>ENA-ORXT01002503-ORXT01002503.1-marine-metagenome-genome-assembly--contig:-NODE-2503-length-22005-cov-45.206266_pt1 | contig 22005 bp, 19 predicted proteins | sample MGYA00237868_ERZ511482 | MGnify/ENA metagenome assembly ERZ511482
AGTTAGGAATTTGGAGTTAGGAGTTAGGAGTTATGAGCTAGGAGCTAGGAGTTAGGAGTTATGAGTCATGAGTTATTAGTTATTAGTTATGAGTTATGAGTTATGAGTTATGAGTTATGAGTTATTAGTTATTAGTTATTAGTTATTAGTTATTAGTTATTAGTTATGAGTTATGAGTTATGAGTTATGAGTTATTAGTTAAGATTTGGAATTTGGAATTTGGAATTAGTTATTCTGATGAAGGATCAAGCACTATCAAAAAGTGACATCTTTAGTTATCTTCTTGCCATTTCTTTCTACGATGACCTTCACTGTCTCACCTGGGTTAAATGCTCCTAACGCTTTCATGTAACTCATCATATCTACTATCTCTCTATCTCCCATTTTTTTGACAATGTCGCCTTTTATAATTCCTGCATTAGAGGCTGGGCGATTATCTCTGACGCCATCTATTTGCATTCCTTTTCCATCAAAGAGATAATCTGGAATCACACCTAATGTCACCTTAAAATCTGGTGCCTCTTGAGATTCATCTTTTGTTTTGATATAAGTTAGCTTGCCTTTCTTATCAGCTAAGGTGATCACTTGTGAGATGTAAGAAATAATATCTCCTAGTCCTGAAAAATTAATCTTCTCTACATCGTCTGATGGTCTGTGATAGTCCTCATGCTGCCCTGTGAAAAAATGTAAGACTGGAATTCCCTCCAGATAAAATGAAGTATGATCAGATGGCCCTACACCAGATTCTTGTATAGAATACTTAAACTTTGGCTTCTTAATAGAGTGTATTATCTCATTCCAAACGGACGAAGTTCCTGTACCATAGATTGCCAGTTGTCTTTCTTCATTCAGTCGACCGATCATATCCATATTAACCATAAAGTTAAAATCAACTAAATCTATCGGACTGTTATCCACAAAGTAATTACTACCCCAGAGTCCTTTTTCCTCACCAGAAAATGCAATGTATAATATGTTACTATTAATGGGATTGTCATTAAAGTAATCTGCTAATGCTAACATAGCAGCTACTCCCGATGCGTTATCATCAGCACCATTATGTATAGCTGGTGGACCTGTATACAGAGAACCTTCAGGTCCATAACCTAGGTGGTCATAATGAGCGCCTATAATGATCGTATGCTTAGCATTATTGTTTTTATACCCTATTACGTTTCTACCTATAATTACAGGATCATTAGGATTCATCTCAGTTTCGTGAGGATTAGACTTAATACGCTTCTGGAAGAACTGGTAGAATGACTCTTCTATATCCATGATACCTTCCAGACCTATAGCCTTGTATCTACTGACGATGTACTCAGCTGCTTTCTTCTCCCCTTCTGTACCTGTCTCTCTTCCTTCCATATCGTCTGCCGAAAGAATGGTCACATCTGATCGTACATCTATACATGTCGCGGCATCTATCGGTATAACCTGAGTTGATTTACATGACAGTAATCCAACGAATCCTGTAAGAATTATTAATTTTAATATGTTTGCTTTCATTTTATATTTGAGCTATCACTTAATCAATATTTATACAACCATGAAATTACTCAAACTTATAATTCTACTTGTCACTACTACGTCATTTTATATGTGTAAGAATGCAGATCACAGTCAACACCAAGACTCAGCGCATCATCATGGCAACGAAAAACAAGAAGAGACGCATGCTCATACTCATGCTCATGGTGAAGATGGCGATCACGATCATGCACATAGTCATGGGTCAGAAGGTCATGGAGCACCTGCAGCTCCTATGCTTATGGAAGGCGAATTAAAATATGAAAAAGAAAAACACCTTAAGAATGTAAGGCAACTCACTTTCGGAGGTGACAATGCAGAAGCGTACTGGAGCTTCGACAACAAACATCTTGTCTTCCAAGCTACTAACGAAAAATGGGGTGTCGAATGTGATCAAATATATTTCATGGATCCTACCCAAGAAATGACTGCGGATACAAAGCATCCATTATTAAGTACAGGAGAAGGAAGAACGACTTGCTCATACTTCTTACCTGGCAACAAAGAAATTATTTATGCTTCGACTCACTTAGTGAGCAAAGATTGTCCGCCGACACCTGAGAGAAGAGCTGATGGTAAGTATGTGTGGCCTATCTATGAGTCATTCGATATATTCACCGCAGACTTAGATGGAACTCTCAAAAAACAACTGACAGATACACCAGGTTATGATGCAGAACCTACAGTCAGTCCAAGAGGAGACTTGATCGTATTCACCTCGATCCGTACTGGTGACCTTGAGTTATATACTATGAATATCGATGGCAGTAATGTAAAGCAAGTAACCAGCGGCTTAGGTTATGATGGCGGGGCTTTCTTTTCTCCAGATGGAACTAAGTTAATCTTCAGATCGAGTCGACCTAAGACAGATGAGGAGATAAAAGAATACAAAGATCTACTCTCGCAAGGTCTTGTGAAACCCACTGAGATGGAATTATACATATGTAATATCGATGGTAGCAACTTAAAGAAAATAACGGATCTCGGAAATGCCAACTGGGCACCGTTCTTCCATCCTTCTGGTGAGAAAGTTATTTTTGCCAGTAATCATATGTCTGAGAGAGGCTTCCCTTTTAACCTATACATGATCAATGTAGACGGCACAGGGCTGGAGCAAATTACTTTTGATAATACCTTTGACTCGTTTCCAATGTTTTCATTTGATGGTAAACAGTTGGTTTTTGCGTCTAATCGTAATAACGGAGGAACCAGAGATACTAATCTTTTTATTGCTGATTGGGTGGAGTAGAATAGTTATTAGTTGATAGTTAATAGTTATTAGTTATTAGTTAATAGTGATTAGTTATGAGTTAATAGTGATTAGTGATTAGTGATTAGTGATTAGTGATTAGTTTACATCTTACAATCGTCTATAGTAAGTACATATAATTATATAAATATTTTATGTCAGGTCAGAGCCACAAAAGTTGGATACAGAAATTACAAGATCGTTGGGGTGTATCAGCATCACAGGTTTTTGTTATTTTGATTGTCTTTGCTTGTACTGGATTTACTGTCATGTTCCTTAAGAAACCTATTGTCGCATTTTTTGTGGGTGATGGAGAGAAGTCCTTATTGTTTTCTGTTATCTATTATATCTTAATCTTACCTGTCTACAATATCATATTATTAATCTATGGATTTTTATTTGGGCAATTTGATTTCTTTTGGAAATTTGAGAAGCGAATGTTTAGCAGAATGATCGGAAGGAAGGGAACTTAGCTATTCTATAATCTTATATATTGTCAGCTCTATACCCATAGATCCATATATTCTGGCGTGAGCTTCATATAGATTTAGATCAGGGCTTGTATTGACCGCATTAGCTGCGACATAGTTATATATAGAAAACTTTGGCTCTATAGCAAACTGTGCATCTATGCCCTTGACTCTCAGGTATGTGCCAAATGAAAATTCTAATTCCGAATTAGAAAAATCAAAACTTGACTGACTATTACTCAGCATAGATGCTGATCTGGCTTGAGTACTAAAAGCATCATTAGTCTCTTCTGCGAATCTTTCTTGCTCATGTATCATAACCGAATTATTCCATGTCAACTTTAAGAAAGTTACACAGGCTTCTGTCTGATAAGTCCTACAAAGAAGAGTTAATGGCACACCTAACTTAATCATAGTGTGCTGATCTATAGAGAGTACATTATCAGAATCAATGATATAACTTGATGGATTATCGTCTTTGTTCTTGTAAGAGAGCTTATCTAAGAATAGACCACTTTCTAATGAAAAACGACCTAACAAAGGGTATAAAACTTTTCCACCTATTCTCTGATTGACCAAAGTCCGATACTTCTTACCCCAATTCTCACCCTTGTAATGACTATATGATGAGGTGACTCTATGAATACCCGCGGAAGTGCCTATTTTTTCCTATTCTAATTTGTCCAGTTATATTAATGGATATGACGCTAAGCAGAATTGAAATGAGTTGTTTCATGTATTATAATTAGTTAGCTGCCCTGCTATCATTATACAGACATATAGTATAACGACTATCCTCTAAAATATTGCCTAAACATCAAAAATAGATAGTGTAATAATGACACTACAATGTTGATATTTATCACCTTTTATATCTAAAATAGTCGGCTATCTTTACACCACAAGATAATCAAACTAATCATAGAATTTTAATGGCCAAAATAAACATAGAGCATAGCAAGAATGAGGATGAGATGAAGCTTTCTCTCTCTGCACTTAAGCGTAAATTAGATAAGATTTATTTAGGTGGAGGTGAAAAAAAGCTCGATAAACAAAGGGCTAAAGGTAAAATGACTGCTCGCGAGAGAGTAGATTATCTTAAGGATGATGACTCTAAGCTGATGGAGATAGGTGCATTCGCTGCATACAAAATGTATGAGGAACATGGTGGTTGTCCAGGTGGTGGCGTAGTCACTGGATTAGCTCACATTAATGGACGCTTATCCGTCATCGTCGCTAATGACGCTTCTGTGAAGGCTGGCGCTTGGTTTCCGATGACATGCAAAAAGAATCTGCGTGCTCAGGAGATCGCTATAGAGAACCTGCTTCCTATCGTATACTTAGTAGATAGTGCTGGCGTATTTCTCCCATTACAGAATGAAGTTTTTGCTGATAAAGAACACTTCGGAAGAACATTCCGAAACAATGCAGTGATGTCTGCTAAGGGGATCACGCAGATATCTGCGATCATGGGTAGCTGTGTCGCAGGTGGCGCATACTTACCGATTATGTCGGACGAAGCACTAATCGTAGAAGGTACGGGAAGTATTTTTCTTGCAGGACCTTATCTTGTAAAAGCGGCCATCGGAGAGACAGTGGACAAGGAAACTCTTGGCGGTGCACACACTCAAACCGCCATATCGGGCGACGTAGATTATAAATGTGAGAATGATCAAGAGTGTCTTGATACGATCCGTGACCTTATGTCTAATATAGGAGAGCGACCAACTGCGGGGTTTGACAGAATAGAAAGTGTAGAGCCTAAATATTCTAAAGAAAAACTCTATCAGATATTCCCAACTAACAGAACCAAACCTTACAAAACCAGAGAGCTACTTAAGGCAATTATTGACGACGGACAGTACACTGAGTACAAAAAAGAATATGGGCAGACTATGATCTGTGCCTACGCCAGAATAGACGGCTGGTCAGTGGGAATAGTCGCTAATAATAGAGAGGTCGTCAAGACTGCTAAGAAAGAAATGCAATTCGGCGGTGTGATATATTCCGATTGTGCCGATAAGGCAGCAAGATTTATAATGAATTGTAATCAGAAGAAAATTCCATTGGTATTCTTGCATGATGTATCGGGATTCATGGTAGGGAGCAGATCAGAACATGGAGGCATCATTAAAGATGGCGCCAAGATGGTTAGTGCCGTATCGAACAGTACAGTACCTAAGATAAGTATCGTCATAGGTAACTCCTATGGAGCGGGTAATTATGCCATGTGTGGTAAGGCATATGATCCACGATTTATTTTCTCTTGGCCGTCTGGCAGAATTGCTGTTATGGGAGGAAAGCAAGCTGCCAAGGTGCTGATGCAGATACAAGTCAGCAGTATGAAAGCTAAAGGCCAAGAACCTACTGAAGCTGAACAGCAAGAAATATTTGAACGCATATCTGCTAAGTACGAAGCAGAGACTTCACCATACTATGCAGCTGCAAGATTGTGGACAGATGGCATCATCGATCCCGCAGATACAAGAGCCACAATATCGAGAAGTATAGAAGCTGCTAATCAGGGAGTGGTGGAGAAATTCAATGTAGGTGTAATCCAAACTTAGTAATCGATGACCACTGACACACTTAAACTTATAGAATGTCCAAGAGATGCCATGCAAGGCATCCATGAATACATTCCAGTGGAGACTAAGGCGACCTATATTAACCAGCTTCTTAAGGTGGGATTTGACACCATTGATGTCGGTAGTTTTGTCTCTCCTAAGGCCATTCCTCAGATGCGAGATACATCGCAACTGATGGATTTGCTTGACCTTACAGAAAGCTCCTCGAAGTTATCAGTTATAGTCGCTAACCGTCGTGGAGCACATGATGCAATAGCGTATGACCAAGTCGATTATTTGGGATATCCATTTTCTATTTCCGAAACTTTTCAGCTGAGAAATACGAATGCGACCATTGAGAAATCACTGCAGAGGGTAGCAGATATACAAGCCATTGCCATCAAGCATAGTAAAAAATTATTGATCTATATCTCTATGGCATTTGGAAATCCATATGGGGATGAGTGGAATGTAGAAATTGCCGAAGAATACGTGATCAAGCTTCGCAGCATGGGCATCAATAGATTTTCTCTCTCTGACACCATAGGCGTCTCCACACCGGAGAGTATTCAGTACCTATTCGAGAACCTTATACCTCTTTTTCCTGATGCCTATTTTAATGCTCATCTACATACAACCCCAGATAAGTGGGAAGAAAAAGTCCATGCTGCTTATCAGAGCGGCTGCAGAAGTTTTGATGGTGCAATCAAAGGTTACGGCGGTTGCCCTATGGCTAAGGACGAACTGACTGGTAACATGCCCATGGAAAATATGATTTCCTATTTTGACAAACACAACATTGCAACTGGGCTGGATATGGATGCTTTTGGTGTGGCTTTGAGTGGGTCTACTGAGGTGTTTTTGTAGACATTATCCTTATTCTAATTTTGGAAAAATACAATTTCAGAAATACATTCTTGTGTCGTCAAATCATAGACTAACAGCCCTTCGTCAGACTCACTAAGTTGATTTGCAATACTGCCATCCTTATTCCATATTGCTGATTTTCCTCCGGCATCATATCCACCCGTTTCTTCTATGTAATTAGACATCATTACAATAATATTTTTCTTCGCTGCAACTTCTGACAACCCCTTCATTTCCTTATCTATTCCAGTCTTCGAATTAAGAACTGAAGCTAAATATATATTGGCTCCATGAGACATAGCGTGATCTTGATGAGCTCTGACTGATGATTCATAACATATAGCTGGTGCTATTTTATATTCCATTAATTCAATAAATACTTGCCCATTACCTGGCACAAAATATAGCTCTTCTCCTGAGTGAAGGTATTGCTTAGAGTATATAATCCTTGTCTTAGCAGGCTCGAAGATGATCATACTAATATGTGGCTTATCATCACCAACAGTGGGCAAACCAAATCCTATTATAATCTGATGGGTATCACTCAATTTCTGAAACACATCAAGTCTCGAATCGTCTGAACTGAATGCTAATCCCTGAGCTAATGTCGGCTCATATCCAGTGATCGATAACTCAGGAAAAAATATAGCTGAAGCATCTTGTTGTATAGCAGCATTTATCAATTGGACATGCTTAGAAATATTAAATTCTACTTCGCCTCTTAGGACGCTTAATTGTGCTATACCTATTTTCATTAATATTATTGCTACTCTACCAACTTAGCTCCAGCAGGCATATCAAATGTCCCTTCTGGAAAAGCAATTTCAGATACATTTACATTAACAAAAATTCTTGTGTTTCTTTCTTCAGTAGGTAAATTGTTTTCTGTCTTATACCAGGTAAGACTTTGAGGCAACTTCAATCCATTGTAGATTTTCCAATTGTCATATTTTATCCATCCTATCTTCTCGCTTGCTTTGCCCGTACGGTAGGTGACAGTATATCCTAACCAGGCCATCTCATAAGTCTTCGGATCATAATGGATGAAGTACTCATCCTTAGGACTGATACCTACTCCATCTCCATAAGAGATTCTATATCCTGGATATGCAACATCATCAAAAATCAAAGGGTCAACCTTATCGTAATTAATACCATCATCTGCAAGTACGAATGGCATAGCATAAAAATAAAACATAAGATTCGTATAGAACTTAGCATTACCCTTATAAGAAGTATCTGCCTCTACCCAATACTTATTACCCGTATATCCTGATGTGAAGTTACTGGCCTCTATTCGCTCATGTCTTGTATGTAGATCGATCATTGTCTTTTCATTTTTAGCTTCTTTCTTTATCTCGAATGTCATAGCTTTCATAGACTTCCACTTATCAATGGAACCATGATTGTCAAAAATCTTATCCATTGCTTCCGGGTAATCAATTTTAGTGACCTTTACCTTATTGTCTATAACATCAGAGTTGTCCGCTGTCGGCTTGCATGATATAATAGTCAAAACAGAAAATATGAGTAGGTATAATGTATTTTTCATAATTTTTATATATCGATTTATTATGTAGAGCTACTTAGTTAGAGTGAAATAAAGTTCCAGTTGAATAACATGATAAATAAGTAAATAATAATGAATTACGAAGTCTTTTTGGAAAATCCTTCATTTATCTCTAAGCATTGATAACACCATATGCAAAGAAACTGATCATTTTTTCCAGATCGGCATAGATATTTTTTGAACCTTTAAGATCAGTCAATCTAGGTAGATGTTCTGCATAGTAGACTTGATTATTAGTCATTTCAAAAATAGTACTACTCAGGCTGCGTGGATACTTACACTTAGGATTGACTTCCAGAATGATAGTTGACAATTTTTCTACTAAGTTTTTATAAGGTAGAAATAGGCCATCCCTATTCTCAGCGTCGACATCGTGTATATGATAGGACTTAGAACTTTCATTAAGAACGATTCTGTGGAGCTTCTGCTCATTAATATAATGAGTCAGGTCCGATTCTTTAGAAGCGTATATGATACTATGTAGTGCCTTGTCTAACTTAGCTTTAGGATCTTGCATATTGAGAACACTCCTGTCTATTAGATGATGAACCCACTCCCAGTACCAGCAGTTAAGATAAAGTAATAATAAATGTTTGTTCTCGAAATATCTATATATAGATACTTCAGAAGAAGACATCTCTTTACCTAATTTTCTAAATGTAAATGCCTCAAAACCAATATTAGACAGAAGATCTATAGTCTTTTGTAGTAATTTTCGACCATATTTAGTCTCTTGAGGGTCTCTGAGGTATAATTTCTCGGGTAATGTAAATCGTAGTTGTAGAGCCATAAGCTTTATTACTGTATAACAATACTAATATATAGGTTAGTGCTAATAAATACAAATATAATTAATACAATTATTTATGTTAGTAATACTAACTTTTAATATAAATTATACTTACATTTGCATAATCTTAGATCAGAACTACATACATTGATGACAGTTATAGATATAATTAATAGAGGATGGAGACAAGATTGACGCCATTTCAGAGATTTAATCGATTACTTAAGGTAGATAAGAAAGATATAAGCCAGGTATATATCTATGCCTTCTTTAATGGTATTGTCAATCTCTCATTACCCATAGGAGTGCAAGCTATTGTCAATCTTATCCAAGGTGGAGAGATATCTACTTCTTGGATCATATTAGTAGGATTTGTAATCGTGGGGGTGGCTCTTACGGGTATCCTACAATTATTACAATTAAGAATCGTAGAGAATATAGCACAGAAGATATTCAGTAGAGCATCCTTTGAGTTTGCATATAGAATACCTAAGATTAAGCACTCAGCCTTACATGATTATTATGCACCGGAACTTGCTAATAGGTTCTTCGATACCATTACTATTCAGAAAGGTCTACCTAAAATATTGATCGAATTTTCGTTGGCTTTATTTCAGATCATTGTAGGGCTATTCGTCCTTAGTTTATATCATTCGTTCTTTATACTTTTTAGTATTATCTTGATCGCATTAATATATTTTATCATCGCAACTACTGGACCTATCGGTCTTAAGACAAGTATTAAGGAATCTAAGTTTAAGTATAAAATAGCATTCTGGTTAGAAGAAATAGCACGTACTAAACTATCCTTTAAGTTAGTCAGCCAATCTGACATGAACTTGACTAAGAGTAATTATCATGTTAACAATTATCTTAATTCTCGAGAATCTCACTTTAACATATTAATTAATCAGTCTCTATACTTGATTGCATTTAAAGTATTAATTGCCGCGGGTTTATTGATAACTGGTAGTATACTCGTATTTAATGGAGAGATGAATATCGGGCAGTTTGTAGCAGCTGAGATCATTATAATCTTGATTATAGCTTCCGTTGAGAAATTAATAAAGTCATTAGACTCTATATATGATGTATTGACAGCCTTAGAAAAGATAGGCTATGTAACAGATATGCCATTGGACAGAGACGAAGGATTATTATTAGATGAGAACACAGATGCATTTTCTGTAGCAGTAGATAATCTTAGTTATAAATATCCAGGATCGGCGACTAAGACATTAGACACCGTCAGCTTTGAGATTCCTAAAGAGACCTCTGTCTATATTACAGGTCCTGCTAACTCTGGCAAGTCTACCCTACTACAATTAATGTCAGGTATACTCGATCCTAATAATGGCATAATCAGGTACAAGGGCTTTCCGATGAAATCTCTAAACTTTGATAGTCTAAGAAAGCATATCGGTTTTGCTTTAAGTAACAATGATATATTCGAAGGTTCCATATTGGATAATATTACTATGCTAAGAGAGAATGCTACGGCAGAGAGAATAAGTAAAGCACTTAAGATTACAGGACTTATTAATTATATCTCTACAGTCCCTTTAGGGCTAAAGACAATCATAGATCCAGAGGGCAGTAAGATTCCACGTAATATCCAAAACAGAATAATCTTAGCACGAGCTATCGTGACAGAACCGAAACTACTTATACTGGAAGATCCACTCGATCATGTCAAAAGAAAAGAAAAAAGAGCCATCATCGAAGCACTTGTCGCTAAAGATAATAACTGGTCTATAATCGTTACATCAGTCGATGAGGTATGGAAAGAATACATCGACAATCAAATAGTCATGTCTAATGGAAGGGTAATCGAAAATAATATAAAACTATAGGATGCTGAATATAAGTCTACATTCGATTAATAATAAAATACGGAAAGACAAATATTCCGTATTCAAAAAATTAGAAGAAAAATCTATTTCAAAACTTCTATTACGACTTCTAATTCTCATATTTATCATAGTTATATGTAGTATGTTTCTGCCGTGGACTCAGAACATTAGATCTAAAGGCTATGTCACAACACTCAGTCCTCTGAATAGACCTCAAGATATACAATCCCTCATCGCTGGTAAGATTGAAAATTGGCATGTGTTGGAAGGTGATGTTGTATCCATAGGTGACACAATTATTACCATATCAGAATCGAAAGAAGAATATCTCGATCCTGAGTTACTTAAAAGGACACAAAATCAAATCAATGCTAAAAACTCTGCAGCGAATGCATACCAAAATAAGACGACAAACTTAGATGCTCAAATAAAAGCAGCAGAACAAAATAAAACAGTTAAGCTCGAACAGAATAATATCAAAAATGCTCAGTTTCTACTGAAGATAAAATCTGATAGTCTCGATCTGATAGCAGCTCAAACAAAATTGCAGAATGTCAATAATCAACTCCAAAGGACACAAGAGCTATACACTAAAGGCATCAAGTCACTAACTGAATTGGAAAATAAAAGACTCTCTGTCAGAGAATCAGAAGCTAAGATAAATCTACTTCAAAATAAGCTACAAGAAAGTAAAAATGAAATAACTAATATAGTTGCTAATCGAGATGCTATAATATCTGAATACGCCCAAAAAATATCTAAAATAGAAGCAGACATAAATAGCACTCTATCACAGAAATACACGGCGGAAGGAGAAAGCAACAAACTACAATCTAATTATAATAAGTATAAGGTAAGAACAGACGCCTATGTCATTACCTCCCCTATTAATGGCACTGTGACAAGGACACTTATAAATGGCGTGGGAGAATACATCAAAACTGGACAAGCCATCGCCACCATTATCCCTACCGAATTCCAGAAGGCAGTGGAGTTATATATAAAGCCAGTAGATGTGCCATTACTTAAGAAAGAAAAAAAAGTCAGGCTACAATTTGATGGATGGCCAGCAGTCATATTTAGCGGGTGGCCTAATAATTCCTTTGGTACTTTCGGTGGGAAAGTTTTCGCTATAGATAATGATATCAGTAAGAATGGGAAGTACAGAGTTCTGGTAGTAGAAGATCCTGATGATGAATTGTGGCCAGAACTTGTAAGAATAGGCGGCGGCGCTAATGGCCTACTGCTCCTTAACGAGGTGAAAGTATATTATGAAATATGGAGGCAACTGAATGGTTTTCCGCCAGATTTCTATCAGCCTAAAGAATTTGAAAACACGAAGAATAAGGCACCGATTAGAAAAATAAAATAGTTGGATTATTAAATTATAGCTAAGTAGATATTGATAAAACGAAAAGCTATTAATACAATTTTACCAATTATCAAGTTAGAACAGAATATGAAATTTTATACGAGAAAATTAATTAAGCCAGAAGATCTTAATGCTAACAATACACTATTCGGTGGATCGTTATTGCGATGGATAGACGAGGAAGCAGGCATATATGCTATGACTAAGCTTAACACGCAGAAGGTGGTCACTAAGTATATGTCAGAGATAGATTTTATTTCTTCGGGAAGACAGGGGGATGTCATAGAGATAGGATTAGAATTTGTCAAAGTAGGAAGAACCTCTATTACATTTAAATGTGAGGTAAGAAATTATTTTACGAAAAAAAATATTATCAGTATAGACAAGATAGTATTTGTACAAGTAGATGATAACGAGAGACCTTGTCCTCATAATCTGACAATGGCAGATTTTGATAATAAATAGAGTGAGAATGAAGCCTTACTGGATTATAATATATATGCTCTCCCCTCTCCTATCATTAGGGCAAGCAAGCTCTACCCTTGAGTTAGATGATTATATCAGGCTTGTGTACGAGTACCATCCGATTATTAAGAATGCACGTCTGTTACAGGAAAAATCGAATGCCATAGCCAGACAAGCGAAGGGAGAATTAGATCCAACTATAGATGTCAATTATAATCAGAAATCATTTGATGACAAGAACTATTATCAGAAACTCTCAGGACTTATCAAAGTGCCGAGCAAGCTAGGTATCGATGTCTATGGAGGTTACGAATCTAATGATGGAATCTTTCTGAATAATGAAAACAACCTACCTATAGATGGCCTTGCATTCGGCGGCATTTCTGTACCTATAGGCAAGGGTCTCTTCTATAACAAAAGGAGAAAAATCATAGAGGAAGCCAGTATCATCCGATCACTCAATGACATAGAAAGCCAAACTTTGATTAATGAATTATTAGCAGAGGCTACTTACAGTTATGTGGAGTGGCAATATGCTTACCAAAGTAGACTATTATATCAGGAAGCTTATGATATCGCTCAGATAAGATATGATAACACTATAGCAATATACAATACGGGTGATGGCCCAGCGATAGATACTCTGGAAGCTAAAGTCAACTTAAATAGTAGAAGCATAGATCTACAGTCGTCTATACAGGAAGAAATTCAGGCAAAAAATAATCTTGAGCTTTATCTGTGGACAGAGGATGCAGGAATAATAGAACTATCACCTACAACCATACCGCAAGTACTTAACCAAGATATCTGGACAGAGGATATGATAATATTAGAGTCTCAGTGGCTAACTATCATACCTAATCTACCAAGTATTCTAAAATTTGAAAATTATGAGGATAAGCTGAATATAGAAAGAAGACTTATCAATGAATCACTGAAGCCAGAACTGAACTTAAAACTCAATGCATTATTGCAAATTAATGAGAACAACAAAGTCGTCAGCTACAATCGCAATGACTATAAATTAGGCGTCGATTTCTATTACCCTATATTTAACAGAAAGGCAAAAGGTGCTCAGCAAGCCATCGATATAGATATAGAAAGTAACTCTAATGATCAAATGCTAAAGCAGCAATCCATATATGTCTATGCACAAAATATGATGATAGAAATCCAAGCTCTCAATTCAATATTGGAACAGAGTATCATCAATCAAGATGACAGAGCATTTCTATTAGAAATAGAAAATGATAAATTTTCAATTGGTGAGAGCTCAGTATTTCTTGTCAATAGTCGAGAGCTGAAACTATTAGACACGAAGCTGAAAGTTGCCACCATCAAACAAAAATTGCTGAACAAAAAAATTGGATTCTTCTCATTATTATATCAATTAGAAGAAATCTTAAAATTATAGGTTTGTCCTGTAGAATCCCACAGCTCTCTACCATAGATTATTCGTCGTAATAATAAATTGCAGAATAAAGTGACTACGAGCCTCATAACAGACCTCTAAGGGTAATAAATGTTCTGTATGATAGCATTGTAATCCCCTTAATAGTTTGTACATTTACGAATACTCAATTAATAAGATCACTGCTATAAGAATGCCGAAATCAATGACTAAATCTGCGAAAGCTCTTAATAAAACTCTATCAAAAAAGGTTCTGCAAAAAGCTCTCAGCCATATGGCTACAGCTAAGTCCATGACTGAGTTATATGAAGAAAACTTTAAGGTCGTCTCCAAATATGTCCACGCCACATCTCGAGGACACGAAGCCATACAAATTGCAGTAGGAATGCAATTGCTAACTCAAGACTATGCATTTCCATATTATAGGGATGATGCCATGCTTTTAGGTATGGGAATAGAGCCTTATCATCTGATGCTACAACTGATGGCTAAGCGGGATGATATATTCTCAGGTGGTCGATCGTATTATTGCCACCCCAGTCTTAATGACGATGCCTTTCCGAAGATACCACACCAATCATCTGCCACAGGTATGCAAGCCATTCCAGCAACAGGCGCTGCCATGGGTATGCAGTATAAGGAACTTATGAGTATAGATGATGGTGACTATCCCATAACAGTCTGTTCCTTAGGTGACGCAAGTGTGACCGAAGGAGAAGTATCTGAAGCATTCCAGATGGCCGCTCTTAAGCAACTACCGATTTTATATATCATACAAGATAACGGTTGGGACATATCCGCTAATGCAGAAGAGACAAGAGCACAAGATGCATATGAGTTTATACAAGGATTTCACGGTGTGGAAGCATTGACTATAGATGGGTCAGATTTTGACGCATGTTACAGAAGCGTGCAGAAGGTCATTAAGACTATGAGAAAAGAAAGACGACCGTTTCTTATACATGCTAAGGTGCCGCTTCTTAATCATCACACATCTGGAGTCCGTATGGAATGGTATCGAGATGATCTCGAAGAAGCCAAGACAAGAGACCCCTATCCTAAATTACAAAAGCTATTAAAAGAAGCTGGTCACTCAAAATCCAGCATTGAAAATATAGTCAACAAGGCAAAAGAAAAAGTTGCTAAAGAATTTATCAAAGCACAAGATGCGCCAGACCCAGAAGCTTTAGATCTGTACACACATGATTATGCAGAGACATCCGTCATAGCAGAAAGTGGTGATCGATCGCCATCTGATAATAATGAGGTTGTCATGGTAGATTGTGCATTGTTTGCCATAGAAGAATTGATGGATCAGCATAAGGAATGTCTACTCTATGGCCAAGATGTCGGAGCAAGATTAGGCGGCGTATTTAGAGAAGCCGCGACATTGGCACAGAAGTTTGGTGACGAGCGAGTATTTAATACGCCTATACAAGAAGCGTTTATTGTGGGATCTACTGTAGGTATGTCCGCAGTAGGTCTTAAGCCAATCGTAGAAGTACAATTTGCGGATTACATCTGGCCTGGGCTTAATCAGTTATTTACAGAAGTCAGTCGATCTTGCTACCTTAGTAACGGTCAGTGGCCAGTCAGCATGATACTACGAGTCCCCATCGGGGCTTATGGCAGTGGAGGTCCTTACCACTCATCCAGTGTAGAATCAGTACTCACTAATATCAGAGGTATAAAAATCGCATACCCAAGTAATGGTGCAGACCTAAAGGGCCTTATAAAAGCTGCTTACTTAGATCCTAATCCAGTCGTCCTATTAGAACACAAAGGGCTCTACTGGTCTAAAGTACCTGGTACTTCTAGAGCTAAGGTCACAGAACCATCTGAAGATTATATACTTCCATTCGGCTTAGCCAATATCGTACAAACCATAGAAGAAAATGATGAAATGCCAACAGCCACTATCGTCACATACGGTATGGGTGTACACTGGTCTATGAATGCAACGGATGGCATAACAGATCAGATAGAGGTCATAGATCTCAGAACCCTGAATCCATTAGATATGGAAACCGTATATGCTTCAGTTAGAAAAACGAAGAAATGCTTAGTCGTCACAGAAGAGCCGAGTGAAAATACTTTTGGTAGAAGTCTGTGTGGTAAGATATCAGAAGTTTGTTTTGAGCAACTCGATGGACCAGTGATGATTATCGGATCTGAGAATATGCCTGCCATTCCGCTTAATAGCGAGCTGGAGAAGACTATGATTCCTTCAGCTGAGAAAGTCAGGGCGAAGGTAGATGAGTTGTTGGGGTATTAAGACTAAGTGTAATAGTAATGACAATGATTGAGAAGCAGGATTATCGAGGCCTATCACTGTAACTTCTCGTTATCGAAAATATTAAAGTCAGCATAAAATATACTATATAAATCAGCCAATCACCCTCTAAAGGAAAATCATCACCTAATGACCTAAGAAACATTTTGGGAGAAATACAGATACAGTATAGAAAATATAGAAATGGAAGAATATGCAAGATGACGATATTAATAATAACGCTCTTACACGAAAGTCTGTACTTTACATAGAACGAAAAAATAACTATAAAAAATAAGGGCATCCAATAAAATAAATAACTAAGGAAAGAGAGAATACCATTTCGCTTTGTAGTCAGTAAGTCATCTGCGGTGATGTAGAGTACTAAGAATAATAACCAAAATATAAGCGACTCTAAAAACCAATGTACTTTAAATTTCTTAATATTCATTCCCTTGTGAATTTGAATTATAAATATCCTCAAACCGTTAGGTTTTCTGGCTGACGCTCAATGTTTTTTACTGTTAGCTATTATTTCTAAGGATGTTCTGATACACTATAACTCCCATTAATTCACAAAAGCACCTGCTGTTAATGAATTTAATTTACTGAATAGGGCATTTAGGCAACATTGAAAATCTGTGAGTAGCTTACTTCTGGATAATTGACCATTCGAGACAAGATTTTATTGAAGATATCTCCGCCCATTCGGTTCCTATTAAACTTGTAAGAGAACTCATCTAAGTATGGTTGAAGATCTCTCACGCTATGATGAATACCTCTCAACCAATATTTGAGTGACATTATTAATCTATGTAAATTATCAAAATTCTTACCCTTACTTGATGGTATCTGAATTAAGTTTTTATACTCGCTTTTAAGGCTTGTATATGATCTCCACTTATCTGTTGTTATCTTAGCATTCTTGTCTATATGATCTTCAAAGAATGGCTTGAGTTGTTTTACTCCTGCATTCTCAATTTCTTTAAGTTGTATTCTTTTTATTCCTCTTTTAGCCTTCTGAATCGCCACAACTATTAGCTTTTTACTACCTTTTGACCTCCCTGGCTTACCTTTTTCTTTGCCTCCCCAGTAAGTTTCATCTACTTCTATGTCGCCATCCATTTTATATGTGCAATGTGATGCCATTGCCGCCATTACCTTACGCTTAAAGTATAAGCAGGTTCGTTTGTGAAGACCAACTTTTCTGTGTAACTCTAATGCCGATATTCCATTTTTAGTTGTTACAATCATATATAGCATCATAAAGGCTTTATGGGGTGGAAATTTTAGTTTATGGAATAATGTTTTTGCAGTCGCTGATTCTGGCTTTCCACATGATGTACATCTACGCTCACCATACTTTTTTGTATTACAGAACTTTTTATACCCACAGTATCTACAAGAATATCCATCTTTCCATTTAATTTTCACTAAGGCATCTATGCAAGAGTTGTCATCACCAAATTGGGCTTGAAAGTCATAAATGCTCAAGCCTGTAAACAGTTTTAGTATCATTTGATTATTTTTTGTAATCAAATATCATTTCTTCCGTGCAGCCTATGTGCCCTATTCAGTGAGTTTATTTTCTGTATAAAAACCCATTTTCTATACCATGCTTTTGAATCTCGTCGGAGGAGTGGATTAATATGGCTGGTACGTCTGTATTTTTTTGAATTAATTTTTTGATCCGTCGAGCATTTTTATTATCACGAGTTTGTCGAATATATATAGCCTTTATTTGTTTGGGAAAACTTCTTACTGACTCGATGTAAAAGTCTGCATCTTTCTCTGCAGAATCTCCAATTAGTATAAAGGGCAATTTTGGATAAGTCTTTAGAATGGACGCAATCGACCTAATTTTATGATTAGCAAATTCATCGGATGGCGTAATTCCAAAATCTCTTAATAGTAAAGGTCCTTTAGGAAATTTTTGTACTCTTAAAAACTCCTCTAATAAGTCATAAATATTCCATGGACTATGTGATAAATAAAAAATAGGATTTTCTCTTTTCCCATTTCCTCCTTTGACAAACTTTTTAAATAATTTTACCATTCCCTCCACTGGCAATCGTTGATGTGCATTTTTAAATATTGTAGCATATAGCATTCTTAGTTTAAAAAGAGAGCTGACATGAGTTTGTAAAATGGTATCATCAATATCAGTAATGATACCATAGTCTGCATTTTTAGATGGCAAATAAATCTGTCCTTTTGCAGAAATACTTTTGTTGTTTGTTTTTACAGGGAAGAGTAATTCGACTTTTACCGTCAGCCAACTATTGGTCTTTTTCTTACCAGGAGCTTTCCATTTTCTATCTAAAACAAAATATCCTTCATCATCAGTTTTTACTTCGAAAGATTGGTTAGCGCAAGTAATCCTTACATCAGCATGAGGTACCTCGTCCGTTTCAAATCTTTTAAAACTATTGATAATATTTTGAATTTGACTATCAGTTTTTCCTTTAAAAATGTTTTCATCCTCTAATACTCGGCCCTTCAAGTATATGCGCTTGGAATTAGCATAGCCACGATATGGCAAAATAATTAATGGATCTTTAGAGTCAAAATTCTCGACAAAACGATTGATGCTCTTACCTATTTTTTTAAATCCTTGTAGTGGGTTGTCCATTAATATATGTTTTCTAAGTTTTGACTTCAGATTTTAAATTATAACTTTCAAGCGCCGAGCATTTTATGTTTAACCCTATTACTTTAGATACATTTCAGCTGGACCTTTGTATGGATAACGCTTTTTTGTTATTTAGACATTAAGATAAGAATATTCTCTAAGAGTGCAGGTTGTTAGAGATATAATTTAAATTGATATATCGCTTTCTATATGATATAAAACGTAAAGAAGATATGCGTCGTGACCGATAGGGCATGATGTCATATCGAATATTGATATGCGGAGGACGACCGAAGGAAGTCATACGTCATATCTAATATTAGAATTGCGCTACTTATCTTCTATTGATCTCATCAAATCAAAACATATTCTCTCAATACCTTTCATATTTGGGTTAAATGCAGACACATTCGAAAGCACGACTACTGCATTTTTTGACTGTTCATCTAATACCATTGAAGATGTGTAACCTCCTGTACCTCCATTATGCCAATACCATAGATTTTTAGATTTTGATTTCAATATGTGCCAACCTAAACCAATATCCATTTCCTCGTTCAATCCAGTTGTTTTGTTTCGGGTTAGTTTAAGTTCTTCGTTGGTCTCATCAAATTGAGAAAGTACAAATAGAGATAGGTCTTCTGCTGTCGAAAGTATAGCTCCTGCACCAGCCAGGACGGAGAATTCCCAATTAAAAACTTCTTTGCCATCGCTGTTTAATCCTTTCACTAATAATTCCTCCATTCTTCCTAAATCTGTAGTAGAATTATTCATTCCAAATTTGCTGAATATTTGTTGCTGTAATAAATTTTCATAAGTACTGTTTTCAATTTTGCTTAATGTATAACCGAGCAAGCCTACACTTAAATTCGAATACTGAACTTTACCCTTATTTGTTAATCGGACATCCTCTGCTAAATACTCTAAGAGCTCTCTTTCATGATATTCCTTATAAGGGTTATCAGGATTAACTTTGGCTAAATCCAGATTAGTTGGCAAGCTTGGAAGTCCAGAAGTATGGTTCGCTAAGTCAAGAAATGAAATCTTAATATTGTTCTTTATTGGAGTTTTTAAATAGTGATTTATATCATCATCAAGCTTAATTATTCCACTAATTACAAGATTTGATAGTATTGTTGAAGTAAATATTTTTGAGATTGATCCTATTTCAAAAACTTTTCCTTCGTTGCTAATAGAGGAAATGGTATCATTTTCAATCTTTATGCCTGCATAACTTACTTCACCGTCTTTTATCAGAGCTATTGATATTTGCGAATTATTTGGTAGCAATTTCATATTGTCGTAAATTGTCTTCGCTTGACCTCTTGATAAGCTGCTTTCGACATTTATGTTATTCACTACATTATTTGTATTGACTTCTTCTGTGTATGGTCTAACAAATATTCCATTGATTTTGGAATTGTTGTCTATTGAAATATTGACAGACATGACTGCTTTTTCAAATTTTGTTTTGTAAGACGCATAGCTATGTTTTTCATATTTTAAGAATTCTCGTTGAGTAATCTTACCTGCACGTGATTTGAGTCCTTGAAAAAACTTTTTAGCCTCCTTTTTTGGTAAAGCTTTCTTCATGACTTCAGCAAACATTGAGAATATCGCTTTATGGTCATCATTATTGTAATTAATTATAAAACTGTCGGTCACTGCTTTATTAGCGTTATCTTCTGTTTGGCCATATGATAAATTGGCTAATAATATCAGAATTACATACAATGGAATTTTCATAGTTACTTTTCTATTTAATTTCTCGCCTTAAGTTACGAATTCTCTATGCGAAACTGACATCAACAAAGAAGTATTTGCACAGTCTGACGGTAACGATATAGCGTCGTCTCCGCCTGAGGAGGATATGTGAACATATATGATGTTAAGTACTGCTTACTCGATTAATTCATCATTGACATTAAAATTCATCCTCTTAAGAATATTTCCATTAGAATCATATTCAAATCGAATTTTGGAAAAACCTCGGTTATCTTCAGATCTTTCGCCGATTCGATTAAAGAAAGATATCTCCTGCATTGACATATTTGAATTGTAGACTATCTTTCCCATACTGATATCAGAACAAGGGTATCCACTCTCATCAGAGTAATATTCTCTATAATTTTTCCCATATTTATTAAAGTCTCTGAAATCAATTTTCGCAAACCCAAAATTTGGATGACTGGTTAGTTTTTTATCAGCATTTAAAAACTCTTCTCCATAAAACATACCATTTTGATCAAACTGGAAGACAACTTTAGCATATCCATACTTCGCATTTATTAGCTTGCCTTCTTCATCTCTGTTCTGTCGAGAAGTTGTATAATTATTATGATCGTAAGTTAAATGCACGATTCTGAAATCATTTACATCTGGAATTGTGTCATTTTTTATATTATATCTTATCTCTGTTAAAATTCTATTATGAGAATCTCTTGTCACTTTTATCAGTGAAATTCCATTTTCTTCTACTAAATTTCCATCATCGTCAATATTCCCTTTTTCAATCCAATGTCCATTGCTATCAACTTTGAAACTGTAATATTTTATACCATTTGAGTTTACGGTACTTACACCAGAAACATTTTTAAATTCGTCTTGATAACCATGTTTTGTATATTTTCTAATTCTTTCATGAGCACCAAAATTTGTGTTTGAACTTGGTTTTCCAGAATTAAAATATTTTACACTTTTGAAATTTTCTTCTTCATCAAATTCAACAAAGTAACAGTTAATAATTCTCGACTCCTCTTCGCTTATTTTAATTGTTGGTTTTATCTTTTGACCAGTGTGGTCATTGTTCCAATTTATATAGTAGCCTGTTTCGAATTGACCTATTAGAAGTGCAGGAAAAAAAAGTATTAAATATTTAAAATATTTCATTTTATCTATTTTTTAGTTTTGACTAACGTATGATAGTAAGCTGCTTCTCTGCAAACGAAGGAAGCAGA
>ENA-ORXT01002504-ORXT01002504.1-marine-metagenome-genome-assembly--contig:-NODE-2504-length-21991-cov-3.957196_pt1 | contig 21991 bp, 23 predicted proteins | sample MGYA00237868_ERZ511482 | MGnify/ENA metagenome assembly ERZ511482
ACGAGTAGATACTTGCGCCGGTGAGTTCGAAGCAGACACCCCTTACTTTTATTCAACATATGAAGATGAAGATGAAGTTCAGCCTGGTGACAAACCTAGAGTCATTATTTTAGGGTCTGGGCCTAACCGTATTGGGCAGGGGATTGAGTTTGACTATTGCTGTGTGCATGCTTCTTTTGCGTTGCGTGAAGCAGGATACGAAACAGTGATGATTAACTGTAATCCAGAGACTGTCTCTACAGATTATGACACTTCTGACCGCCTATATTTTGAGCCAATTACTTTAGAAGATGTTACCAATGTTATTGAAGCTGAAGATCCTGTTGGCATTATTGTTTCGCTTGGTGGTCAGACTCCTTTAAAGCTGGCTAATGATTTGCCGCAGCACCTAGTTCTTGGTACAAACCCTGATGCTATTGATTTGGCTGAAGATCGTGATCGTTGGAACACACTTTGCGATGAGCTTGGAATTCCGCAGCCTCCTGGTGGCACTGCACAAAATATTGAAGAAGCTACAAAGGTTGCTTTAAATGTTGGGTATCCGGCTCTTGTTCGTCCGAGTTATGTACTTGGTGGGCGAGCGATGGAGATTGTTTATTCTGATGAAGATTTATCTTCAGCTTTGAAGTCTATGGAATCTATTGGAAGTCTTGGCCGTGAAGGTGGTTTATCTGCTGAGCGTCCAGTGCTTATTGATAGGTTCCTAGAGGGTGCGGTTGAAATTGATGTTGATGCCTTGAGAGATTCTACTGGCGAGATTCTAATTGGTGGAATCATGGAGCACGTTGAAGAGGCTGGTGTGCACTCTGGTGATTCTGCTTGTATGTTGCCTCCTCAGAACCTCAATCAGGATACTCTTACTTGTTTGCAATCTTACTCTGAGCGTATTGCTGAAGCTTTGGGAGTTATTGGATTAATTAATATCCAGTACGCTGTTGTAACCGAACCTGATGGTTCCGTTCAAGTATATGTAATCGAAGCCAATCCTCGGGCGTCTCGTACTGTTCCGTTTGTTTCAAAAGCTATCAATAGGCCTTTAGCTAAGATTGCTGCAAGGATTATGACTGGTACTAGTATTTCTGAACTGAAGGCTGAAGGACTAATTCAGCCTGATAAAGATATTAAACATTGGGCTGTTAAAGAAGCCGTTATGCCCTTTAGTAGATTCCCAGAAACAGATGCTTTGCTTGGGCCTGAGATGCGCTCAACAGGTGAGGTCATGGGCATTGACCCTAACCCTGGTTTGGCATTTATAAAAAGTCAATTAGCAGCGGGTACTGGTTTAGATCGTGAGGTTTCTGGTGCTGTGTTTATGTCGATGGCAGATAGAGATAAACCTGCTGGCATAGAGTTAGCAACCAAACTTATTGATATGGGTTATAAACTTATGGCAACTAAGGGAACTGCTTCTGCTTTGTCTGAAGCTGGTTTAGAAGTTGAAAACGTTCTCGACCGGTTAAATGACGGTGCTGGCAACACTGCCGTTGATTATATTGCATCTGGTGAAGTTTCTATTGTGATTAATACGCCACGGGGTCGAGGGCCTAGAGCTGATGGTTCTTATATTCGCAAAGCTGCGGGGCAAAAGGGGATTCCTCTTTTGACAACTACGTCTGCTGCCTTTGCTTTTGTTCATGGTTTGGCAGATTCACTTGGTAAAGAGCTGGCTGTGAACTCACTACAAGATATTCATGCTTAACACTTTGTCATCCTGCATTAACACTTTGTCATCCTGCATTAACACTTTGTCATCCTGCTTTAACACTTTGTCATCCTGCACGTAGTTGCAGGATCTCCATTACATAGGCTTCATAATAGGGACGCGAACTCTTAAAGTTCTTGATAACTTTGACATCTCTAGCTAAGTGCTTTCCTGAGCGCTGTGAATGCTTTATCTATATTTGTTTCCTTTACAATTAGGATTAGTTTTTTGGGTGTTGTAAGAATTTCTACTACAGGTATATTTTGTTGTGCAAGTTCTTTCAAAGGATAATAGAGAACTCCTGATCTTTCTATTTGCCCTGGTGACCTATCGATTGTAAGAGCGGCTAGATTTGAGATGCAAGCGTTGGTAATTGCTAATAAAGCTATTTATACATTACGAATTGGTTTAGGTGCATGTATCGTCTGAGATTTCGAACTATATTACTTAGGTTCAAGCTAATAGGAGAATATAAGTGTCTAACACTGAGGCGAATCAAGCAAATACAATAACAGAGGGATTACCTCCAGAACTTCGTAGTAAAATGGCTTTGGCCTTAGACGTTGATGATCTGGTAGAAGCAATGCGTTTAGCTAAACAGCTTTCACCATGGTTTGGTGTCGTTAAGGTTGGTCTAGAGCTGTATTCCGCAGCAGGCACAGACGCTATTGGCTCACTAGTTGATAAAGGGTTTGACGTTTTTCTAGATTTGAAGCTACATGATATCCCAACAACAGTTGGAAAAGCTGCCAGAGTTTGTGGGGCGCTAGGAGTTAAATATCTTACTATGCACGCTCATGGTGGAGAAGATATGCTTCGTGCTGGAGTTGAAGGTCTACGCGACGGTGCAGAAAAAGCTGAACTAGAAGAACCAAAAGCTATTGCCATTACAGTGTTAACAAGCGACGCTGGCGCTCCAGAACACATTGTGCCAAACCGTCTACGAGTTGCAGTTGAATCAGGTTGTGCAGGTATTGTATGTTCAGCAAAGGATCTAAAGTATATTCGAGAGCTTGCTCCAAGGACGATGAGGGTAACCCCAGGCATACGTGCAGCAGGTAGCGAAACTCATGATCAGCCAAAAGCTGTAACACCTAAAATAGCTTTAGATGAAGGTGCTGACTTGCTTGTAATAGGTAGAGCAGTAACACTTGCTGATAACCCAGCTGAAGCTGCTTCAAAATTATTCTCTGAATTGGTTTAAAACGTTCCTTGAATCCTTGCAAGATTCTGCTATGTTTGTGTACTAAGAAGCAGCACCTTGTTGCTTATGATCTATATAAAATATGAACACTCCTCCTAAACTAACTGATGAACAACGCACCGCTGCTCTTAAGAAGGCAGCTGAAGTTCGTCGTATCCGCTCAGATATAAAAAGTCGTTTAAAAATGGGTTCTATTTCATTCTCTGAACTTCTTGATCGTAGTGAATCAGACGTAGTTGTTGCGAAAATAAAAGTGCTTGCTTGCTTAGAGTCTTTACCCGGAGTTGGAAAAGTTAAAGCTCGCAGAGCCATGGAAGAAATTGGTATTGCAGAATCTAGAAGATTATCTGGTTTAGGGCCTCTTCAAAGAACAGCTTTATTGGAGGTGTTCAGTTGAGTCGTGTCCCAATAGTGGTTGTCATCTCAGGGCCAGGTGGAGTTGGTAAAAGCACAGTTGTTAATCGACTTGTTGAGAAATATCCAGAATTATGGCTTAGTAGGTCCTGGACGACGCGTGAACAAAGACCTGGTGAAGATGATGATGCATATGTTTTTGTTTCTAAAGAAGAATTTGAAACCCATATTAAAAACGACGGATTTTTAGAGTACACAACTTTCTTAGATTACTATTACGGTACACCGCATCCACCGTTAGTTAACGATAATGATATTGTTCTAGAAATTGAGGTGCATGGGGCCCGCCAAGTGATTTCTAAAAATATTGATGCAGTGTTGATCTTTTTAGAGGCGCCATCAAAGGAAGAGCAAAAAAAGCGTTTACATGTCAGAGGTGATTCTCAACAGAAGATCCAAGACCGCTTAGAAAAATCTGCAGAAGAGGCTGATGCTGGTAGAGAATTAGGCGCCCATCTTTTAGTAAATGATGATATTGAAGTAACTGTAGAAAAAATTTGGGAAATTATCGAAGATGCTAGATCTAAAAGTAAAAATTCTAAGTTAAATACTTGATCTATTGGTACTAATTGCTGCTATAATCGTGGATCGGAGGAAGCTATGGCTGAAATTCATGATTCAATGATAAACCCACAGATCGAGGGGTTAATCGACAAACTTGGTTCAAAGTTCTCTTTATGTACTGTTGCATCAACACGTGCTAGAGAAATAAACGCATACTTTGGTCAACTTGGTGGCGGAATCGGAACAATGATACCTCCTCAAGTCGATTCAACATCTCGTAAGTCTCTCACCATTGCTTTTGAAGAAATTGCTGCAGAAAAGATAATTCCAGTTCTTCCTCGCGAATCTGAAGAACAAGAAGTTGAACAACAAGAATCATAAAAGCTTAGATACCAAGGCAAATATTGTCATTGGTGTTACTGGTGGAATATCTGCTTATAAAGCAGTTGAATTAACTCGACTCTTAATTAAGAGCGGGCATAATGTTTTTCCTGTGCTTACCTCCTCGGCTCTAAAGATGGTAGGTAAAAAGACGTTTGATGCTTTGGCCACTGAGCCTGCAAAAACTGATATGTGGGAGGATGAGGAAGTTTCTCCTCATACCTATTTGGGCCAGAAAGCGGATCTAATTTTAGTTTGTCCTGCGACTGCTAGAATCATTTCAGATATTTCAACAGGTCGTTCAGCAGACCTGCTTGCAACAACTATTCTAGCTTCAGAGGCTCCTGTTATTGTTTGCCCTGCTATGCACACTGAAATGTGGATGCAAGAATCTGTCCAAGAAAATATAGAAATCTTAAAAGCGCGTTCGATAAGAATTGTTGAACCTGAAGAAGGTGAACTTGCAGGTGGCGATATTGGAGTTGGTCGTCTTGCTGGGTTTGAAAGTATTCTTACCGAAGTTAATGATGTGTTAAACGAGAAGAACACCCTCAAAGGTGTTTCAGTTCTTGTTACCGCAGGAGCTACACGTGAGCCAATTGATGCTGTTAGATATATCACGAACAAATCTACTGGAAAGCAAGGTCATGCTATTGCAGAAGCCGCTATGCGTATGGGTGCAGAAGTTACATTAGTAACTTCATCAAACATCAGTAGTCCCGAAGCAATAAAGCGTATCGATGTTAATACAGCAGAAGAGATGAGATTGGCTGTACTTGAAAATATTAAAGATACCGAATTGTTTATTATGGCAGCTGCGGTTGCAGACTTTACACCCTCGTCACCTACCGAAAAAAAGATAAAAAAAATCAATGGTGTACCTGAAATTAATCTGAAACCTACTGCGGATATCTTAAAAGAAGTTGCACAAGTAAAAAGCAGTGATCAGATTATTGTTGGATTTGCAGCAGAAACAGATTCGATTACTGACAACGCCTTAAAAAAATTAAAAGAAAAAGATCTTGATTTTATTATTGCTAACGATGTGCTGGCATCGGATGCTGGTTTCGCCTACGATACTAATGCTGTAACTGTGTTTAGCAGTGAGGGCAGCCAGGTTGAATTTGCAAATGCTCAAAAGACCGAAATTGCTAGATTAATACTCGATCTAGTTTGGAAAGAAAGATAAAGAAAGCGCAGCTAGTTATGGGTAAAGATTACACATTCACATCAGAATCAGTTACAGGAGGGCATCCGGATAAAATGGCGGATCAGATTTCTGATTCCATTCTTGACGCTCTTCTAGAACAAGATCCTAACAGCCGTGTCGCATGTGAAACTATGGTCACAACTGGTTTGGCTATCGTAGCAGGGGAGATCTCTACAAACGCATACGTAGACATTCCAAGTATTGTCAGAAATACAATTAAACGAATTGGTTACGATAAACCGTCTTTAGGGTTCGATGGGAACACTTGTGGCGTGATGGTTTCGCTCGATGAGCAATCCGCTGATATTGCTCAGGGTGTCGATAAAGCCGAAGAGGTTCGAGATAACGGAGCTACTGGCGACTTGTATGACGAGCAAGGTGCTGGAGATCAGGGAATGATGTTTGGCTATGCATGCAATGAAACTGATGTGTTGATGCCGCTTCCTATTCATTTAGCTCATCGTATGGCTGAGAAACTTGCCGAAGTCAGGTCTGATGGGACGCTTGCTTATCTTCGCCCTGATGGCAAAGTTCAGGTGACATTTGACTATGAAAACGATATTCCAGTGCGTTTAAAAACTGTATTGATATCGACTCAACATGATGATGGAGTAGATAGAGATTCTCAAATAAAGCCTGATCTTATTGAAAAAGTTATTCGTCCAGCTATACCTGAACAGTTTCAAGATGATGAAATTAGTGTCTTAGTAAATCCAACAGGACGTTTCGTAATTGGTGGCCCTGTTGGTGATGCTGGTTTAACAGGTCGAAAAATTATTGTTGATACCTATGGTGGTTCTGCTCGCCACGGTGGGGGAGCTTTCTCAGGTAAAGATCCTTCTAAAGTTGATAGGTCAGCAGCTTATGCTACTCGTTGGGTGGCTAAAAACTTAGTTGCTGCTGGTGTCGCTGATAGGTGTGAAGTTCAAGTTGCATATGCTATTGGTGTAGCTAGTCCTGTTTCAGTGCTGATCGAAACATTTGGTACAGAAAAAGTTGATCCTATAAAAATCCCTGAAGCAGTTAAAGAACTGTTTGATTTACGGCCAGCAGCAATCATTGAAGAATTAGACTTAAGAAGACCTATTTTCTCCCAGACAGCCGCATACGGCCATTTTGGTAGAGAACCAGGATCATCTTTTACTTGGGAAAAGACTAATAAAGTAACTGAAATTAAGTCATATCTAGACATATAAATAAATCGTTTATCAGAGATCACACTAACGCTTAGATAAAGTTGTTTAGGTATTTTCTGCTAGGTTTAAATGGTGAGTTCTTCAGGCCAGCTTTTTGATCCAAGCAGTTTAGATTCAGTCTCTGAAGGAGTTGTTTCTGAAGTACTTGTAGACATGACACCTGTCAGTGTTTTTCCCGATGTTCATGGATTAAAGCAAGATTTCACTTATCTTGTTCCTCATGCTCTAACTGCTAATCCTAAAGTTGGTTCGATTGTTAGAATAGATTTTCACGGTCGTAGAGTGCAGGGTTGGATTACAGCTATTGATGTTGAAGTGCCTCGGAGGGTGAAGTTATCTGAGATAAAAAAAATCTCATCAGTTGGGCCTCCTCCCGAAATAATTGAATTAGCTAGGTGGGCTTCGAAAAGGTGGCATGGTCAGCTTAAAAATATTCTTAATACTGCTTCGCCTAACCGTTTCATAAATAAACTTGTCAGAAACACGTCTCCTATACCTAAATCAACTAATCCAACTTCGGTTCTTTCACAGATAGTTCAAAAGTCTTTCAGTAATAATGGTACTAATAGTGTTCTAGTTTCTCCGAATTCTGATTTGTCAGCAATAATTTCTGAAGCCGCAACTTTTGGAAGAGTTCTTGTTGTAGTTCCTGAGATAAGCTTGGCAAAAAAAATTGTTTCTAAACTTAACCGATCTGGGGTTTCAGCCCATTATTTTGATAAAAACTGGAATTCAGGACTTTTCAAGTCTGTAGTAATCGGAACTTCCATATCGGTTTGGAGTCCAGTTCAAGATATATCTTCGATTATAGTTGTAGATGAACATAGCCAGCTTCTAAGATCTCAACAGAGCCCCAATTGGAATGTATCAGAAGTCGCAATAGAGAGAGCGAAAAGGTTAAATATTCCTTGCCTTCTTGTGAGCCCTTGTTTGTCAGCTAAAAGTCTGTATTTGTCAAGTGCACATCATCAAATCGGGCGTTCTGAAATTATTAATGGATGGCCAAAAGTAACTGTCATAGACCGTAAAGATGAAACTTCGGGTAAATCAAACTTATTCTCAGCTTCTTTAATCCAAACTCTAAAAACTTCTAACTCGGCTTTGCTTATATTGAACCGCAAGGGTAGAGCCCAAATGTTGGCTTGTGAAAGTTGTGGCGAAATTATCAAAACTGTTGATGGGAACCACATTATGGTTGAGTCCGAAGGGTTTTTGATCTCAAAACAAACTGGAGAAAAACGAGTAAGAGTTTGCGCTGAATGTGGTGGGACAACGCTTAAAAGGATACGTCCAGGAATAAAGACCGCTGCAATTGATCTATCAAAAATTTTGCATCGAACAGTAGTCGATCTAAGTGCCGATGATAGTAGTTTTAAACAGTCCGATTTTATTGTTGCTACAGAATCAGCTTTGTTTAGAAATTTCTCTCCAGAAGTTATCTGTTTCCTAGATTTTGATCAGGAAATACTTTCTCAGCGCTACCTCGCAGCTGAACGATCTATAGGCTTATTAGTCAAAGCTGCGCGTATGCTGGGTTCTAGAACAACATCGGGTAATGAACTAATTATTCAAACTAGATCTTCAAATCACCGTACTATTCAAGCTTTAGAAAAATTAGATATTGCAGGATTAGGAGACTACGAATTGGAGTTCAGAAAAACACTAAACTTCCCACCTTTTGCAGTGCTGACTCAAATTACTGGGGCAGGTTCTACCGATTATGTTTCTAATCTTCAAAAGATTGAACCCGGTTTACAAGTTATGGGACCAAAGGAAGATAAGTATTTGCTTCGAACAAATAGTTATGAAGATTTAGAAATTTTACTTGAAAAAGTTGGTCGACCAAAAGCAAGAATAAGGATAAACGTAGACCCAATAGATATTTAATGTTACAGCTTTGTTAAGTCGGCATCTATTTCCGGTTCTTCTCCGTATTATCAAGTGAATATAAAAACCTGAAAGGTAAATTAATGAAATCTCTAGTTAAATCAGTGGCGTTTGTTGCTGCTCTATCTTTGCTTGCAGCAGCTTGTACAGAAACAGAAACAACAGACGAAACAACAGAAGAAACAGAAGAAACAGAAGAAACTACAGATGATTCTGAAACTATGGACGATGATGAAGAAGTAGCTGCTGAAGAACCAGCTACTGTTGTTGCCCTTGCTCAGAGCAACGATGATTTCTCAATTCTTGTTGAAGCTGTTGTAGCTGCAGATCTTGTAGAAACACTAAGCGCTGAAGATGGAACATTCACAGTGTTTGCTCCAACTAACGATGCTTTCGCAGCTGCTCTTGTAGCATTAGATACTACAAAAGAAGACCTATTTGCAGATAAAGAAGCTCTTGCAGATATCTTGACTTACCACGTATTAGATGCTGAAGTTGATGCTGCTGCTGCAACTGCTGCTGTAGGAACTGATGTTGAAACTGTTCAGGGTAGCAGCTTAGCTGTAACTGCTGAAGGTGAAGGACTACAAGTAGGTGGCGCTAACGTTACTGCTACAGACCTTAAAGCTGGAAACGGTATTGTGCACGTAATAGATGCAGTATTGCTTCCACCATCATAATAATTTCAACTCTCCTATGTTGATATAAAAAGTGGGGCCTTTAAGGCCCCACTTTTTTGTTTTACAAAGTGCCATCTTCAACATAGGGAAGGTAACATATTACTATGAGCGCTCCATACAACATACGTATTTTAGGTGATCCTGTTCTTAGAACTGTTGCTGACGATGTTGAAGACATAGATGGTAAACTCGCCCAGCTATCTGAAGATATGCTACAGACAATGTATGCAGAACCCGGCATTGGTTTAGCAGCTCCTCAGGTTGGGATTGCTAAACGTTTCTTTGTCTACGATGTTGGAGACGGGCCCCAGACTTTAGTTAATCCTGAGATAGTTGAATCCCGAGGCGAGTGGACTTATGAAGAAGGTTGTCTTTCTGTCCCCGGTCTATTCTGGGAAATTGTGCGCCCAAAAGAGATTCATATTAAAGGGTATGATCTTAATGGTAATGAAGTTTCATTAGAAGCTGACGAACTTCTATCTCGACTGTTTCAACATGAACTAGACCACCTTGATGGCGTTCTTCTTGTCGATCACCTTGATGAAGACGAACGTAAAAGTGCATTAAAAATTTTAAGAGAACGCAAACTAACTGCACAAGAAAAAGAGCTATTTGGCTTAGATGACGAAGATGGCAATGGTAAAGGCAATTCTGGTTTAACTTTGCCATGAGTGATTCTAAAAGTTCTTTGCCTAGTCCTCCATCAAATATAAGTTCACTTGTTTATTTTGGAACCCCTTATGCGGCGGTTCCTCAATTGTATGCTTTACATGAGGCTGGATATTCTATCCCTCTTGTTGTAACAAAAGTAGATGCAAAAAGAGGTCGTGGTTCTAAATTGACGCCTTCTCCTGTCAAAAAAGCTGCACTTGATTTAGGTTTACGAGTTTCACATGATCCTAAAGATGTGTTAGGTGTGCAAGCAGATATGGGTGTAGTTATTGCCTATGGAGCAATAATTAAAGCTGAGTTATTAGAAACAATTCCTTTAGTAAATATTCATTTTTCTTTGCTTCCAAGGTGGCGTGGTGCTGCTCCAGTTGAACGGGCAATAATGGCTGGCGATAGCAAGACAGGTATTTGTCTTATGGCTTTAGATTATGATTTGGACACAGGGGATATTTACAAACAACAAACTGTAGAAATCAAAGACAACGAATCAGCTTTGGCATTAAAATCTAGACTGGTTGACTTATCCTGCGATCTCTTGGTGGATGTCCTTAAATCTGGTTTCGATAACCCAACCCCACAAGTCGGTGAGCCTGTTTACGCAAAAAAAATTGATAAATCAGAACTTAAATTGGATTTTTCTGAAACAGCAGTTCAATGCCAAAGACGTATAAGAATAGGCAAAACTTGGACAATGTTTAGAGGGAAAAGGCTTTCGATCCTGAAAGCAAATGCTTTAGAGTCTTCTTCTGGCATGCCAGGAGCTGTGATAAATGGAAAAGTGCAAACCTCAAATGGATCTTTAGAGCTTTTAGAAGTTCAGCCAGAAGGAAAGCAAGCTATGTCAGCTGGTGATTGGCTACGTGGATATCAAATAAAGCCAGATGAAACTCTTGGTTGATTTTATTCTAAACTCGACCAAGGGAAGTCAACCCACTTATCTGTTCTTCTCCAAACAAAATCACATTTAGTGATTGATTTAGATTTTTCGTATAGAACCGCTGACTGACTCACAGCTACCACATCTTTAAGATATTCATTTACAGTAGCCATTGTTTGGCCTGAGTCTGTGAGATCATCACAAACTAGTACCTTCATATTTTTCAGTTCTAGTTTGTTTAGTAATGGGGGCAGCATCATCGGTACTTCTAATTTTTCATTGATGCCAGTGTAGAGTTCCACATTTATAACAGAAATGTTTTTAACTTTGATTGCATACCCGATTGATCCAGCAAGAAATAAGCCGCCTCTTGCTATCGCTAAAATTATGTCTGGTTCAAAGTTGCTGTCTTTGATCTGTGTTGATAGTTCGTTTACAGCTTCGGAATATTCGTTCCATGATAATGGTTCGATTTGGGAAGCAGTGTCGTTGTTTGCGGTATTCATAAGACCTTAAGGCTATCCCATTTGTGAGGCAAAATTTTGCATATATGAAGCTAATTTTTCTGCACTTGCTATTTCTAAACCGTTATACAGACTGGCTCTTATTCCACCTACTGATCGATGCCCTTTCAGGTTCAACATGTCTTCTGCTTCAGCTTGTTCAATAAAGTTTTTCTCGAGTTTTTCTGTCTTCAACCTAAATACAACATTGGTCAGAGATCTATCAGCAACGTTTACTGGATTTGTGTAGAAACCTTCTGAACCATCTATCACATCATAAATTAGTTTTGATTTTTGTTCAGACCGTTTTTGCATCTCTGGAACCCCACCCTGATTCTCAATCCAGTTCAACATTTTTTGCGCTGCCCATATAGCGAACACAGGGGGAGTGTTGCTCATGCTATTTCCTTTTGCATGGTAGGCATAATTTATGTAGTCGGGAATGTCTGGACTTGCTTTATCTATAATAGATTTTCTAACAAATACCACACAGAGGCCAGCTGGTCCTATGCTTTTTTGTGCACCTCCGTATGCAATGTCTAGAATGTCCCATGGAATATCTCTAGTAAGAAAATCTGAAGACATATCTATAACCTGTTTAGGGCCCATGTCAACAAAATCATGTACTCTAACTCCATTGATCGTTTCATTTGAAGTTAAATGTATGTACTTAGTGGCTGGATGTAGGTCTATTTCTCCAAATTTAGGCATCCGGATAAACCCTTCAACAGAGCCGTTCCACGCTTCATACGCCATTCCGATTTTGCTGGCATCATTGTAAGCTTTTTTACCCCAAGTGCCTGCTACAACGTAACCAGCTGATTCATTAGCTATACCTTGATTATAAGCTGACATTGTAAACTGAAGCGTTGCTCCACCTTGTAATAGTAGTACTTGAAAGTCGTCTGGTACTTTACATAGCCGTTTGAGTGTATCAATTGCGTTTTGATGTATCTGCCCAAAGTCATCTCCGCGGTGCGACATCTCAATCAGCGACATTCCTGAATTATTGTATTCTGGGAGCTCTTCAGAAAGCTCTTTAATAACTTCTGAAGGAAGTGTTGATGGTCCTGCTGCAAAATTGTGTATTCTTTTCATCACAATAAACTACTAGGTTTGTGCAGATATTATTCTGCTTTTACAAAGTTGATTAGAACTTCTATCTTTCCAGAGTCTTTTGTGATGCTTTTGTATTGATCAGGCAACTCGATAGCGTAGTCTGCGAAGATAATATCAGCTGTTACAACTACTTGTATAACTTCTTGATTAGCAATTGTAGGGTCGACGTTCTCAGCTTTTAAGTACTGTCCTTTTACATTAGCTAATAGATCATTTTGTGAACCTGCTAGTTTTAAAGTCCCTTTAACATCGGCACTTAGGCTTACTGTTCCAGGCGTAATAGGTCCAACAGGGTTTAACAATTGAAATATTGCTTGGTTGTTTTTGTCAGAGTTAATCGCTTTTCGAAAATTTTCATCCTGATCTTCGTCATTACTTTTTAATTTATCTGTTTCAACAGTTATCTCAGCTGAGACTAGTTGGTTATTGTCAATCAGGATTGAACCATTAACATCTGGGGTTCTACCAACAACAACATCTATGTCCCCAACTGTAGGGATCCGATAACCAACTTGGCTTTGCTTAGGGTGATCGGGTATATTAAAGTCCGGATCGTTTATAGATTCACTTTGCAAAACAACCCATCGGCCGTTTAGGTCAACATTACTGGATGAATCAATCTCTGATTCAGAGACTATTGTTAGTTCGAGTTCCTTTGGTTGATTACTTACATATGTCCAGTAGAAATAGCCAAATCCGAACAGTACAACGATTGCGAGTGTAGCTCCCGCTGTTATTCTTCGCATATCTCATACTTTCTTGGTGAGGAACTTCATTTTAGCTGTTCGAATGTCGAATATTGACGTGAATGGGTATCTTTGCATATCTGTTTTAGGATTGTGATCTAATTTTGATATGAAATTATATTTAGCTTATTACTATGACTAAATGTATAGTGCAAAGATAATTACTGTGTCTGATTCTGCGAGTTTGAACAACAGAACTGATGAATCTGGTTTAGCTTTAACCCAACTTTTGGAAAGTAATTTTTTTCAAGTGAAAGATAATATTATCGTTTCAGATGATCGGGAGGAAATAAAGTCTGCTCTAGAAGTTTTTTCAAACGGTTTTCTTGGCTTGATTGTTACAACAGGGGGTACCGGTTTCGGGCCTCGAGATAACACCCCTGAAGTTACACTCAAAATTGTAGATAGATTGGCACCTGGTTTGGATGAAGCGATGCGTTTCTCTGCACCCAAAAGATTAGGGCGTCTTAACAGAGGGGTTTCTGGTATTCGAGGTCAAAGTCTTATAATAAACACTCCTGGCTCTAGTAAAGGTGCAGTTGAATCGTTGGAAGCTGTAATCGACGTTTTGCCTCATATTCTAGACTTGATGGCAGGAGAGAAGCCTCATTAATTGAGCAGTGATAATTTGTCCAAGATACAATAATAGCTGAGCAAGATGCACTAGGTGTTTTGTTATTCATTGAAAGAACATAGTGGCAGACTTAGATTCTAATCAAACACTGAACTCTATTGAAGATGCAATAGAAGATATCCGCCAAGGCCAGATTGTCATAGTTGTAGATGATGAAGATCGTGAAAACGAAGGCGACTTAATTATGGCTGCTGAATTTGCGACAGAAGAGTCAATGGCTTTTTTTATTCGACATACTTCCGGGATTATTTGTGTTCCTGTAACAGATGGCCGGGCGGATCAGCTCGGGTTAGATCTAATGGTTGATAAAAACACTGAGTCAATGAAAACGGCATTTACTGTAACTGTTGATGCTGCAAAATCTGTTACCACAGGAGTTTCAGCCGCTGATCGTGCGGTAACTATTAAAACTCTTTCTTCTTCGGAATCCAATAAGGATGATTTTGTAAAACCTGGTCATATTTTTCCTCTCAGAGGTAGACCTGGAGGAGTTCTGAAACGGGCAGGCCATACCGAAGCTGCAATTGATTTAACGAGATTAGCTGGACTTAACGAGGTTGGCGTGCTTGCAGAGATAACTTTGGAAGATGGCTCGATGGCTAGGTTGGATGATCTTATCCCATTTGCTAAGAAACATGATCTTAAGATAATTTCTATTGCCGACCTTATTAAGTATCGTTCAAAAACAGAAAAACTTATTGAAGAGATAGGCTCGGCGGTTGTTCCCAGTGGTTTTGGCGATTTCAGAGCTCATGCATTTAAATCAACCTTAGATGGAATTGAGCATATCGCTTTTGTAAAAGGTGAGGTTGCTGGGGCTGATGACGTTTTAGTGCGAGTTCATTCTGAATGTTTAACCGGTGACGTATTTGGTTCTTTGCGATGTGATTGTGGACCACAGCTGGAGATGTCTATGATAAAGATCCAAGAAGCGGGTCAAGGAGTAATAGTTTACCTGCGAGGCCACGAAGGTAGAGGTATCGGCCTCGGCCATAAAATTCGTGCTTATAACCTCCAAGATCAAGGTTTAGACACCGTTGATGCAAACACTGAGCTTGGCTTGCCTGTAGACACACGTGAATACGGAATTGGTGCTCAGATACTTACGGCTCTGGGTATAAGTTCGATGACTCTATTGACAAATAACCCTGCCAAGTATGTAGGACTTGAAGGTTTTGGTTTGACTATTTCAAACAGAGTTGGTTTGAAATCTGAGCCTAATGAGCACAATATTCGTTATCTTAAAACTAAACAAAACAGATTAGGCCACGATCTAAATATTGTTGCTGGCGATTAATAATCTTTCGCTAAATGAAACTGTATTAGTCGAATATCTGTATAAAAGTTAAATAGTTAGTAAATTTGCCGACTTTAACTTTGTGGTTCCGATTCTTTTATTAGCTGTTTTATTACAGGCTTTAGCTATTGTGGCTATTTTTTCTGTATTGAACAGTCAAAAGACGAAGATTAATGAGTTGAGTCTTGCTAAGGCTCAACCAAAATTTGACAATAGAACTGGTATGCCTAATGCCAGCTTGATTGAACAAGAAATTTCTGAAAGAAGAGCAGGTCTTTCATCAAAAACATTGCTTTCTGCTATTGTTTGTGAAATTGATCATCTTTCTTTAGTCAAGACGGCTTTTTCAAGCTCAGCTGGTGAAGAATTGGTTTCTAACGTTGCTGAAATTTTAAGTAATGAACTGAGAGATACAGATGTTTTGGGTCTTCTGGCTGATGAGGTGCTTGTTATCGTTACTGACGCGTTACCAACAATCACTGATTTGGAAAGATTAACTAATCGAATTGCTAAATTGCTTTCAGAGCCAGTTTCGTTTGGCTCTCGTTCTCAAATTGTTACTTGTAGTTTGGGAGTTTCTTGGGTTGGTGTAAAAGATGGTGATGCTGACAACCTAATTAGAGATGCCCTTGCAGCCAAGAATAAGGCTAAATTAGATCGTGGATCTTCGGTTCAGTTCTTTGATGATTCAGTTCGCAGTGAAGCTTTTAATATGCTAGAAATTGAGCGTGAACTTGATACAGCGATTTCATCCAATCAATTAGAAGTCCACTATCAAGCTATTTTTGATTCGCACACCGAGGAGCCTGTCAGATACGAAGCATTAGTTAGATGGTTTCATCCTGCAAAAGGCTTACTTCGGCCTAATGTATTTTTGGATGTTGCTGCTAAATCAGATTTGATTCTCAGGCTCGGAGATTTTGTATTAACAGAGACTTGTATGCAGGCAATGAGATGGTCTAATCAGACAGGTCATGAGATTAAAGTAGCTGTTAATATTGCTGAGGGTCAGTTCTTTGGTGATGATTTGGCAAAGACAGTTAATGAAACAATTATTGCAACTGGCATTTCTCCATCGCAGATTGAATTGGAGTTTGCTGAACATCTAATTAGCAGTCAGCTTGATTATAGTAAACGAGTTCTTCAAACAATTTCTGAAACAGGAGTTTCAATTGCTATAGATAACTTTGGGGCAAGTTCTGCATCTATTGGGATTCTGAAGAACCTTCCAATGGTTGATACTCTTAAATTAGATCGCCAATTTGTTGTCGGCGTTGATAAGAATGAGACTGAACGTAATCTGGTTAAAGCAGTTACTGCTATTGCCAAAGATATGGGTTTTAAAGTTACTGCTGAAGGTGTAGAAACAATAGAAAACGCGATGGAACTTAAAGAACTAGGTGTCGATTTTCTTCAGGGGTTCTTGTTTCATAGGCCGAAAGCGAACAGCGAAGCTTTGATAGAGTCTGCATATCTATCGTCAAACCCTTAGATCGAAATTATTCAGCAGATTTTTCTTCAGCTTCGATTTCGGTGTTCCTTTGCACATAACCCATCTTCAGCTGATGTAAACCTTCTTTTAAAGTAGCTTCAGGCTCTCCAAGTTTTCCTTCAAGGCCTTCTACTAAAATCCCAAGGGCATCAATAGCAAGTTTTGCTTCGTCTAGATTGGGTTCTTCAGTTGTCAGGTGGATTGCTGCTAGTTCGTACATCCCCATTGCATGGTTAGCTAGAACGTCGCTAACTTTTGCTTGCAATATTTGCTCTCGCGCCTCTGTCAGTTGCTTTGCCATTTCTGCCGCTTGTTGTTGCTGCTCTGGAGTTAATTCGGGTTGTTCTTCTGAAACTTGTTCTTGCCCAGTCGCAGGAGTTTCTGCTGTAGGGTTTTTATCGATTTTTTTCTCGCCTCCGGGCGTCCATAATGTCATATTTTGAGCCTACCGCTATTAGAGCAGGAAAACATGGTGATCGGTCGATTTCGCTGCTAGGATAAAGTTTGGAATTAAGCGGGTCTTAGACCCCACCTGCCCACAATGTGCGGCATGGTTTAGTTCAACTAAATTTTGGTTGTCTAGTCTCGTTTTTTTCATGTTAATTAAGATAAGACTATTTAGGAGTAAATATATGGGGAGTGATCAGTCATAGCTGGATCGCCTGAGCCACGGGTTAATGGACGAATCCGGGCGCGTGAAGTTCGCGTAATTGGTCCAACTGGTGAACAACTAGGAATTAAATCTATTGCTGAAGCTAATGATATTGCTGAAGGTTTAGATTTGGACTTAGTTGAAGTAGCAGATAATACTGAACCACCGGTTTGCAAAATTATGGATTATGGCAAGTTTAAGTATGAAAATGCTCAACGTGCTAAAGAATCTCGCAAGAAAACTAAAAACACTGTAGTTAAAGAAATGAAATATCGACCAAAAATTGGTATCGGTGATTTTGAAACTAAAACACGTAAGGTTGAAAGTTTTCTTCACGACGGCAACAAAGTCAAAGTGACTATCATGTTCCGTGGTCGAGAAATCACGCATCCTCAACTTGGAAAGAAAATATTAAACGACATAATTGAGCGTGTTGAACATTATGCTCAAGTCGAATCTTATCCTTTCCTCGAAGGCAAAAACATGACAATGGTTTTGGCCCCGCTTGGTAAGAAAAACAGAAGAAAGAAAAAAGCAAATATTGAGAAAGAAGCTGCGATTGCGGCTGCTAAAGAAGCGGCTGCTAAGGAAGCAGATACTACTGAGTCTGCAAAAGAACCAGCAGCTGTAAAGCCGGCTGAGGCGGAGCCAGTTGTTACAGAAGCAGCTTCTACTGAATAAATCTAGAGTTAGGTAACTAAATGTCAAAAATGAAAACTAATAAAGCAGCTAAAAAACGCTTTAAAGTAACAGGTTCTGGGAAAGTTATGCGCCGTAAACGTAACTTGAACCACTTGTTAGAAAAGAAGTCAAGTCGACGTAAGCGTAAGCTTCGTGGAATGAGTGACGTTTCGCCAGCAGATTCAAGTCGAGTGAAGGAAATGCTTTCTAGCTGATTGTTAGAAAGTGGAAGGAATTAAGGAGTAAAAAATGGCAAGAGCACCAAGAGCAGTATCTGCTAAGAAAAAGCATAAGGCTACGCTAAAAAAAGCTAAAGGTTATTACGGTAATAAGAGTCGTTCATGGAGAGCGGCTAATGAGCAGGTAATGCATTCTGGTAATTATGCTTACCGAGATCGCCGTGCCCGTAAAGGGGAATTTCGTAAGCTTTGGATTCAGAGAATTAATGCGGCTTGCCGTCTTAACGGAACAACTTACAGCAAATTTATTAGCGGTTTAAAAGCTGCTGAAGTTGAAGTTGATCGAAAGAATCTAGCTGACTTGGCTGTACATGACGAAGCTGCTTTTGCTGCTTTGGTAAATGTAGCTGGTCAGACTTCCGCTTCTGAATCTAGCGTCGCATAAATAACCAAATCACGTCATCCTGCACGTAACTAGGGTTTCGTCGTCATCCCGAGCGTAACTAGGGTTTCGTCGTCATCCCGCACGAAACGAACGTAAGTGAGTGAAGATGCGGGATCTTATTGACACTACTAAAGGCTAAATTATGTACATTGTTAGTCCAGCAAATGAAAGACTAAAGCGTGTAAAGCGTTTAATAAATCAGAAAAAAGCTCGCTCGAAGGAGCGGGCTTTTGTGGTTGAAGGTTTAAAGGTTGTCGAAGAGGCTATAAATTCAGGCACCGTCGCGGAGTTTGTTTTTGCCTCTGTTGACGAATTTGAAGAAGATGATCAATGTTTTCCTGAGATCCAAAAGCTTTGTATTGAAAATGATATTGAATTTGTCCGGGTTGAAAAAAAACTTTTTGATTCTGTTGTAGATACGCAAACTCCTCAGGGGATAGCAGCCGTTGTTGGTTCAAAAGATTTTTCTTGGGACAGTTTTTTTGATGACGCTAATGGGCATATTTTGGTTCTTGTTGATGTTAGAGATCCTGGTAACCTTGGGACTTTAATTCGTACTGCTGAGGCTTCTGGTGCTCATGGTGTGGTACTTGCTGGGACTTGTACCGATATGACGAGTCCTAAGGTTGTTCGTGCGGCTTCTGGTTCTTTGTTTCGTGTTCCAATTGTTGTTGAGTCTGATCCTATGATGGCACTTTGGAATATTTCACAAAAAGATATTTTGACGCTTGCAACTGTTGTTGATAATGGTGTTTCTTATAAGGATTTAGATCTGAATAATTGTGCGATCCTTCTAGGTAATGAAGCTAATGGCCTTACAGAGGAGGTAGCCAATACTTGCGACGAAAAAATTACTATTCCTTTGGCTGGTAGTGCTGAGTCTTTGAACGTTGCTATGGCTGGAACTGTATTGTCATTTGCTGCAATGAAATAGATTAGATTTCTCGTCATCATGCTCGTGTTTGTCATCCTGCTCGTGTTTGTCATCCTGCTCGTGTTTGTCATCCTGCGCTTTAGTCGCAGGATCTCTTAGTTACGCTTGATTCTTCCTCGGAGTGCCATTAAGGATAAGAATTGTGAGAATCCGCCTACTATTGCTATTGCTGCTAGTGCTTGCCAAATAGCAGTCCAATCCCAGCCTTCAGTAACTAATGAACGCATGCCTTCAAGAATGTATGTGAGTGGGTTAAACTTTGCGATTGTACGTAGCCAACCAGTTAGCAAATCTAGTGGGATTGTTGATGATGTCAAGAAAGCAAATGGGAAGAAAAGTAAAAAGCTAGATCCTACGGCTGCAGCGCTTCCAGTTTTTAGGGCAATGGAGTAGGGGAAGCCTGTAAAAGCAAGACCCCACAAACCGCCAAGTAATACAAATGCGAAGATTCCAAGAATTCCAGATTCGAAGTGGACTCCGAGTGCAAGACCTAGAGCCACAACAGGTAAACATAGTAATATTACCAGCAAGAAGTCGGCGACCATTAGGCCAAGTAAGAGCGGCAATCGTTTAGTTGGGGTTAAAAGCAATCGGTCAAAGTAGCCTGTTGAAATATCTGTTACTAGTCCATTGGCTCTGGAAATCCCTGTAACCGCAAAAATTATTGCTGTTGGCATTTGAAATGCTTTGTAACTAAATGATCCATCACCAGGTATTGATTCTGTGACATCCTGTAAAGCGCCAATATTTACAATAAAGAAGAAAGCGGGAATAAACAGTGCCGGGATAAATACTTCAGGTTCACGAGGGATTGACTTTATTGCTCTTCCAGCGATAACAAACATGTCCGATAAAAATCCAGACGGTTTAGCAACAATGGTTTTATCATTTATGGAGGCTTTAGCTGGAGTAGTTGTAGCCATTATAAAACCTCTATTCTGTCACCGGTTAAATCTAAAAATACGTCATCAAGTGTGGGTGTTCGTAACGTTAGCTCTTGCACGTTAATTTGGGCATCATTTAGAGCTACTGCTATCGAGCTTACTGCGGCGGCACCGTTATTTACAGAAATTAGCAGCCCTTTTGGTCCGGATTCAACTTTTTCGACTGAGCTAAGTTCTGAAAGTAATGCTTTTGCGGCGTCAGTTTGTTGATCGATTTTTACTTGAATAACATCAGACCCTACAGATTTTTTTAAATCGGTGGGTGAGCCTTCTGCAACTAGTGCACCTTTGTTCATGATTCCAACTCGGTCAGATAGCTCATCGGCTTCTTCTAAGTACTGGGTTGTCAGAAATATTGTTGTTCCAAGATCTGTATTTAAGCGTCTTACTTCTTCCCAAACACTTGCTCTGCTCTGAGGGTCGAGACCTGTAGTGGGCTCGTCTAGAAAAAGAAGTTTTGGGTTGTGCATTATTGACGCTGCCAGATCTAAACGCCGTTCCATTCCTCCAGAATATGTTCCAATCTTGCGATCTATTGCATCGGAATCTATGACGTGAGAAACTTCTGCAATTCGTTTTTCAATCTGCTTTTTATTTAGCCCATATAAACGGCCTTGAAGAGTTAGAATTTCTCTTCCAGTTTGTTTTTTATCCAGAGATGCTTCTTGCAGAGCAACTCCAATTTGAAGCCGAACATCGTTAGCTTGTTTAACAACATCCATGCCTAAAATCTGGGCGCTACCTGATGTTGGGCTCAGTAGGGTTGTTAACATTCGGACCACGGTTGACTTTCCCGCACCATTAGGTCCAAGAAAGCCGTAAATTTCGCCTTCTTTTACTTCTAGGTCTACACCAGTAACCGCTTTCACATCTCCGAAAGATCTTGCTAACTGATTTGCTGTAATTGCATTTGTCATAATTATTTAAATAGTCTAGCTATGACTGGAACTATCATTACATTTGAAATATTAAAATAGTAAAAGTTATGCAACATAACCTGATGTTGCAGCTTGTACAATTATCTGTGTGGTAAAGAAGCTAATACTTCCTGAAGTATATAGATTAAAGACTTCAGAAATTCCAGATGTGCTATTAGAAGCTGTTGATCCACTATTGAGCGGAGACCCAAGGCTAATACGAATGCTCACAGGGGCTTTGAATGCTGAACTTGCTAATCGTAGGCTTAGAGAACTTATCAGAAAAGAGAATCCAAACGCAAAAATTCTTTCTGTTCATTGTTCTGCTAGATCGGAAAGAGATTCTGAACGGTACAAACAACTAGTTGAGCTAAGTCGTTTACTAAGGAGCAAGCTTGATTGGTACGTCATGACTGGTGCTGGACCTGGATCGATGGAAGCAGTTCAACGTTTACTTCGTATGTATCAAAAACTTGGTAGCTCACTGGATTTCATTAACGAGCCAGACAATAAAACTATTCTGCCTGACAGACAGGTCAAGACTGATAATTTTCCACCTAGGAAGAGGATCATATACAAAGGTGCAAACTCTTTAGCGACAGGGGTAGGAGGTGCTGGGACTAAAGCTGAAATTTATCAGTTTGCAAATATTGTTAGAGGTGATAGTTCTCGTTCAAGACCAATTGGAGTCATCACTACCGAAGCAGAGAGAGAATTTGCA
>ENA-ORXT01002505-ORXT01002505.1-marine-metagenome-genome-assembly--contig:-NODE-2505-length-21976-cov-4.863418_pt1 | contig 21976 bp, 14 predicted proteins | sample MGYA00237868_ERZ511482 | MGnify/ENA metagenome assembly ERZ511482
CAGGCCGTAACCTACGGTAGGCCCGATCGGCTCAGCGTCTTTGAAGCGCTCTTTGAATTCATCCGAGGCGATAATGTCGTCGAGGGCTTCGCGCAGGTTGATCTTTTTCTTCTTCACGATGTCGGAGCGCATCCCCAGGCCGATGTTGGCCTCGCCGTTGGGTAGGGGGAATACCCAGAAGTAGCCCGGGTTGTACTTCTCCAGGAAGTGCAGCTCGATGAAGTTGTCTTTGTGGAAGCCGGTGATGCCCTTCCAGTAGGCGCGGACGGCGGCGGCGTGGTGGTCGTGGTCGACTTCCTGCCCGGCTTCCTTGCGGCTGAAGCGGCTGTGCGCGCCGCTGGCGTCTACGAGCAGGCGACAGGCCCAGCTTTCGGATTTGTCCTTGGTGGTCACGACGTACCCGTCCTCGGTCTTCTCCCAACCGCCGATTTCAGTGCCGAGCCGCAGCTCGATGTTGTCCCGCCGCTGTACCTCCTCGATCAGGAAGGCGTCGAAATCCATCCGTTTGCTGACGTAGCCCGGTGCTTCGTCCGGCACCCGCTCATAGCCCACCTTGAAGGGCAGCTCGATCAGTTTCTTGCTCGGCGGAATGAAGCGGATGCCCCACACGTCGATGGGCGTAAACCGCTTGCGGAAGCGATCCATGATGGCCGGGTCGAGGCGGTTGAGCAGGGTAGGGACCTTGCCCGAAAGGGCATCACCGCAAATCTTGTCTCGCGGAAATGTCGCTTTATCGACCAGTACGCAGGGGATATTGAGGTAGGAAAGGCGCAAAGCCGTGGCCGCGCCGCCGGGACCGGCGCCGATGATGAAGATCTCGGTTTTTTTGGGGAGGGTAGACATGGGGGCGAAGATACGGTGGTTACTCTTCTTCTTGCTTAATCATAGCGTCATGAATCCCGCGTTCGCCGCCAACGGCGTTACATCCACGCGCCAGCGTCCTTGAAAAGCCACCTTCCGCACCCGCGTCCCCGCCCGCGTCCCTACCGCCCCGAAGACGCGTATTCCCCTACCCCCCAGTTCTTCCGCTTCGCCGCCGCCCGTACGCCCCGCTTTCGAACGGCGTACACCAACGGCGCTACTAAAAACAGGCCACCCGTACCTAAACAGACCAACGGATCGGCAAAGGTGGAACCCAGTGAAAGCACCGTCAGCATCACCACCGTGGCGAACGGCAACGAGCAAGCCAGCACGTTCAAAGCCAGGTCGGTATCGAAAACGGACGCCTCGCCTTCCTTGACCTGCAGCTCCACCGCCGACATGTGGGCGAACGGCCAGAAGCTCACCGCGCTCTGCGGAAAAGCCACCGCCAGTAAAGCCGCCGCCGGCGCCATCGCCGGCACTACCAGAAGGAACAGCCCGCTAAGCAAGAACGCCAGCCCCGAACGCAACGCCAGCACCCGCACGATCATCGTCATCTGCTTGCGCTCGAAACGTACCGCCATACCGATGAAGAGCAACACGACCGGCGTCATCAGCCCGGCCAAACGAATGGTCGTATCGGCGAGGAAAGCGGGCAGCGCGCCGATGTCCAGGCCGAAACTCAGCATCAGGATCGCGGTTACGATCACCAGGTTGACCGGCTCGCGGAGTAAGCTGCCACCGAGATCTTTCAATTTCTTTCCGCGGCCGGGGCCTTCCTCGGCGGGTGTGGCTCGCGTACGGTAATACCAGTTCATCGCGATCAGGTAAAGGATGATCAAAACGAAGACTTTGTTGCCGACGTCCGCCAGGGCCGACATGGCCAGTGCTTCCTCGCCCAGGTATTCCAGCACGAAGGGCATACAGCTAAGGCCCGGGGCGAGCGAAGGTAGGAGCATCGCCATCGTGCGCCATTGCGCGGAATCTTTTTCATAGCCCATTTTGGGCAGCAGTGCTTTCGCGGCGAAATAGAGCGCGGCGTTAAGCAACAGTGCGAGGACGGGCAGCAGCAGCATGCTCGCCGTAATCTTTATCTTAAGCAGGGCCACGAAAATAGTGGCCGGTAAAACGACGCTCAAAATGAGCACCTTCACCCCTTTGAGGTCCTGCTTGCCGCTGATCTTTTTTTGCAGCAGGTAACCGGCCAGGATGAGCAGGATGAAAGCAATGGTCTTTTGCAAAGCGGGGTTCATAACTCGTAGTGGTTTATTCGGATGTAATGGACGGAGGGAGAACGGTAAAAGTGAAGACCGGGGGAATAAGCGGAAAGCGGGGAACCGCGCTTTGCGCGGCCCCGCTCACCGGTTCAATGCTTACTAAAAGCTATACCAATACTTCTTTGAGGGCACCGAGGAACATGTCCATCTCCTCCGGCTTGCCCATGCTGACGCGGCAATAGTCGTCGCCGAAAATATCGAAGGCGCGAACGCCGATGCCTTTGGCGAACATCGCGTTCAGAAAGGGCTTGCCTTTCATGGCGATGGGGAAGATCATGAAGCTGGCGTGAGATTCCACCGGTTTGAAGCCCAGCTTGCGCAACCCGTCCGCGGTCTGCTTGCGCGCCGCGGCGGTACCGGCAACGCTCATTTTTTGAAAGTCGGTGTCTTCCAGGCTCGCCATGGCCCCCATCAGGCTGGTTTTACACAGGCTCATGTTGCCGCGCCAGATAGTATTTACCCGCTCCAGCATGGAGGGCAGCATCACGCCGTAGCCGATGCGCAGACCGGCCATGCCGTGCACCTTGCTGAAGGTACGGGCCACGACGACGTTCTTACCCTCCTTGACCATGGAAACCATGGACTTGTTCATATAGTCCGGCAGGAATTCGAGGTAGGCCTCGTCAACGAAAACGGTGGTGTCGTCGGTGGCGACCTCACGGCAGAAATCCCTGATGTCGTCGGCCGGGGTGAGGGTGCCGGTGGGGTTGTTCGGGTTGCAGATGTAGACCATTTTGGTGTTTTTATCCACGGCCCCGGCCATCCCTTTCAGGTCGTGCGCCCAGTCGTCGGTCAGGCGTACTTTCTTCCAGTCGGCCTTCATCGCCACGGCGGTTTTGATCAGGCTCATGTAGGCGGGGTCGGCGGCCACGAGGTTGCCGCCGTTCATGAAGTGAAGGATGGCCATCTTTTCCAGCACGTCGGAACTGCCGGGGGCGAGCAGGATGTGGTCTTCACTCACGCCTTCGTAACCGGCGATCATCTTGCGCAGGTTAGCGGCCGCCTCATGCTGGTAGCGGTTACCGTTTTTAGCGGCTTCCATGATGGCGAGGCGGGCGTCGGGGCTCGGGCCCCAGGGGTTTTCGTTAGCCAGCAGACGGGCCTTAAGCTCGGGCATGGCGGTAGCGTGGGCCCGTTCCCATTCCAGCGAGGGCATTATTTCCCGGACGGAGTGATGGCGGGGCAGCAGTCCCGGCGCGGCTTTCAGGGCAACGGCGGGGGCGGCGGCCAGGCCGGCGGCGGCCAGACCGGCGGAACGAAGCCACTTACGGCGGCTGAGGTTGGTGGAAGAAGTCATAATCGGGGTGTATTGGTAAAAATGGATGGTATTGATTCGGTTTAAAGGCCTTTGAGGATACGGAAATTCCGGCCGTCGTAGGTGCCCGTCCACTCGAGGCGGGTAACGCCGGTGAGGGCATCCGCGGCAACCATCAGGGTGGTTTTGCCGGCGGCGTCCGTGACGATGGTTTCCAACAGGTCGGCGTTTTGGCTGAATACTTTCAGTTCCAGGCCGGCGACGGGGATGGAGTCGATACCGACGTCCGCGTCCAGAATACCGGACTTGTCGAGTTCGTAAAAAGTGCCTTCGTAAGCGGCCATGCCTTCGGGCGCGGTAGTGGCCTGGATAAGCCCGAGCACGGGCGCGGCATCGACGGTGAAGGCGAGTTCTTCCTCGAGGCAGGAGGTGAAAGCGAGCAGGGGAAAGAGTAGGAGCAGGGTAATTCTTTTCATCGATATTTATTTATGGATTTGGGCGGGGTCGCGGGATGCAATGGAAGGGGGGGGGAGGAGCCGGGGTGGTATCCCCTTTTCTCCTTCAACCCCCCTTAACCTTTATTCTTCCGCCCACCACATTTTAGTCAGCTTGTTGTCCGGCCCGCCGTTGAGACTTACCCCGACGGCCACGTTGCCGCCGTTGAGGCTGTATTCGGATTCGGGATACTGGAGGCGGGTAGGCACTTTACCCTCGTTCTCCAGCTGCGCGCGGGGGTCGGGGGCCGGGAGGGCGGGGAAGCCCGTGCGCCGGTACTCCGTCCACGCCTCGATGCCCTGACTGAAGAGGGCTTTCCATTTTTCCTCCATGATCATCTCCATGTCCACCGTCGTGCGGCCGGCCATGTAGTCTTCGGGTGCCGTCAGGTCGTACTGCTCGAAGCTGGAGGCGACGGCGGTTTCCAGGTAATCCATGGCGTCGGAACCGTCGGTGTAATCGCCGTCGAGGGCGGCCTCGGCCAGGATGAAGTTCATTTCGGCGAAGGTGATCAGGGCTACCCGTCGGGTTTCCTCCGTGAAATAATCGCCGGGGCGGGAAGCCGTCGTGAAGTACGCCACGGCATCCCCTTCGGGCAGTCCGTTCGGCGCGCCGGCGTACTTTCCCTGGAAGTCACCGGCCAGCGCGGGCTTGGCATATAATTCCAGGCGCGGGTCGGTGGCGTTGCCCTCCCCGTCCGTCATAGCGGCGATCAGGGTGGTGCTGATGCTCCAGTCCTCGCGGCTGTCGAAGACCATCACCTCGTGCCAGGTGTTGTTGTTCTCGTCGTTCTGACGTACGGTGGGCCGGAAGAAGGAAGCGTCTTCCGTACCGGTGAAGACCGGGAAGGTGGTCGGGTCACCGAGAATCTCGGCGAAAACGGCGCGGCTCTCCGACGGGGCGACGGCCGCCTGGCGGTTGGCCAGGCGCAGCATCAGTACGTTAGCGAACTTCTTCCAGGCCGTGATGTCGGAGGCGAAGAGGATGTCTTTTTCGATGGCGGGGCCGGCGGGGTCGAGGGCCAGGGAGGCGTCTTTCAGCTTGGCGAGCATGCCGGCGTAAATATCCGCCTGACTATCGTAAACGGGGGCGAGGTTGCCTTCCGTCGCGCCGGCCAGCGCGTCGGTATACGGAACGGCGCCGTAGGTGTCGGTCATGATGGAGAAGGTGAACTCCCGCATGATGGTGGCCGCGGCGGCGAAATTGGGGTTGAAGAACCTGCTTTCCGGATCGCCGGTCAGGTTGATCGTCGTTTGCAGGTTGACGAGGCTCTCGGTGTAGAAACCGTCCCAGGTGTTGCCGCGCAGGGTGGCGGCGGGGTTGTAGGTGTCGCCCTCGTTGACGTACTGGTTACGGGCGAAGTACTGCACCCAGAGCATGCCGCCGTCGAGGTTGAGCCGCTGGTTGCGCGTTCGGTGGCCGTGAACGCGGTCCATGGTTTCCCGGATGGCGAGGGGGAAGAGGGTGGCGGGGGGCACGGCTTCCGGCTCGTTGGGGTTGGCGTTGAGTTCCTCGAAGCCGGCGTCGCAGGTGGTCAGCGCAACGGCGACCAGCAGCAGGGCCAGTAAGCGGGCGGGATGAAGGTAAATGCGTTTCATGCTTTATACTTTTCGGCGGGATGCGCCCCGCCGGGTGGGTTGATTTGATGATAGGTTGGGGAGGGGGCGAACGACGCCTTGAAAAACAAGTCTTCAGCACCCGCGTCCCTCCGCCCGGGTCGATTTGTCAGAACGTGAGATTGAGGTTGACCCCGACGCTGCGCGTGGTGGGCACCGTCGTGTAGAAAAGTGCCCCCTGCAGGTTGCCGCCGTAGAGGTTCAGTTCCGGGTCGATGTTGGAGTGGTTACTGTACAGCATCGCCAGGTTGCGACCGATGAGGGAAATGTTCGCGCCGCGCACGAAACCGATCTTGTCCACGAGTTTCGTGGGGAGCTGGTAACGGAGACTGGCCTCGCGCAGCTTAACATAACTCGCGTCGAATATGGCCCCTTCGTTAGCGAAGCGGACGCTGAGCGCGCCGACCACGTTACGCGTCGGGGCTACTACGTCGTTGGACGCGTAAACCGGATTGTCCACGTCGCCGACGTTCATCGCGCCGCGACCGATCACGCCTTCCTCCCGGCCGATGGCCGTCAGGGGGTAAACGCCCGTTTGGTGGCCGATGGAAGTACTTTCCTCGGCGATGTCGCCGCCGATCTTCGCGTCGATCAGGAAGCCGACCGAAAAGGCACCGAAACGGAAAGTGTTATTGATGCCGCCGATCCAGTCCGGCGTGGTGTTGCCCAGCACTTTCAGTTCGGGGTCTTTGACCGGGATGCCGTTCTCGTAAATGATTTGCCCGTCCAGCTCGCCACCTTCCACCCGGGCGTAGCCGCTACCGAAGAGCGTACCGAAGGGCTGCCCGACCCGTGCCTCCAGGCTAAGGCCCCGGCGGCTGTGCAACACGATGGTTTCCAGTTCGTTGCCGTTGTCGTCCGTGAAAAGTTCCACGACCGTGTTGCGGTTGCGGGCGTAATTCAGGCCGACGTTCCAGCTGAACTTCGGGTTATCCACGATCGCGCCGTTGAGCACGACCTCCACGCCCCGGTTGCGGATCTTACCGGCGTTGAGCAGCTTGCTGTCGTAGCCGGTGGATCGGGAAACGGCCACGCTGATGATCTGGTCCGTCGTGGTCTGTTCGTAAAGCGTTACGTCGAGGCCGAACCGGCCGCCGAGAAAGCGCATTTCGGTACCCACCTCTTTACCCGTGGTGCGCTCGGGGCGCAGACCGCTGTTGGCGATCACGGGCTGCTCGGTGAAAACCGGCGTGGTGGAGTTCCACGGCACCTCCGGGTCGAACACTTGCGTCAGACGGTAAGGGTCGGTATCGGAACCCACCTGCGCCCAGCCGAGGCGAACCTTGGCGAAGGAAAGGAACTTGCTGTTCATTTGCAGCGCGTCGGTGATCACGCCGCTGAGACTGAAGCTGGGGTAGAAATAACTGTTGTTCTCCGTCGGCAACGTGCTCGACCAGTCGTTGCGCCCCGTTACGTCGAGGTACAGGAAACTCTTGTAGCCGAAGCTGGCGGAGCCGAAAAAGCTGTTCACTTCTTTCTCCTCGATGCGGCTGATGTTGGTATTCTGGCTGGCGTTGTTGGCCACGTTATACAGACCATTGATCGTTGCGTCGTTAACGCCGATGTAATTGCGCTTGTAATAGTTGCTCCGGTGAACGCCGCCCGCCTGTACGCTGAGGCTCAGGTCGTCTCCGAAGTAATTGTTGTAACTGAAGATGAAGTCGATGTTCGTTTCCTGCCGTCGGTGTACGTCTTCGTTGAACGACTGGGTGCGTTCGGTCCCGCTCTTGATGCGTTCGCCGCGGGTGACGGAGCGGCGGGTATCCGTCCACAGGTCCGTGCCGCCGCGCACCATCAGGTTGAGCTTGGGCGTGAACTCGTAGGTGAAGGCGAGGTTGCCCATAAAACGGTCTTTGTCGTTGGCCGCGGTAAGGTTTTGCTGCTCGTAAAAGCGGTTGAGAGCAAAGGAGTGCTGCCAGTTGGCGTAGGGGTAATCGTCACCCGGACGGGTGATGTGAACATCCATGAACCGCTCGTAGTCGCGCAGCAGGCCCCAGTCGTCGTGGCGATGGTGCCAGGTGGAAAGCTCCCAGAAAACGGGCTGCTGCCGGTTGTCGGAGCCGGACTTGATGTACTCGGTGCTGACCCGGACCTTGAGCTTCGGCGCCAACTCCTGGTCGACGTTGAGGCGAAAGTTGTTACGCTTGTAGTCGTTGTTGTAAAGGATGCCCCGCTGGTCGACGTTGCCCATACTGAAGCGGAAGTTGCCCGTGCCGTAATTGTTGGAGATGGCGACCGTGTTGTTGAGCGTATGACCGGCATTCCAGAAATTGTCCCAGCTGTCGGGAACGGGCCGGAGTGGTGCCGTTTCGGTACCCGACCACCAGTGGCGGACCCGCCGGCCGTCCATCGGCGCGCCCCAGCTTTCGTCCACGCCCGCCGTGCCCACCAGCGGCGCGTCGGGGTAAACGGCGCGGAACTGGTCCACGGCCGTTTCGTCGACGCCCACGCCGCCGTTGCGCCCGTCGGCGTACCAGGTTACACCGCCCGTGCCGCCGCCGTAGATGTTTTGGAACTCGGGAGTGACGAAGGGCTTCTCGGTCGTATAGCTGCCGGCGTAGCTGATCGTTAGGCCGTCGGAACCCTTGCCGCTCTTGGTGGTCACGAGGATGACGCCGTTGGCCGCGCGGCTGCCGTAAAGGGCGGCCGCGTTAGCCCCTTTCAAAACGGTAATGGATTCGATGTTGTCCGGGCTGATCTCGGAAATACCGCCGCCGTAGACGTTATTGCCGCGCGCCTCGCTACCGGTCGGTTTAGCGAAGTCGCCTTCCATCGGTACGCCGTCGATGACGTACAGCGGCTGGTTGTTACCCAGGATGGAAGAGTTGCCGCGGATGGTGACCTGCGAGCCGCCGCCCGGTACGCTGCCGGAGGAAATTTGCAAACCGGCCACCTTGCCCGACAGGCCGTTGACGACGTTGGTGCTGCGGGTCTCGGCGATGGCATCGCCCTTGATGTCCTGAACCGCATAACCCAAAGCCTTCTTCTCGCGCTTCACGCCGAGGGCCGTCACGACGACCTCCCCCAGGGCAATGCTCGATTCTTCGAGCACGACGTCGAAAATAACCGCCGTGCCGACGGGCATGCTGACGGTTTCGTAGCCGGTGTAGGAAAATTGAAGATTGGCGGTTTCGGCGGGAACGGATAACTCGAATTTACCGTCGTAGTCGGTCACGGTACCGATGGTGGTGCCTTCCGCCATAACGGTGGCTCCAATGAGCGGCCCGTCCGCGTCGGTCATCGTGCCGCGGATGGTTTTCTGCGCGGTGACCGCCAAAGTGGCGAGCAGCAGAAGCGAAGTGGTAAGTAACTTTAGTCTCATGTGAGTAGATACTGGCGAGGTTAGTGAATGCCTTCTCTCCTAGCGGGGTAAATGGGGGGGGAGGAAGGCGTGATTTTGGGGCGGACTCAGTGTCCGGATAATGACCGGTCGGATATAAGAATGCTCAAATGTGGACCGTTTAAATCCACAAACACGATTCATAATGAATTGGAAATTGTTACGGCTGATTCCCGCCGATTTGAATATCTTTAGGCGATTGGAAACTATGGAGTGCCGTCAGCCGGCGTATTGATGTTGCGACTGGTATGGCGCAACTCCTTTTTGGGCACCCCGCAAATACCGCCGTCCGGGTAAGGGTTCTCCCCGCGACCCTTGCGTTCGGTGTTGGAAAAAGGAGGCCGCGACTACGATTCCGCGAATACCGCATTTTGTTATGGCCGTTGCGAAAAAAGAAATGTTGCTGGATCTGATTCACTCTCTGGACGGAGCCGAAAAGCGCTTTTTCACCATTTCCGTCCGCCGGGAAGGGGAGGGTGGAGAGGATAAATTCTACCGCCTGTATCAACACATCGAGGCGGGGGGGGATATGGACGACCCCGCCCTGCGGGCGGAGTTGGGAATAACCACCACCGTCGGGATGGCCAACCTGCGGCGCCACCTTTACGGTCGGTTGCTGGATGCCCTGCGGCGGCAGCACCGGATGAAGGACGATGTGCTCGACATCCGTGAGCAGATCGACTACGCGCACTTGCTGTACGACCGCGGCTTGTTTCCGCAAGCGCTACGCATCCTGAAAACCGCTAAAGCGCGGGCCAAAAAACTCCACCTGGATCTTCACCATCTACTGATCGTGGAGTTCGAGAAGACCATCGAAAGCCGGCACATAACGCGGGCGGACGCTAAACGGATGGACAACCTGACCTCGGAGGCTTTCCTTCGCCAAACGGTACATGGCAATACGGTACGACAGTCCAACCTGCAGTTGATGCTGCAACGTTACTTCATCACCAACGGCCAGGCGGCGAACGCGGCGGAGGCGCGTCGCTTCCGGGAGTTGTTCCGGCACCATTTCACGGACGGCCTGTCGGAGGGGGCTACCTTCCGCGAGCGCATTCTCTCCCACCGTTGCCGTTTCTGGTATTACTACAACATGCTGGAACTGGTGCCGGCGGCCGGGTACGCGCGGTTGTGGGTAGCGGAGTTCGACCGTGACCCCGCCCTGCGCTTCCGCGACGCCGACATTTACATCAAGGGTATCGACCGTTGCCTGATGGTCGCCTTCTACCTGAAGCAGACGGAAGAGCACACGGCTTTACGGGAGCGTTTAGCCGCGTTCATGCCGCTCATCGCCGGTCGCCGGCGCGCCAATACCCGGATGATCGCCGGGGCGGCAATGCTGCGCGCGCGGCTGAATCAACTGTTGCTGGAGGAGGCACCGGTGACGGCGGAGGCCATCGACGGACTGGCGGAAGCCATCGGTGAGGCGCGGGGCGTGGACCGGCATAAAAGGCTGGTGCCGTTCTATAAACTAGGCGTGCTTTGCGCGCTCAACGACCGGCCGGAGCGCGCGCTGGATTTTCTGGAACCCATTTTGAGCGAGCGTAGCCCCTTGCGGTATGACGTCATCGTCTACGCCCGGCTCCTCCACCTTTGCTGTCATTACCGGATGGGTAATCCGGAACTCGTGCGCTACGGCGTGAATAACCTGGCCCGCTACCTGGGGCGGGTGGGTTTCGGGAGCCCTTACCCCCGCGCCTGCCTCCAGCTGCTGCGTACGCTGCTGAAGGGAAAAGACCGGAAGGCGGCATTCAGGGATTGGCGGAAGGACGTGAAGAAACTGCGATCGGGCGTTTACCACCGTCGAAACCTGCGTTACCTGGAGCCGGGGCTCATCGTTTTCCTGCTGGAGGAATGATCTCCACGCCCCCCCGCTGATTACCTTTGCACCCGCGTCCTCCGCCCAAAAATGCCGGCGACGAAACTTTTGTCCACTCCCCGCCGTTTACCCACCGATAAAGAAATAACCTATACCCAAAACAAATCCGCGTAAGCGTCAGACCTTATTCAAGGCGGATGACGCACTATTCACCCATTCGCGCGGTGGTGCCGGACGGGCACCGAACTCAGCATAACTTTACATGTCTAGAAAGAAGATTAAGGGCGATAAGCTCAAGGCCGGCGATTTGCGCAAGGCCATCCTGAACGAATTGAAACGCAACGCCCGCAAGCAATACAACCCCAAGCAGCTCATCAGGAAGCTGAAGATCAAGAACTCCCAGGACAGCGTCTCCGACGCCCTCGCCAAGCTCGTCGCCGATAAACTGGTGAACGACAAGGGAGATTTCAAATACCAGATCTCCCGCGACGCGGAAGAAAAAACCTCGAAAAAGTTCACCACGGGCCTCGTCGATATGACGCGTTCCGGCTCGGCATACATCGTGACCGACGGGGAGGCGGACGACGTTTTCGTCATCGCCCGCCGCCTCGGTAACGCGCAAAACGGCGACAAGGTCAAGATTCGCGTCTGGACGCCGAACGGCCGCCGCAAGCCCGAGGGGGAAGTGGTCGAGGTGCTGGAACGCAGCGTGAGCCATTTCGTCGGCAAGCTGCAAATTCACGAGAAATACGCCGAAGTGGTCGTCACCAACCCCGGCGATAAAAAGCTGATGGTGGCCGTACACCGCGCTGAGTTGATCGGCGGTGAGCACGACGACCAGGTCGTGGTGAAGATTCTCGATTGGGAGGAGAACCGCTTCGGTCAGATCAGTGGCCAGATCACCGCCGTGCTCGGCGAGGAAGGCAGCAGCGAGATCGCCATGCAGTCCATCCTGATCAACAATGGTTTTCAGATCACTTTCCCCGAAGACGTGATCGCCGAAAGCGAGGCGTTGCCGAACGAGATCAGCCCCATGGAGATCAACATCCGCCGCGATATGCGGGAGACGACGACCTTCACCATCGACCCGCTGACGGCCAAGGATTTCGACGACGCGCTCTCGATTCAGACGCTGGAGGGCGGCGACATCGAGATCGGCATCCACATCGCCGACGTGAGCCACTACGTACGGCCCGGCAGCGCGCTGGACCGCGAAGCCGCGGCGCGAACGACTTCCGTTTACCTCGTCGACCGGGTTTGCCCGATGTTGCCCGAGCGCATCTCCAACGAATTGTGCTCCCTGCGCCCGCACGAAGACAAACTGAGCTACTCGGCCGTCTTCACGATGCATCCGAAGACCTTTAAAATTACCAGCCGCTGGTTCGGCGCGACGGTCATTCACTCCGATCGCCGCTTCACCTACGAAGAGGCGCAGGAGGTGCTGGACACCAGCAGCGGTGACTTCGCCGAAGAACTGCTGATGCTGGACAAGATCAGCAAGGTGCTGCGTAAGGAACGGTTCAAGCACGGCGCGATCGACTTCGCCACCAACGAAGTTCGCTTCAAGCTGGACGAAGACGGCACGCCGCTGGAGGTCTACGTCAAGGAGCGGATCGACACCAACATGCTGATCGAAGACTTCATGCTGTTGGCCAACAAAGAGGTCGCCACCTTCATGATCAAGAAGGCGGAACGGCTGAGGGAAGTCATTCCCTTCGTCTTCCGCGTGCACGACGAGCCGAACATGGAGAAGGTGGTCGAGCTGGCCAAATTCGCCGAGGCCCTCGGCTATAAGATGGACCTGCGCACGCCGCAATCTATCGCCAAGAGCTACACGGAGTTGCTGGCAAAAGCGGCTGAAGACCCGATGGTCAAGATGCTGTCGCCGATCGCGATACGCACGATGTCCAAGGCCATCTACACGACCGAGAACATCGGTCACTACGGCCTCGGCTTCGAGAACTACACCCACTTCACCAGCCCGATCCGCCGTTACGCCGACGTGCTGGTACACCGCATCCTGGACGAGAACATCGAGAAGGGCAGCCTGTACAAGATGAACCCCACCAAGCTGGAGGAGCTCTGCAAGCACATCAGCGCGCAGGAGAAAAAAGCGACGACGGCCGAACGGGAGAGCATCAAGTACAAACAGACGGAATTCATGCTCGACAACGTCGGCGAAGAGTTCGACGGCATCATCAACGGCCTGGCCGACTTCGGCGTGTTCGTGGAACTGACGGCCAACTACGTGGAGGGCATGATCGCCTACGACGCGATGGACGAGAGCTACGACATCAGTTCCGGCAAGCTCTACATCACCGGCCGCAAGAGCGGCAAACGCCTGAAGATGGGCGACGCCGTACGTGTCCGCGTCAAGGAAGTGGACCTGGAACGCCGCCGCATCGACATGGAACTGGTCAGCGTGCTGGAAGTACACGATGCGCCGGATCTGGGCGACGATGACAGCAGCTCGCCCACGCAGTCGGGCCGTTCCCGGAAGCCGGCAAATAAGGGCGGGGACGCGGGTGCGAGAAAAGGTGGAAGAGGCCGTGGTGAGAAATCCGGCCGCGGTGGAAGCTCCGGCCGTTCCGGCCGCGGTAAAGCCAAATCGGCTACCGGCGATAAGCCCGCCCGCAAGCAGCGGACGCCGCGCAAAAAAGGGTAGGCTAAGTGCCTTATTCCAGCAAAGTCGCAACCGGCCCCGCCGCGGCGCTAAGTATTTCTTAGCGTTGCGGCGGGGCCGGTTGCGTTGAGGACAATTCGGTAAACCTTCTATATGTTTTAAATTTTCTACTTTTAAAACTTTTCGTTATATTTGGCGGAACATATAAAAACCCACCGCCATGCCCACGCCTTATTCCCTTTTTCTAGTTGAGCTAAAGTCCACCATCCGTACCGCCCGCCATCAAGCGGTGCGGCAGGTCAACCGTGCGTTGATCGAACTATATTGGGACATCGGGCGGCAAATCGTGGAGAGCCAGGCGGAACACGGGTGGGGGAAGAGCGTGGTGGACAGATTGTCACAAGATCTTCGCGTTGAGTTTCCTGAGACCAAAGGCTTCTCGCCCAGAAATCTCTGGAATATGCGTCAGTTTTACCTCACTTACGCTGCCGATTCAAATCTGCAGACACTGTCTGCAGATTTGAGCTGGAGTAGTAATACACTGCTTCTGAGCGACAAATTAAGCCTGGAGGCGAAAAAGTTTTACTTGGTGGCGTCGACTCAAGAGAACTGGTCTTTCCGTATGCTTCAACGAAAAATAAAAGCGCAGACCTACGAACGCAGCCTTCTCGATCCCAGCCAGAACAACTTCCGCGCCACCCTCCCCGAAGACCTCGCCGAACAGACCGAGGAGTTGGTCAAAAGCACCTATAACCTCGACTTTCTCGGTCTCAGGGAATCCTTCAAGGAGAAGGAGCTGGAAGAACGCATTTTGAGCCACATCCAGGCCTTTATGCTGGAACTCGGCTACGGTTATACTTTTGTCGGCCGCCAGTTCCGGCTGACGCTGAACAAGGATTACTACGTCGACCTGCTGTTTTTCAACCGCAAGCTCCGCGCGCTGGTCGCGGTGGAGTTGAAGACCGAGCCTTTCCAGCCTTCCTTCATCGGTACCCTTAACTTCCACTTGGAGATCATGGACGACCAGATGCGGATGGACGGCGAAAACCCTTCCGTCGGTATCCTGCTCTGCACCGAGAAGGACGACCTGGAAGTGGAATACGCCCTGCGCGCCGCTTCCCGCCCGATGGGGGTAGTTAACTACAAAACGGAAAGCGACCTGCCGGATGACTTTGCCAAATACCTACCCTCGCCCAGCCAGCTGAAGGAGCAAGTGGAGGTCGTCAGGCAGGAGTTTTATATGGAAGGGAAGAAGTAATGACCAATCGGGAATAGTCTCGCACCTGGTGAGTACCAATACAGCTACCCGCTGAACCCCACGCCGCACTCATTGACGACGAAGTAAACACTGACGCCGGGTTGCGGCATGCTCCGCGTGCAAGCGGTCGCAGCCTCCGGCTGCGAGTGTTACGCGCAATGGACGCGCTTGGACGGCACTGACACCGCTTGCGCTTGGAGAGTGCGGCGACCCAGGCAAAACGGAAAGCCAGATCATTCACCGTGAATGGTCTGGCTTTTCTCGTTGTAATGCCTCACCTTTGCGGGCACCCACCACCAGATACCCACCACCCACCTTGAATTATTCCGACAACCGCGCCTACGCCGAGCTCCACCTCGCCGTCTTTCTCTGGGGCTTCACCGCCATTCTGGGCGACCTCATCCAGCTCGACGCGGTGACGCTGGTCTGGTGGCGGGTACTGCTGACGAGCATCAGCCTGCTGGCCTTCGTCCGGGTGAGTACGCTGCCGCGGGATTTAGGGCGGCGGCAGATTTTGATCTTCGCCGGGCTGGGTTGCATTGTGGCCCTGCACTGGGTGACCTTCTACGGCGCGATCAAACTGGCCAACGCCAGCGTCGGGCTGATCTGTCTGGCCACGACGGCCCTGTTCTCCAGCATTCTGGAGCCGCTGATCGTTAAGCGGCCCTTCGTCTGGTACGAGCTGGCGCTGGGGCTGTTCATCCTGCCCGGCATCTGGCTGATCATCGAAGGGGTAGATGCCTCGATGACGGGCGGCGTGCTGGTCGGGCTGGTGTCGGCCTTACTGGTAACGGTCTTTACTTCCTACAACAAGCTGTACGTGGAGAAGTCAGACCCGCTGCGCATCACCTTCATCGAACTGAGCGCGGGTACGCTGTTCCTCACGCCCGCCCTTTTCTTCTTGCCGGGTAACTTCCTGCCGGGGGCAACGGACTGGCTGTACCTGATCGTGCTCGCCGTGCTCTGCACAACCTTCACCAACTTCCTCTTCCTGCGCGCGCTCAAGAAGCTCTCCGCCTTCGCCGCCAACCTGACGGTGAACCTGGAGCCGGTGTACGGCATCTTCATGGCTTACTTCCTGCTCAACGACGCGGAGGAACTGTCGCCCAACTTTTACTGGGGGACGGGGCTGATTTTGGTGGCGGTGTTTGGGTATGCGGGGCTAAAACGGTACTTCCGGCTGAAAAACGAACGAATGGCGAGGAGAGCCCTACGCTGAAAACCTTTGCCTGCACCCGCGTCCGCGCCCTTTGTCAAGTGAAGCAGCCTTAATATCAAACAGTCAAACAGTAACGGAACTGCTTGACTGTTTGATTTTAACATGGCGTATCTTGTTTACCGCGCCGAGCCGGGAGCGGACATCGCATCCCTATTGAGTACCGCCACGTCAGCCGGCGTGCGGTTCTTCATGAACAGGTACAGCCCGATGAAGACGAAGATCAGGATGCCGGGAAAGATGGCGATGTTCGCCAGGGCAGCCTGTCCGGTCGCCAACTCCGCCGCATCACCGGTGAGGCCGGCGGCGAGTGCCGTTTCGCGGCCGCTGTCGATCCAGCCGCCGATGATGGGGTTCCAGATGGCCGCGCCGAGCATGCCCGCGCCACCGATAAGGGACAGCCCAAAGGCACCTGATTTTGGCAGGTTCTCCGCCGTGAAGCCGAGCATGGTAGGCCAAAAGTAGCAGATGCCCAGGGCGAAAATCGCGGTGCCGACGTAAACCAGCGGCCCCGTCACCATGCTCAGCATGAACAGGCCGATGCAGGCCAGAACGGCGGAACCGACAAGGACGCCGACCGCATTGAAGCTTTGGATCAGCGGACCGGCGAAAAAGCGCCCGGCGGCCATGATGCCCGCCGTCATCGCCAGCAGAATCATCGCGTTAGCACCGGCGTTACCCAGGATGCGCTCTACCCACTGCGTTGCGCCGAATTCGGTAGTGGCCGTCATCGTCATGATCAAGGCCATGATGACGAACAGGGGAGTAAATATCCCCTTGATGTTTTCCCCGGTATCGGAAACGATGTTGGCACCCTTCGGGAAAGACTGGCCCAGCATCAGGAAGCCGTAGATCGCGGTGGGTATGAGCATGGTGCCGATCAGCACCTGCCAGGAAACGGTATCACCCAAAAAGAAAGCGATCAGCGAACCGATCACGATACCACCGGGGAACCAGACGTGGAATTTATTGAGCATCTCGGTCTGCTTGTCCGGGTACATATCGGCGATGAGCGGATTACAAGCCGCCTCGACGGAGCCGTTGGCGAAGCCGATGAGGAAGGTGGAAATCATCAGGCCCCAGTAACCGTCCGCCGTCATGGTCAGGATCAAACCGAGAACGTGGCTGATGAACGCCAGCCATAGCAGCACCTTGGGACCGACGGCATTGTAAATTGCGCCGCCGATAAGCATCGCGACGGGGAAACCGTAGAAAGCCATGGAATTCACCCAGCCGAGTTGCGAATCAGACAGACCGAAGTCGGTGGCCAGGTTACCCAGGATCCCCGCCCGAATGGCGAAGGTCATGGAGGTAACGATGAGGGCAAAGCAACTGGCGAGGAAGAGACGGTCGCGGTTCGCTGGAATCTCGGCGTAGGTTTTTGTGGTTGTAGCGGTTGTCATGATCGATATAATGCTTAGTAAGTTAAATGGTACTTTCGAATCGTTTACCTGGTCAGCTCCCGAATCCGAATATTCCGGTACCAAACCGCGTCGCCGTGGTCCTGCAGGGAGATTTTTCCGGAGGTCGTTTGGCCGAAAGCATCGAAGTCTTTGAATTTGGACTTGGCGATCATGGCGTCCCATTCCGGGCCTTTATTGACGTATTCGACTTGTTTTTTGCCGTTGAGCCAGTGCTCTACGCGGCCGTCGGTGACGACGAGTTTGACCTTATTCCATTCACCGACGGGCTTGACGTTTTCCTCGGCGACGGAGATGAAATCGTAGAGGTCGCCGGCGCGGTGGGTCTTGATCTTACCGTCGGCGTGGCCGTCGTTGTCGAGCACCTGCATCTCCGGGCCGGTCAGCCAGGGGTAGTCGTAGCCATTTTCGGTGATGTTGTAGATGATGCCGCTGTTGCCGTTTTTACCGATTTTCCACTCCAGTTCGAGTTCGTAATTGGCGTAATCTTTGTCGGTCACGATATCGCCACCGCCTTCGGCCTGCCAGCCATCCTTGTTGGCTACGTCGAGATAGATGGCACCGTCAGCTACCTTCCAGGCGGCACCGACGCCCTCTTTGCCATAGGTGTGCCAGCCGGTAAAGTCTTTGCCGTTAAAGAGCGGGGTCCACTCACTTGTTTCAGCGGCAATTTCCTTTTGGGGCGCGGGCGCGGGCGCGGCGGAAGGATCGGGGGCGTTCATGGAGGAGCCGCCGCCGCAACCCAGTAGCGCGAGCAGGCTGAAAGAGAAGATGAGTTGGATGGTTTTCATGATCATCGTTTATGTGTGGAGAGGGGAAAGATAGCAAAAACCACTGCTATCCGGACGGTTTACGATTCGCCGACGCTGAGAGCGGTGAGCATAGAGCTAAATCATTTCATCTTTAATGAGTAGAAAAACGGTGACGAGCCGTTAGTGATTTGGCTAAAATACAGGAAAATAGGGTTGATTATTTTCGACTTAACTTACTGTAAATCAGTAATGTACTGATTTTTTTTAAGTTTTAATCTTTGCGATTTCTAAAAATTTTTGAGAGGAATTTAATTTTATCACGCTGTTGATAAGGCCTACTTTTGGATCATTATTTAACCGCTTTTAAACATATGAACAGTATGAAGAAGTTAACTGCAACGCTTTTCGCGTTTTTCGCTTTCGTCGCAATCGCAGGTGCTACCTGTACCGTCACCACTGATTGTGACGTCCGTACCTACGAAGAAAACCAAATCTCAGCTTCCGTTGCAAACGGAGTCGTAACCGTACTCAGCGGTGACACAGTGATCGACGCCTTCTCCTGCCAAACCAACAGCGTGAGCGTAACTTGCTCAGATGGTGAAGGTGAAGGCGACTTCGACTTCGACTTCGACTTCGGCTTCGGCTTCGGCGGCTTCGGCGGCTTCGGCGGCTGGGGTGGCTGGTTCTAAGGACAACCGGCTGAACGTTTTTATCGTAAATTGAATAACCGTATTTTGCTCGGCTGTTTTACATGTGCCGTGTGAAATGTGACAAATCGGAAAGGTGGGTTTGCTTAGTATCTAAGCTGAAATAATCTACTCTTCCGGCATCGGTGAAAATACTTCCGTAAGTATTCAGATCATCATGTTAATGTTTATCAACACGATTTGAAACGTTAGATCCTTAGCTGACACGTGAATTGACTTAACGTCAATTTACGTGTCTTTTTTTGTACCTTGTAAATAAAGGTATTGTCATTCTAACATTCATTTTTCCGGCATATTTGCCACTTATTTTTGTCAGCAACCGGCCGGAAGGCCAAACTCAAGTAAGTTCTAAGCTATTTCAGCTTTTAAGCTCAACCATTCTAATAGTCTGATTTTGTTATCTACTATCATGTCTCCGGTCGTGTTGAGGAGTACGCTGATCTTTTCATGAAGACTTACATAAATAGCAACCTTTTCCCGTTCGGAGTGGTATGATTTTACTTTGTGTATATCGTTTAGAAAAAGTCGCTCAAGGTCGAATAGCCGATCTCGTTTCTTTAATACATATTTACTTGTGTTTACCAAATGAGGAATCATGCTGTAATTGCCCATGTCAATATTAACCATAATTCTCAGCAAGTTGATACATATGATGTATAAAGCCGTAGGATTGGTTTTTTCGTCTTCCAGTTTTTTACAAAAAGCATCGGCTTTTTCAAGGTCTCCCCGAAGGAAATGCATTTTTGCGAAGCCCAGGATAATTTCTAATTTAAAATTCGGACGCAAAATAAAATAATATTTTTGAAAACTTTTTTCAAAATCACGAAAATCCTCTAAAAACGAAACGGTATCTCTTGTTATCCAAAAGTAGTTCAACTTTAAAGTGCAAAGAAGTTGAAAAGCCCTAGCGTTTGAATCTAAATGATTCTTTTTTGATAATTTTTCATTAATACCAATCATTTTAGCGTACATCGCTTTAAAGTCTCCCGTATCCGTAATATGCAGGCTGGAATCCAGATAATTATTGATGCAAATCAATTGATGCAGGTAATCGTCCCGGTATTTCGAGGAGTTAGATTCCAGGTGATTCAAGGACTTCAAAGAGAACCTTCTGCTTTCTACGTAGTTGTTGTCGCCTAGATAAATTAGTGACTTAATCCTGTAGTAATAGTACTTGGCCATCACGCAACGAGCTTTAGAAATGTCTTTTAAAAGTGGATGTTCAAGATACTTTAAAATATTTTCCCTGTTATTTACCCTTTTATCCATGAACTCATAGTGAAGATTCAGTACCTCGTCGGATAATACTGTGTAGTAGTCCAGGTTGTCGGAAAGTGAGCGAAAATGTTTAAGATCGTTGGATTCTTCTTCCAACGTCCTTTGCGGGCTCATTTTACGAAAAAGTCGATGTTCTATAACTTTCTTTTGGGCAATGCAATAAACGCTAAAGTTACATTTCTCCAGCGCAATATTTTTTATGGCTTTAAATTTTCGAATTGCTTTTATGTATAACCCTCTGTCCAGGAGCAACTCAAACTCTACAAGTTTATTATAAAGGTCCGCGTCTGAATATGGGGCATAGTTCTCTTTGCTGTAGGCTAATAATTCCTGAAATAAATCAAATTTTAACTGGCTGTATCTTTTGTTAGAAATTTTGTGCTTTTCTAAAAACTGGTCTTTGGAAAAGCTACTGTTCCTGGAAATGCTTTGAAATAAACGATATTGATCCAATACGCCTTTTTTTGAAGACGATTTTAAGTGTCTAAGAAAGGCATTGGATGTCTTATTACTTAGAGATTGTATGAAGATCGATAAATCTTTTTCTTCTAATTTATACATACTATCTGATTGGCACGCAGGTGCACTTCATCCGACCTGATGAAGCCCGCGTTTAACTCATGTTACACTTTAGAAAGTAGGTGGCTCAAAGGCACAAATTCCAGACTACCGTTTGAGTCCCGCAACATCGGTGTCAAATTGAAATAAATAGCATAGGATAAAGTTCAATAAGGCTCTTCTCAAAAACAGGTGTATACCATCGGCCTTGCTCAGGTTGATTTCGGTGTCAACCGGCTTTTCTAAACTGAACTGATACCGTAATTTCAACCGTCCAAAACTTGTCGGTAAGCCAGTTCTAACGCTTTTACCGTCCGTTCCGCCCGGTAGTGCTCCGTGATGTAGTCCTTACCCGCCGGGCCGAGTGTGGCGCGCAGTTCCGGCTGCCGGGCGATGCGGGTCATCGCTTCGGTCAGCGCTTCGTCACTGCGGGCGGGGACGATGATCGCCGTCTCGCCGTCAACGCCCAGGCCCTTGTTTCCCCCAATGTCGGTCATGATCGTTGGGCGGGCGAGGAACATACTTTCGAGCAGGACCTTGCTCAGGCCTTCGCCCTTTACGCTCGGCAGCAGGCTGACGTCAGCGGCGGCGAGGATGCGGAGGACGTCGGTGCGGAAACCGGCAAAGGTGTACTGGTGGCCGTAATAGCTGTCCGCCAGGTCGGATTCGAGCTCCGGCGTTTCGAGGCCACGCCCGACGAAGAGAAAGTGCAAACCGAGCTCCGGCGGCAAGCGGCGGATGGCCGTACCGAGGTAATCCATCCCCTTCATCCGTCGGGCGTTGGCGACGATGATGACGGTGGTGCGCTCGGGCGGGATGTCGAACTCGGCCTCCAGGTCGATGGGCTCAACGTCGGCGTACCACGCCGGGTCGTGGCCTTTGCCGACGACCAGCGTTTTGCCGGTGTCGAAACGGGGAAGACGATCAAAGCTCTCCTTCACCGCCTGGGAAACGCAGATAATGCCGTCGACGCGGGGGTTGAGGTGCTGGAAGTACGCGCCGGGGTCCCACCAGTGAATGTTGCCGGTGTAGCCGCGGTAGGTGAGCACCTTGCCGGGCCAGCCCTTCGCGGCGCGGATGCCGGCCACGATGGCCTTGTTGTTGAACAGGTGCAGCAGATCGTAGTGGCGCTTGTCCAACTCCGCCCGGATGCCGTCGCGGTCCGCCGAGCCGAACTTGCTCTCCGGGTGCCAGTCAATGACGCGCACGCCGCCGGCTTCCAGTTCGTCGATGTAGTTGGCACCCTCGGTACGGGTCATCACGGTGACCGAATAACCGAAGTCTTGCACCAGACCGGTGAACCAGCGGCCTTCGGGGCGCACGGCGTTAAGGGAGTCGCGGTAGTCGCTGACGACGAGGAGGGAGAAGGACATGGGGCGAAGGTAGTGTGATTCTTGATTTGCTGCTGCTGTTACCGCTTACTGTGTGTGTAACCGATTGCAGGTTTGGGATTAAATCCTCCGCCCGCCGTTTTACACCTCCGAGGAGCTCGCGGCTGCG
>ENA-ORXT01002506-ORXT01002506.1-marine-metagenome-genome-assembly--contig:-NODE-2506-length-21975-cov-6.916979_pt1 | contig 21975 bp, 16 predicted proteins | sample MGYA00237868_ERZ511482 | MGnify/ENA metagenome assembly ERZ511482
GGACAGATCGATCTGCGAGCCGGGCTCGAGAGGGGCGCGGGCCGACTGGTTCATGGCGAAGGACTCCTGGCGTCGAGAGGTTGCTGACACGCCGGCCCGGTGGCCGTCGCGGCAGCCACGGGCTGCCATGCGCTCAGGACTATACGGACGCAATCGCTGTACCGAAACAAGGAACGTACGGAAAAACACTTCCAAAACAGCGGGTTGTATAAGATGAAGTCGTCCAGGTAGTTTGACTACACATCCGGTGCGACGAAAAGACCAGCCGCGACATGCAGTTGCAACCGTCGCACTCCGGCCCGCCACCCGGGCCCGACGTCGACACGCCGCGTCGGCGTGACGCCGCGTAGTTTCGGTTCGTCACGTGATCCGTCAACGGAATCGCACGCGCGGCACCGGCGCGACACCGGATCGGGACCCCGCCACGGCCGACGGTTCTCCGGCATCGAGGCCGTCCGACGTCAGGGCAGGAAACTCAGCTCGACCCGGCGGTTGGTGGAACGAGCCTCGGCCGAGGTGTTCGGCACGCTCGGCCGCGACTCGCCGAACGCACGCGGCACGAGTCGATCGCCCTCCACCCCCTGACCGACCAGATGGCTCGCCACGGCCAGAGCACGACGCCGCGACAGCTGCAGGTTGCTCTCCGCCGGGCCGGTATTGTCGGTATGGGCCTCGATCGCGACGCGCGTCAGCGGATACTCGATCAGGGTGGCCGCCACCCCGTCCAGCACCTGTCGCGCACCAGCCGTCAAGGTGTCGCTGCCGGGCTCGAACACCACACCGTCGAGCACGCCGTCGCGCGGACCGGCTTGCGGACCGGCTTGCGGACCGTCGATGACCACCGCCTCCGGCGGCGGTGTCGTGGACCGGGTCGCGATCGGAGGCGCCGGCGCGATCGACGGCGGCACCTCCGTCACGACGACCGGTTCCGCCGGGCGACGCCGGCGCGGCTCGTGGTCTCCGATGCGGTAGAGCAGCGCGAGCTGGGCGTAGGCGACATCCTCGTCGTGGACGACCAGCTCGCCACGCACGCCCACACCGTTGTCGAACCCGTACTCCACGCCCAGCCCGACCAGCAGGTTCACGTCGTTGACCCGCTCGTAGTCCACATCCGCGCCATTGCCCAGCCTGCCCACGCCGAGCCGCCCGAAACCTGACAGCCCTTCGCGCCGCGCGCGGTCCTCCTGCGAGGAGAACACGTAGCCCAGCGCACTGATACCGCCCACGTCGTACTCGATCTGACCCTCGGGGGACAGGTTGGCCTCGCCAAGGCGTGCGACGTTGCCCTCGATGGAGAATCGATCGTCGATGTCGTAGCCGAGCAGCAGGTTGGCACCGCCGCTGCTCGAATCGTCCACCTCCACCCCATCCACCGCATCGGTGTCCGGTTCGAGCCGGCTGATCAGCCCGCCGGCGCCCGCGTAGAGACGTCCGTCGACGGCCGCGGTTTCATCGGTGGTCGCGCAGCCGGTGGCGAGCAGCGCGCCACCGGTGATGGCGGCGAGGAGGATGTTGTTCACGACGTTCTCCGGATCGATCGGAACGGACGCGCCGGACGGCGGTCCGAGTATGTCGGGCGGTTCGGCCCGACGTGACAGATCATTGCTGCACCCTGATCTCGATGCGTCGGTTCGCCACGCGATCCGCCTCGCTCAGGTTCTGCACCCGCGGCAAGGTGTCGCCGTAGCCTTCGGCCTCCAGTCTGGAGGCCTCGATACCCCGATCCACCAGCAAGGCGACGATGTGCCGTGCTCGTGACTCGGACAGCGCCAGATTGTCGTCCGCACGACCGTCGCCGCCGGTGTGGGCCATGACCGCGATCCGTGTGTTCGGGTAACGCTGCAACGTGTCGACCAGGGTGTCCATCGCCGTGGCGCTGTCCGCGGAGAGCTGGTCCGAACCGCTGTCGAACGCCAACCCGTCCACCACGCCGTTCATCCGGGCGCCGGCCACGTGGCCGGGTGCGGGCAACGGCAACCGTGCGGCGATGGCCGGTGGAACGACCGGCGGAACGATCGGACGGGCAGCGTCGGGGCCGGCGAGGGCGGCGGCCAGCGAGGGCAGTGCCGGATCCGTCTCGGGCCCGGGCGTGCCAGGCGTGCGAGGCGGGGCGGTCGTGGGGGTCGTGGCGGGCCGGTCGTCGCGGGCCAGCACATCCAGCGCCTCGCGCACCAGCGGATAGTGCCGGACGCTGCCCGGCGGCACGTGTCCGGCGAGCACCTCGGCCGGCAGATCGGGCAGCGTGACCACCTCGATCCGGCGGTTGCTGCGCCGGCCGGCCTCGCTGTCGTTGCCGACCAGCGGGCGCGATTCGCCGACGCCCGTGCCCTGCAACTGCATTTCGGGCAGGCCGCGACTGCGCAGGTAGGCGAGCACGGCCTCGGCACGACGGGTGGCCAGTTCCAGGTTCAGATCGGTCGCGCCCCGATCGTCGGTGTGGGCCAGGATCTCGACGCGCACCTCCGGAAAGGCGAGCAACGTGTCGGCGAACTCGTCGAGCGCTCCGCGGGCACGCGCGTTCAGCCACCAGGAGCCGCTCTTGAACATCACGTCACCGAGCACCGCGTCGAACAGGCCGCATCCCTGCCGGTCCACGCTGACGCCCGCCAGGGTGCCCGGGCACAGGTCCTGCCGATCGAGGGCACCGTCGGCGTCAGCATCGTCGGCGGTCGGCTGCGTGGCGGCGAGCCCGCGCACCGGGGGTCCGGCCTGCATTTCGTGGCGCGGCACGGCGGCACCGAGAGCCGGCTCGTCCCGCATCGTGGAGGCAGCGCGTCCGGTCTTGCCGACATGCGTGTCCGGCCGATCGAGCACCGGCCTCACGGTATCGCCCAGCAGACCCAGGGCCTCTCGCGGGGTCACGCCGAAGCGGTAGACCACCCCCAGTCCGGTGTAGACCGCGTCGTCGTCGTAGCGGGTCAGTTCACCGCGGATGCCCAGCCCATTGTCGAAACCGTACTCCGCGCCGAGCCCCAGCACCGGACCGGTGCCGCTGCCCTCCAGCGGGACCACTCTCGACGAGCGCGACAACGCACCGATCCCGAGCCGCGCGTACGCCGTCCAGCCCTCGCGCAGCGACCGCATCCGCACGCCCCCGCCGGCGTACACCAGTGCGCTGACGGAGGCGACCGAGTAGTCGACCTCCACATCGGCTTCGCGCAGGCCGGCACTGCCGAGCACTGCGCTCTCGATCTCCACCGCCAGCAGGTTATGCAGGTCCACCCCCAATCGCAGCTGGGTGGCGGGAGCGCTGCCGCCTTCGACCTCGTAGACGGTACCGCCGGTATCCGGATCGAGCCGGGTCGTGCCCAGGGCGGCCCCGGCGTAGACCCGGGTGCGAAAGGCCGGGTCGTTGTCGGGTACGGACAACCCTGGCAGCCCCGGCATCGCGATGCTGCCGCACCCGGCCAGCACGGTGCTGGCCAGGCAGGCCGTCGCCACCGCGCGGGCGACAAGGGTCGAGGGAGCGGGTCCGAAAGGCCGCGGCCATCGATCAACGGAAACGGGTGCAGTCATCACGTCGGTCCTGGCGCACGATACGCCCGCCGGCTGCAAGTTCCAGACCGGCAGCGTCCGACGGGATCAGCGGGGTACGGCAATCTCGATCCGGGCACCGCCCCGGCGATCGGTTTCGCCCGGGACCGGCACCGGCGGCTGCCGGTCCCCGAAGGCCCGTGCGCGTAGCTGGGCCACCGGCACGCCGGCCTCGACCAGACGGCGGGCGACGGCCAGCGCACGTTCTCGCGACAACCGCTGCGCGGCCGCCCGGGTCAGCATCGGCGCGACGTGGGCGCGGATCTCCACCACCGTTCCGGGGTAGCGTGCCAGACGCTCCGCCAGCCGTTCCAGGACTCGTCCGGCAACCGGCGTCAGGCGGTCCGAGGCCGCGAGGAAATCGACCTGCTCCAGCACACCGGCGAACAGGGCGCACCCGTCATCACCCTGCGGTTCGGTGGTCGTCGCCGCCACGCAACCGGACGACGGGGCGGTGACCGGCGCACGCGCCAGCGGCGCATCCGGCGCTCGAGGGGCTTCGCGCGGTGCGATCGACGGCTCCGGCACGGTGTCGGGCACCGGCGCGGGCACGGGCACCGGCGCGGGCACGGCGTCGGGCACGGAAACGGGGGCCGGCACCGGCGGCGGGGTCGTGTCGCGACGGGAGGAGCCGCCCGGACCACGTAACCGCGCGTACACGCCCAGCCACGCGGCCTGCGCATCGCCGTCGTAGCTGGTGAGTTCACTGCGCAGACCCCAGGTTCGAGCCACCGGCCAATCCACGCCGGCACCGGCCCAGATGGCGGTGTTGTCGGCCTCCTGCAGGTCCAGGTCGGAATCGTTGTCGATCACCGACAGCCCGGCCCGCAGGTACACGGAGGCGCCGTCACGACGCGCGATGCGCTCGGGGTCGCCGAACACGTGGCCCAGGACGCCGATCGAGGCGGCGCGGTAACCGACGGTGCTGCGGCCGAGCCGCGCTTCGCCCAGATCGCTCACCGCGGCCTCCAGCGACAGGCGGCGGCCCAGATCACGGCCCACCCAGCCGACGATCGCGGTCGAGGTGTCATCGTCCAGACCCAGCGGGGAATCGTCGGGGTCCGGCGTCAATCGCGACAGACCGGTACCGATGCCGGCGTACCAGCCGCGCAGGTCGGCCGCATCGTCGGCGTGAACGCCCTGCCCCGTCGTCATCAGGCCGGCGACCAGCAGGGCGAGGCGCACGGCGGCGCGCAGGGTCGGGGAACGGTCGGCGATCATCGGCAGGCTCCTGGCCTTGAGTGGGAGCATCCAGCGTGCGGACCTGCAGAGCCCGTACCTTCCCGGTGGCTGCCGGTCAGCAGGTACCGTGCCCGCCAACGCCGTGTCGGCCGGAAAGGACAACCCGGTTGCCCGATCGACGCCCGACACGCGTACGGCAGCGTTTCATGATCGCACACCGCCGGCATGCCGGCGCCAGAGCACGCCCCCCAGCACCAGCGAAACGGCCGCCAGCACCGCCGCCACCACCAGCTCGGTGGAGGAGCCGACCCGCACACCGCTGCCGATCAGCACGAATACCAGGGTCTGGGGCACGTAGCCGACCAGCGAGGCGCCGAGAAACACGCCGGGCGAGAGCCGTATCACGCCCGCGGCCAGGTTGGAGACCAGGTTGGTGCCCAGAGGCTGCAGCCGCAACACCACGATCTTCCAGAAGGCGTCGTGCCGCACGAACCGGCGCAGCCAGTCGATCTGCACCGGATAGCGGCGCGTCACCGGCGAGGACAGCCAGCGCCGACCCGCGAACAGGGTCAGGGCGCAACCCGACAACGCCGCGGCGAGCGCGATCGGCAGTCCGGCGAGCGCCCCGTAGGCGTAGCCCGCGATCAGCGCGACCAGCTGACGCGGCAGGCCGATCGAGGTGCCGAGCGCGCCGAGCAGGATCAGCAGCAGCGCACCGCCCGGTCCGGCCTGGCCGATGCGCTCGCCCCACTCGCGGACCGGAATCCGCTCGCCCAGCCAGGACAGCAGCAGCACCACCGCCACCAGCACGACCAGCAGCAGCGGTGCGTGCCAGCGTCGCCGCCGCGACATGCCGGCAGGTTCGGTACCGGTGGCTATTCGCGCGGCGTCGACGCGGTGCTGCCGTTCAGATCGGCCGGCGCGACCAGGGCGGCCAGGGCCGCCTCGGCCACCGCGACGTCCTGCTCCGGGGTGCCCGAACCGACACCGACCGCACCGACCGTCACCCCGTCCACGAGTGCCGGCAGCCCGCCGACCATGTTGGTGAACCGGCCGCGCGTGGTGATGCCGACCAGCACGCCGGTATCCGGCGGTGCCCCACCGCTCGGCGCACCGATGCTGGCCGCGGTGACCGCCTTGGCCAGCGCGGTGTCGATGCTGTGGAACTTCGCACCGTCCATGCGGCAGAACGCCAGCAGGTGACCGGCCGGATCGACCACGGCGATGTTCTGGGCCACGCCGAGTTCCTGCGCGCGGCGACGGGCGGCGTCCAGCATCGCCAGCGCGGCGCGTTCGCCCAGCTGGTGGCGGGTGATCAGCATGAAGGGTGTGATTCCGGGTGGACGGGCGGTACAGCCTACCGTTCTCGCTCCGCCTGCGTACCGCCGGCATCCGCTGCCCGGACCGCCTGGATCCACTGTCGCGCGTACCCGGGCAGCTCGGGCGAGACGTGTTCCCGGCCGGTCAGCGCCATCAGCTCGTCGGTGCTCACCCGACGCCCGCCGCGCTCGAGAAAGCGGGCATCGATCAGCGCGTGCGCGACGCGCCGTCCGCCGCGCTCGAACACCTGCTCCAGGCAGATCGAGCGTTCGCTCCAGCCCAGGATGCGGGTGGTGATGGTGTAGCGCTGCCACAGGGTCAGCGAGCGGTGGAAGCGGATCGTCTGCGCGGCCACCACCGGGTACCAGCCGCGTGCCCGTATCGGCGAATGCAGATCGGCGCGCAACAGCAGGTCCATCCGCCCCAGGTCCGCGATCGTGAGATAGGCACCGTTGTTCATGTGCAGGAACACGTCCAGATCGTTCGGCCACACCCGGAACGAGGTGACGCACGGTGCCAGCAGGTCCAGGCGCGAGCGTCGGCGCCGCGTCAGCAGCAGGAACAGGAGACGAAAGAGATACTTCACCAGGGGTGCAACGGGTGTGACGGGTCCATGATGGCGAGTCTACGTTCTCGTCGCGCCGTCGCGCACGCCTCACCCGACCGCATGCCCTCAATGCCCTCCACGCCCGGCACCCTGCGCATGGCCGCGATCCTCGGCCTCCTGTCGGCCGTCGGTCCGGCCGCCATCGACATGTACCTGCCGGCGCTGCCGGACCTGGAGCGCGACCTGGACACCTCGGTGGCGGGCGCCCAGGCGACGCTGTCGGTCTACTTCCTGGCCTTCGGCGTGGCGCAGATGCTGTACGGCCCGTTGTCGGACCGCTACGGGCGTAAGGGCCCGTTGTACGCGGGGCTGGCCCTGTTCACGCTCGCCTCCATCGGCTGCGCGCTGGCACCCACGATCGGCTGGCTGACGCTGATGCGCTTCCTGCAGGGCTGCGGGGCGGCCGCGGTCATGGTCCTGCCGCGCGCGATCGTGCGCGACCTGCACACCGGGCCGGCCGCGACGCGCCTGATGGCCACCATCATGCTGGTGGTCTCGGTGTCGCCGATGCTCGCACCGCTGGCCGGCAGCGCGCTGATCGCGTTCGGTGACTGGCGCACGATCTTCGCGGTGCTGGCAGGCACCGCCCTGCTCGCGCTGACACTCACCAGGCTTGCGTTGCCCGAGACGCTGCGCCCGGACCGGCGTCGCGCGATCGATGCCGCCTCGCTACGTCGCGGCATCGTGACGCTGCTGGCCGATCGCGAGTTCGTCGGGCTGACCTTCGTAGGCGGGTTCGGATTCGCAAGCTTCGCGGTGTTCCTGGCCAGCGCCTCGTTCGTGTACACCGGCCAGTTCGGGCTGTCACCCACCGGGTTCAGCCTGGCCTTCGCCATCAACGCACTCGGCTTCTTCGGCGCCTCGCAGATGGCCGCCCCCTGCGCCGAGCGCTTCGGGGTGCAACGGGTGATCCGTGCCGCGGTGCTCGCGTTCGCCACCTTCACGGCCCTGTTGGTGGTGCTGGTGCTCGCAGGCCTGGGCTCGTTGCCGGTGATCATCGCCATGCTGTTCCTGTCCAACGCCTGCCTGGGTCTGGTGATCCCGACCACCATGGTGATGGCGCTCGATGCGCACGGCGAGATAGCCGGGCTGGCCTCCTCGCTGGGCGGCACCCTGCAGATGGTCACCGGCGGGCTCATGGTGGCGCTGGTGGGGCCGTTCTTCGACGGCACCGCATTGCCTATGGTGCTGGCCATCGCGCTGTGCGCGCTGGCAGCCCTGGTGCTGACGCGGTGGCTGTTCGCTGCGCGCGAGCGGGTGGCCGTGTAGACCGACCGCATCGGCCGACCGCCCGGATCGTCTGCACTCAGGCGGGATGCGGATCGCGGTGCGGCGGCACGAGCGGTGCCGGCTCCACCGCCGCGGCGAGGGCCTCGTGCACGCGTTCGGCGAAGCTGGCGGCAGCCACCGGCAGCGTGCGCCCCTTCGACTGCAGCACGCACAGCTGACCGGCCGGCACATCGCGCGGATCAAGCGCCAGGGCCACCAGGCGTCCGGCACCGGCTGCTCCGGCGGCGTCCCGTCCGGCAGCGCTCGCGACGGTGTCCGGCATGCGCATCGGTATCTCGAACGAGATCGTCTGCCCCAGGGCGACGCTCTGGCGCAACAGCGTCGCATCGTCCGACTCGATCGCGCACACCAGCCGCCGGCCGATGCGTGCCACCTGCTGCTCGAGCAACCAGCGTACCCCGTTGCCGAGCGTGGGCAGCGCCATCGGGAAATCGAAGCAGTCGCGGAGCCGTACGGCGTCCCGCCGAGCCACCGCCAGCGGGTGATCGGCGCGGCACACCACGCGCAACGGCTGCGCCAGCTGCCTGAGCACCTCCACGCCGGCCGTCATCTCCGGTTCGAACACGATGGCCATGTCGGCCTCGAAGGATTCCAGTGCCGCGCTTGCGCTGGTGCGGGTGCAGCGCCGCACCCCGAACGTCACCGCCGGATGCTGCTGGCGGAAGGCCGCGATCAGCCCCGGCAGGCGGGCCCCGGCGAACGACTGTCCGGTGGCGATGTTCACGTGCCCGCGCCGCTCCCCGGCCAGATCGGCGATGCGAGCCCGCAGCCGCTCCGCATCGGCCATCTCCTTGCGCGCGAAGTGCAGGAACACCTCGCCGGCGGCACTCAGCCGCACCCCGTTGGGCAGGCGCTCGAACAGCGGCGCACCGACGTCGTCCTCCAGCGTGAGGATGCGCCGGTTCAGCGCCGTGGAGGTGATCGCGAGCGTCTGCGCCGCACGTCGGATGGAGCCGGCGCGGGCCACCGCATCGACGTAGACGAGCGGTTGCTGGTATCTCATCGAGCGTCAGGTGGCCATCGGCAGGGTGGGCGCAGCAGGAAGCGCGCCACGGTGCGATGCGTTCACATTCAACGGCCTGGCATCGTTCACGTCGTGCGGGCGCACGCCGACGGTGCACCGTGCCGGAGCGATGCGCCTTGTCGGTGCGTCGTGCGTTCCGTGCACCACCCCGCTGCAAAACGAGCAGCTTCGCACCGTCGCCAAGCTCGATAGGGTGCCCGCACCTCCACCGCCGACACCCGCCCCATGTTGCCGTCACCCTGCCCCCTGCGCCCCTTGCGTCTCGTCGCGCTCACCGCCCTCGCCGGGCTCGGCACCCACGCCTGGGCCGCCGAGACCGACATGCTCGATGTCGAGATCGACGAGCTGACCTTCGGCTTCATCAAGCTGACCGACATGGCGCCGCTGGCGATCGCCTACGAGAACGGCTACTTCGAGGACGAGGGGCTGTACGTGTCGCTGGAGCCGCAGGCCAACTGGAAGGTGCTGCTGGACGGGGTCATCACCGGCGAACTGCACGGCGCGCACATGCTGGCCGGCCAGCCGATCGCGGCCACCATCGGCTACGGCACCGAGGCGCACATCGTCACGCCGCTCTCGATGGACCTGAACGGCAACGGCATCACGGTCAGCAACGCGATCTGGGAGGCGATGAAGCCGCACGTGCAGCACGGCGACGACGGCCTGCCGGTGCACCCGATCCCGGCCGATGCGTTGAAGCCGGTGGTCGATGGGTACCTGGACGAGGGCCGCCCGTTCAACATGGGCATGGTCTTTCCGGTCTCCACGCACAACTACGAGCTGCGCTACTGGCTGGCCGCCGGCGGCATCCACCCCGGCTTCTACTCGCCCACCGACACCTCCGGCCAGATCGACGCCGAGGTGCTGCTGTCGGTCACCCCGCCGCCGCAGATGCCGGCCACCCTGGAGGCCGGCACCATCCTGGGCTACTGCGTGGGCGAGCCCTGGAACCAGGCCGCGGTCGCCAAGGGCATCGGCGTGCCGGTCATCACCGACCACGAGATCTGGAAGAACAATCCGGAGAAGGTGTTCGGCATGACCAAGGCGTTCACCGAGGAGAACCCGAACACCACGCTGGCGATCGTCAAGGCGATGATCCGCGCCGCGCAGTGGCTGGACGAGAACGACAACGCCAACCGCCTGGAGGCGGTGGAGATCCTGGCCCGCTCCGAGTATGTGGGCGCCGATGCCGAGGTCATCGCCGCCTCGATGACCGGCACGTTCGAGTACGAGAAGGGCGACGTGCGCGAGGTGCCCGACTTCAACGTGTTCTTCCGCCACGACGCCACCTACCCCTACTACTCCGACGCGGTCTGGTACCTGACGCAGATGCGCCGCTGGGGCCAGATCGACGAGCACCGGCCGGACGCCTGGTACGACGAGATCGCCCGCAGCGTGTACCTGCCGGACATCTACCTGGAAGCGGCCCGCCTGCTGATCGACGAAGGCCACGTCGACGAGACCGACTTCCCGTTCGACACCGACGGCTACCGCGAGCCGACGGACGAGTTCATCGACGGCATCGCCTACGACGGACGCGCCCCGAACGACTACCTGGAATCGCTGACGATCGGGCTGAAGGCCGGTTCGGCGGCCGCGGGGAGCTGAGCCGATGAGCGCACCCTCCTCCACGCTGGCCACGCCGGCACCGGGCTCGCTGGGCCTGAAACTGCGCCACGGCGTGGACCGCAGCGCCGGTGCCATCGAGGCGATCGGCCTCGGCTGGCTGCTGCCGCTGGTGCGCATGGCGGTCGGCGAGTCGCCGCGCGAGCAGCTCGCCGAGCTGCGCGAGCGCGTGGCGATCCCGCTGCTGGGCATCGCGCTGTTCCTGGGCGGCTGGGCGGTGCTCGCCCCGCAGGTGCAGACCTCTCTCGGGGCGATACCCGGACCCGCCGAGGTCTGGGAACAGGCCGGTCAGATGCGTGCGGACCATGTCCGCGAGCGCGAGAAGGAGGTGGCCTTCTTCGAGCGCCAGGAGGCGCGCAACGCCAAGCTGATCGCCGAGGGGCGCGAGGACCGCGTCAAGCAGCGCGCCTACACCGGCAAGCCGACCTACCTCGATCAGATCCTGACCTCGTTGATCACCGTCGCGCTCGGTTTCCTGATCGCCACGCTGATCGCCGTTCCGCTGGGCGTCGCATCGGGGTTGTCCAAAGGGTTCAGCGCCGCGATCAATCCGCTGGTGCAGATCTTCAAGCCCGTCTCCCCGCTGGCCTGGCTGCCGATCGTGACGATGGTGGTGTCGGCCGCCTACCTGAACCCGAGCGATGCGCTGCCCAAGGCGCTGGTGATCTCGGCGGTGACGGTGACGCTGTGCTCGCTGTGGCCGACGCTGATCAACACCGCGCTGGGCGTGGCCTCGGTGGATCCGGACCTGATGAACGTGAGCCGCGTGCTGCGGCTGCCGACCTGGAAGACCATCACCCGCATCGTCATGCCCAGCGCCATGCCGCTGATCTTCACCGGGCTGCGGCTGTCGCTGGGGGTGGGCTGGATGGTGCTGATCGCCGCCGAGATGCTGGCGCAGAACCCGGGCCTGGGCAAGTTCGTGTGGGACGAGTTCCAGAACGGCTCGTCGGACTCGCTCGCGCGGATCATGCTGGCGGTCATCACCATCGGCCTGATCGGCTTCCTGCTCGACCGGATCATGTTCGCGCTGCAGCAGGCGTTCACGTTCACCAACCAGCGATGAGGACGGGTGCATGAAGGGTTTCACGAGCACGGTTCCCGACACCGCCGACGCCGTGCCGACCACGGGCGCACCGATCATCGAACTGCAAGGCGTGTGCAAGGGCTACGGTCGCGGCGCCGAGCGCAGCGAGGTGCTGCACGAGATCGACCTGCGCGTGGACACCGGCGAGTTCGTCGCCGTGCTCGGCTTCTCGGGGGCCGGCAAGACCACGCTGGTCTCGCTGCTGGCAGGGCTGGAGCGGCCCGATGCCGGCCGCGTGGCCTACAAGGGTCGGGAGGTCACCGGACCGGATACCGAGCGCGGCGTGGTGTTCCAGAGCTACTCGCTGATGCCGTGGCTGAACGTGCGCGACAACATCGCGCTGGCCGTGGACAGCACCGCCGGCGGCGTGTCGCGCAGCGATCGACGAGCCCGGGTGCAGAAGTACATCGACATGGTCGGGCTGTCGCACGCCGCCACCCGCCGGCCGGCGGAGCTGTCCGGCGGCATGCGTCAGCGGGTCAACGTGGCGCGCGCGCTGGCGGTGCAGCCCGAGGTGCTGCTGCTGGACGAGCCGCTGTCGGCACTCGATGCGCTGACCCGGGCACGGCTGCAGGACGAGTTCGCCGAGATCTCGGCGCAGAGCGGTGCCACCATCGTGCTGATCACCAACGATGTCGACGAGGCACTGCTGCTGGCCGATCGGGTGGTGGCGATGACCCCGGCGCCGGGTGCGACCTTCGGGCGCCGGTTCGAGGTACCGATCGAGCGCCCGCGCCAGCGCGCCGCGATGAACCACGATGCCGACTACGTGCGCCTGCGCGGCGACATCACCCGCTACCTGCTGGAGCTGGCCTCGGCACGCGACGCCGGCGCCGCACGGACCCGCCGGCTGCCGGAACTCGAACCCGACCATGGCGGCAAGGTGGTCGCACTGCCACGCGTGCAGATGGTGCCGCGGGCGGTGCGGGACGAGTCGCGCGGCGTGCGCGATCACGACTACCTGCGCTTCAGCCAGCTCGGCAAGACCTACCCCACCCCGGACGGGCCCCTGGCGGTGGTGGACGACTTCGAGCTGACCGTGCGCCGCGGCGAGTTCATCACGCTAATCGGCCACTCCGGCTGCGGCAAGTCCACCGTGCTGTCGATGAGCGCGGGGCTGAACCCGATCAGCGACGGCGCCATCGTGCTGGACGGCAGCCACGTCACCCACGCCGGCCCGGACAGGGCGGTGGTGTTCCAGTCACCCTCGCTGATGCCGTGGATGAGCGCGCGCGACAACGTCGCGCTGGGCGTGGAACGGGTCTACCCGCGCGCCTCGAAGGCGGAGCGGCGGGATGTGGTGGAGTACTACCTGGAGCGAGTCGGCCTGGCCGATGCCATGGACCGCAACGCCGACAGCCTGTCCAACGGCATGCAGCAGCGCGTGGGCATCGCGCGCGCCTTCGCGCTCTCGCCCCGCCTGCTGCTGCTCGACGAGCCGTTCGGCATGCTCGACAGCCTGACCCGCTGGCAGCTGCAGGACGTGCTGATGGATGTCTGGTCGCGTACCGAGGTGACCACCATCTGCGTCACCCACGATGTGGACGAGGCCATCCTGCTGGCCGACCGGGTGGTGATGATGTCGAACGGGCCGAACGCCCGGGTCGGCAACATCATGCCGGTGGCACTGCCCCGACCGCGCTCGCGCGACGCCCTGCTGGCCCACCCGGACTACTACGGCTACCGCGAACAGCTGCTGGACTTCCTGGAAGCCTACGAGGGCGGTGCCGATCCGTCGCCCGAGCTGCTGGAGGCCATCGCCGCGCGGCGGCCCGGTGCCCGGGACCCCGCACCGGCTCCCGACGCGGCCACTGCCGCCACCCTCCCCTCCGAACGCCTGTCCGCCACCCCGGAGCGCATCGCCTCGTGAACATGATGGAACGCCCGACCGGCCCGGACGACGGCGTCGACGACCTGCCCGTGCACGGTGGCGGGACCCGCCGGCTGATCGTGATCGGCAACGGCATGGCCCCGGGGCGCATGCTGGAGAGCCTGTTCGAGCGCATGGCGGACGGTGCACCGGTGCGCTGGACGGTGACGATCTTCAACGCCGAGCCGCGCGTGAACTACAACCGGCTGATGCTCTCGCCGGTGCTGACCGGCGAGAAGCGCTACGAGGACATCGTCACCCACGACGAAGACTGGTACGCGGGCCACGGCGTGACGCTGCACAAGGGACTGGCCATCGCCGCGATCGATCGCCAGGCGCGCACCGTCACCGATGCGAACGGGGCGGTGCACGACTACGACGCGCTGGTCATCGCCACCGGCTCCACCCCCAACCGGTTGCCGCTGCCCGGTGCGGACCTGGACGGGGTGATGGTCTACCGGGACCTGGACGATGTCGAGCGCATGCTCGATGCCTGCGGCGAGTGCGGCCGTGCGGTGGTGATCGGCGGCGGGCTGCTCGGCCTGGAAGCCGCCGACGGCCTGAACGCGCAGCGCATGTCGGTCACGGTGCTGCACCACGGTGCGGTGCTGATGGACCGTCAGCTGGACGCCCCGGCCGGGCACCTGTTGAAGCAGGCGATCGAGGCGCGCGGCATCACCGTGCTGACCGAGCGCACCACGGTGGAGCTGCTGGGCGAGGACGGCCACGTGACCGGGGTCAAGCTTGCCGACGGTACGGTGATCGAGGCGGAGCTGGTGGTCATGGCGGTCGGCATCCGCCCGGCGGCCGGATTGGCGGCACGCGCCGGCCTGGCCGTGAACCGGGGCATCCTGGTCGACGACGGCATGGGCACCGACGACCCGCACGTGTTCGCGCTGGGCGAGTGCGTGGAGCACCGCGAGACCTGCTACGGCCTGGTCGCCCCGCTGTACGAGATGGCCGACGTGCTGGCCACGCGGTTGAGCGGCGGGCAGGCGATCTACCACGGCTCGATGACCTCGGCCAAGCTGAAGGTGAACGGGGTGGACCTGTTCTCCGCCGGCGACTTCGCCGACGGTCCGGGGCGCGAGGAGATCGTGCTGCGCGATGCCTCGGCCGGCGTGTACCGCCGCCTGGTGCTGGAGGACGATCGCATCGTCGGCATCGTGATGATCGGCGACACCGCCGACAGTGCCTGGTTCTACGACAAGCTGCGCCGCGAGGAGACCGTCGAGGAGGGTCGAGAGACGTTGATCTTCGGCCAGGCATTCGCCGGAGGGCACGATGCGGACCCTATGGCAGCCGTTGCAGCCTTGCCCCCTGAGGCGGAGATCTGCGGCTGCAACGGCGTGTGCAAGGGACGGATCGTGGACACCATCCAGCGCCTGGAACTGACCACGCTGGACGGGGTGCGCGCCCACACCAAGGCCTCCTCCTCGTGCGGCACCTGCACCGGCCTGGTCGAGCAGGTCATGGCGATCACGCTGGGCGATCGGTTCGAGCGCCGTGCCGTGGTGCCGGTGTGCCCGTGCACCGAGCTGGGCCACGACGACGTGCGCCGGCTGATCCGCACCAAGACCCTGCGCGACATCCCCGAACTGATGCAGGCGCTGGAGTGGAAGAGCAGCTGCGGCTGCGCGAAGTGCCGCCCGGCACTGAACTACTACCTGGTGTGCGAGTGGCCCGAGGACTACACCGACGACTACCAGTCGCGCTTCATCAACGAGCGCGCCCACGCCAACATCCAGAAGGACGGCACCTACTCGGTGGTGCCGCGCATGTGGGGCGGCGTGACCTCGGCGAAGGAGCTGCGCGCCATCGCCGACGTGGTGGACAAGTTCGCCATCCCCACCGTCAAGGTGACCGGCGGCCAGCGCATCGACATGTTCGGGGTGAAGAAGGACGACCTGCCGCTGGTCTGGCACGACCTGGGCAAGGCGGGGTTCGTGTCCGGTCACGCCTACGCGAAGGGGCTGCGCACCGTGAAGACCTGCGTGGGCACCGACTGGTGCCGCTTCGGCACGCAGGACTCGACCGGGCTGGGCATCCGGCTGGAGCGCTACCTGTGGGGCAGCTGGGCGCCGGCCAAGGTCAAGCTTGCGGTATCGGGCTGTCCGCGCAACTGCTCCGAGGCCACCTGCAAGGACATCGGCGTGATATGCGTGGACTCGGGCTACGACATCGTGTTCGCGGGTGCCGCCGGTCTGGACATCCGCGGCACCGAACCGCTGACGCATGTGGCCAGCGAGGACGAGGTCATCGAGCACGTCGCCGCCCTGATGCAGGCCTACCGCGAGCAGGGGCACTACCTGGAGCGGATCTACAAGTGGACCGTGCGGGTGGGTCTGGAGACGGTGCGCGCGCAGATCGTCGGCGATGCCGACAACCGGCAGGCCCTGCAGGCACGCTTCGATCGATCGCAGGTCGTGGCGCAGGTGGATCCCTGGGCGGCGCGGGCGGTGGCCGGCGAGCAACGCCACGAGTTCGAGCCGCTGGCCACGCTGCCGCGCCAGCATGCCGAACCGCGGCACGCCCCGGAGGCGGTGTCGTGAGCGCGGTGATGAGCGAGCGCACGGTCCACTGGGTCGAGGTGGGCCGGCTGGATCAGATCCCGGTACGCGGCGCGCGGCGCGTGGTGCGCGGCGAGACGGTCATCGCGCTGTTTCGTACCACCTCCGGGGAGGTGCACGCGCTGGAGGATCGCTGCCCTCACAAGGGTGGCCCCCTGAGCCAGGGCATCGTGCACGGCGATTGCGTGACCTGCCCGTTGCACAACTGGGTGATCGGCCTGGGCGACGGGCTGGCACGCGGTGCCGACGAGGGCGCGGTGCAGCGCTACGAGACGCGTCTGGATGACGGGCGCATCAGCCTGGCCGTGCCGGAGGACTGAGGTGGACAGCGTGCGCACCACCTGCCCCTATTGCGGGGTGGGCTGCGGCGTCACCGTGCTGCAGGAGGGCGACGACGCCTGGAGGGTACGGGGCGATGCCGATCACCCGGCCAACGCCGGGCGCCTGTGCAGCAAGGGCGCAGCATTGGCCGCCACGCTGGGCACCGGCGACCGGCTGCTGCGCCCGCGCATCGACGGCGAGGAGGTCGCCTGGGACGAGGCGCTCGACACGATCGCGGCACGTTTCGCGGCCACCATCGCCGAGCACGGGCGCGAATCGGTGGCGCTGTACGCCTCCGGGCAGTTGCTGACCGAGGACTACTACGCGGCCAACAAGTTCGTGAAGGGCTGGCTGGGCACCGCCAACATCGATACCAACTCGCGGCTGTGCATGGCCTCCAGCGTGGCCGGGCACAAGCGCGCGTTCGGTACCGACACGGTGCCCGGGCAATACGCGGACCTGGAGCAGGCCGACCTGGTGATCCTGGTCGGCAGCAACCTGGCCTGGTGCCACCCGGTGCTGCACCAGCGCCTGCTGGCGGCACGCGAGGCCCGGCCCGGGCTGCGCATCCTGGTCATCGACCCGCGTGCCACCGCCACCACCGCCATGGCGGATCGTCACCTGGCGCTCGCACCGGACAGCGATGCGGACCTGTTCGGCGGGCTGCTGGCGGACCTGGCCCGCCACGATGCGCTGGACGACGACTGGATGGCGGCCCACGTCGGCGGGGCGAAGGCCGCCCTGGCCGCGGTGGCACCGCTGAGCCACGCCGAGACGGTGCGCCGCACCGGCCTGTCGAGCGAGGAGGTCGGTTGGCTGTTCGAGGCGTTCCGCGATACCGGACGGGTGGTCACCGTGTACAGCCAGGGGGTGAACCAGGGCGTGCGAGGCACCGACACCGTCAACGCGATCATCAACTGCCACCTGGCCACCAACCGCATCGGCCGGCCCGGCACGGGGCCGTTCTCGATCACCGGCCAGCCGAACGCCATGGGCGGGCGCGAGGTGGGCGGACTGTCGAACATGCTCGCCGCCCACACCGAGCTGGACGATGCCGGGGCGCGCGAGCGCGTGCAGCGTTTCTGGGGCTCGCCGCACATCGCATCCAGGCCCGGCCCCAAGGCGGTCAAGCTGTTCGAGCGCATCGCCGACGGGCGCATCCGCGCGGTGTGGATCCTGGCCACCAATCCGGTCGACAGCCTGCCGGATGCGGACCGGGTGCGCGAGGCGTTGCGCGCCTGCCCGTTCGTGGTGGTCTCGGACGTGGTGCCCGATACGGACACCGCACGCCTGGCCCACGTGCTGCTGCCCAGCGCCGCCTGGGGCGAGAAGGACGGCACCGTGACCAACTCCGAGCGTTGCATCTCGCGCCAGCGCGGATTTCGTGCACCGGCCGGCGAGGCGCGTCCGGACTGGTGGCAGATCGCGGCGGTGGCGCAGCGCCTGGGCGCACGCGACGGGTTCGGCTGGCGGGGTCCGGCGGACCTCTTTCGCGAACACGCCGCGCTGAGTGCCGCGGCGGGCTCGCCCGACTTCGATATCGGCGCGGCGGCCACCCTGTCGGACGCCGCCTACGAGGCGCTGCGCCCGTTCACGTGGCCGTGGCGCCGGGGTAGCGACCAGGGTCTCGATCAGGGTGGCAACACGGGCCGCGATGCGGGTGGTGGCGTGGCGGGCCCGGGCGGACATCGCTTCTTCGGCGACGGGCGGTTCCACACCGCCGACGGGCGGGCGCGCATGATCCCGATCGTGCCGGTGTCCGCAGCCCCTGCCCCCCCTGACGATCGGCCGTTCGTGCTCAACACCGGTCGCGTCCGCGACCAGTGGCACACCATGACGCGCACCGGCACCGTGCCCGGGCTGTCGTCCCACCTCGGCGAGCCGTTCGTGGAGATCGCGCCCGGGGATGCGGAACGGCTGGGCATCGGTGCCGCCGACATCGTCGAGGTGGCCAGCGCCCGCGGGTGCGTGCAGGCGCGCGCCCTGGTGACCGATCGACAGCGCGAGGGCTCGCTGTTCATGCCGATGCACTGGAGCGAGACGTTCGCCTCGCGTGCCCGGGTGGACACGCTGGTGTCACCGGTGCTGGACCCGGTGTCCGGACAGCCGGCGTCCAAGAGCGAGCGGGTTTCCCTGACCCGCTGGCCGGCGCGGGCGTTCGGCTACGTGCTGCTGTCCGAGCGTCCGGTGCGCCTGCCGAGCCGGCGCGATCACTACTGGGCGCTGGTGCCGGTGCCCGGTGGCTGGCAGCTGGAACTGGCCGGGCTGGAAGGGACATCCGCGCTGGAGGCGACCTGCCGGCGATTGCTGGAGGCGGGCGAACAAGTATCGGACGACCCGGAAGCCGAGAGGGCACGCTGGCCGCGGCAGTCCGATCCGGCGCATGGCGATTCACGCCGCCTGCTGGTGCGCGACGGCCGGTTGCGGGGGGCGGCCTTCGTGGCGAGTGGCCCGGTGAACGTCGCCCGCCGCTGGCTGATCGACCGGCTGGGCAGCCCGCTGCACGCCGGCACGGACGGCAGCAAGGGCGGCGATGCCGATGGCGGGACGAATGCGGACCGCATGGCACTGCTGGCCGGTCGGCCCGGCACCGCGGTGCGGGCCCCCGGTGCGATCGTGTGCAGCTGCCATTCGGTCGGTGCGAACACGATCCGCGACGCGATCGGTTCGGGCCGATGCCGCAGCGTGGCCGAGCTGGGCGAGACGTTGCAGGCCGGTACCAACTGCGGCGCCTGCCGTCCGGAACTGGCGACACTGTTGCGGATCGGTCGACCGGTGCCGGCGAGCGCGTGACGGGGGGTCGCGTCGGTGAACGGCGGGACGCGGCAGGATCATGCAAGGCTGTCGTATGATGCGGCGTCGGGAAGAAGCCGACCGTGGTGCCCGGCACCGCGGATCGTCCCGTTCTCCCCATGGCGAATCGATGTGGTGTCGCAACGATCGACGGCAGTGATCCGGGCACAGACGCGCATCTGGGAGGTGACGCCCGATCTGCTGACCGTGTTCGATCTCGATGGACACTTCCTGCACTGCAATCCCGCCTGGCAGACGGCATTGGGCCGGTCGCCGGAGATGCTCGCGGGCAGCAGCTACACCAGCCTGCTGCACCCGGACGATGTCGCGCGCTCGCAGGCCGAGTTCCTGCAGGCCGTCACCACCGGCGAGCCGGTGCATCGGTTCGAGAACCGCTATCGGCACCGGAACGGCGGCTACCGATGGCTGTCATGGGTGGCCGTTCCGGTCGACGAGGCGGTCTACTGCAGCGCTCGCGACATCATCAAGAGCAAGCGGCTGGACACCGAACTCGCCGAACGTACGCGGGTCTGGATGGGATCGAAGGATCTGTACGTCACCACGGGCGTCGACGGGATCTACCGGGAGCTGAACCCGGCCTGGCGGACAGAGCTGGGTCACGACCTCGAGTCGTTGATAGGCAAGGGGTTCGATACGCTGGTGCATCCCGAGCAGCTCGAGGCGGTGAGAGAGGAGTTCGCCCGGGTGGTGGCCGGCGAGCGTGCGACCGACTACGAGATCCGGGTGAGAGCGGTGGACGGCGGCTATCGCTGGTACAGCTTCAACGCCTTCCTGGAGGACGGCGTCATCCTGACCATGGGGCGCAACGTGGACCAGCGCCGGCAGGACGAGGCCGACCTCGAGGCCGCGGCGGAGGCCCTGCGCCAGTCGTAGAAGCTGGAGATGATCGGTCAGCTGACCGGCGGCGTGGCGCACGATTTCAACAACCTGCTGATGGTGGTGCAGGCGAACCTGGAAGCGCTCGGCGCCGCCTTGCCCGGACAACGCACCGACTGCCTGCACCTGCTCGACAACGCGCTGTCGGGCGTGACGCGCGGCGCAGCCCTGACCGAGCGCATGCTGGCGTTCGCCCGGCGCCAGGAACTCGCGCCGGCCGCCGTCGACGTGGCGCGCCTGATCGAGGGCATGCGCGACCTGCTGGTACGCACCCTCGGTCCGAGCGTGCACGTCAAGACGCGAATCGGCCACAGCGTGCCGCCGGCGCTGGTCGATGCCCACCAGCTGGAGATGGCGCTGCTGAACCTGGCGGTGAACGCCCGCGACGCGATGGAGGGTGCCGGCGAACTGGTGTTCGCCGTCGCCCTGCACGCGGTGCCGCCGGGTGGAACGCTCGCCGCCGGCGACTACGTGCGCGTGCGCGTCTCGGACACCGGTTCCGGCATGGACAGTGCCACGCTGGCCAAGGCAACCGAACCGTTCTTCACCACCAAGGCGGTCGGTGACGGCACCGGGCTCGGCCTGTCGATGGTGCACGGGCTGACCGAGCAGTCCGGCGGATCGTTCCGGCTGATCGAGCGGCGCGAGGGCGGCATCACCGCGGAGATCATGCTGCCGGTCGCGGACGGGGTGACCGGGGGGATCGACGACCCCGCACCGTTCCCTCCGACCGAGACCGCGGCGACGACGGGCTCGTCGTCGCACTCGAGATCCGCCCGCGTGCTGCTGGTCGACGATGATGCGCTGGTGCTGCACGGCATCGCACGGATGCTGGAACGCTTCGGGCACGATGTGTGGAAGGCGCCGTCCGGCGAGGCGGCGTTGCAGATCCTCATCGACGAACCCGCGTTCGACCTGCTGATCACCGATCACGCCATGCCGGGCATGAGCGGCATGGAACTGGCGAGAACTGTGCGCCAGCGCGGCTTCGCGAGGGGCATCGTGCTGTCGAGCGGCTACGCCGCGGCGGCCGAGATCGCCGACGGCGAGCTGATCAGCGCCGAGCTGCGCAAGCCGTTCGCCGGCAAGCAGCTGCTGGCCGTGGTGAACCGGGTGCTCGCCTCCGTCTGACGTCTACTCGATGAACCCCTGCTCGCGCGCCGCCGTGCGGTAGGCGGCCGCCGCATCGGCGAGCGCCTGCTCCGCCGGTTCGCTGCCCTGCAGGAATTGCGCGAGGTTGTCGCCCAGCGCGGTGTGCAGCAGGCCCATCGGTGCCAGCATCGGATAGGGCTTCGCTCCGGCGGCCACGTTCGCCATCAGGCCTGCCGAGGTGGCGCTCGGCACGTAGCCCTCGATCAGCCAGGTGGAGGCATCGGCGTGCTCGTCGAGCAGCTGCGGCGAGATGGCGTGCAGCATGAGGCGGAACGAGGCGTCGGCGTCCGCATCGTCGATATGCGTCGCGATCGTGAAGCCGTTCCACCACAACGGTGCGGCCGGGACCGTGGTATCACCGATCGACGGGGCGGCCGCCACGGCGGTCTGCGCCGCGACCTCGGGTGCATCGCCGGCCACGTCCAGCAACGCCTCGGCGCGCGAGTTCCAGCCGATCGCCAGGGCCGGCTCGCCGGACTCCCAGATCGATTGCAGCTCGTTGGAGTCGATGCTCAGGAAATCCGCGTCCATGAAGCCGCTGAGCGCGCGCAGGGTGCGCAACGCCTCCAGGCCCTGCTCGCCCTGGATGGCGGGCTCGGCCGAACCGGCCACGAACGGCTCGCCACCCAGGCCGAGGTACAGGTTCAGGAACTCGTTGGCCAGGTCCCAGCCGGCGGCCAGCGTGCCCACCAGCGGTGTGGC
>ENA-ORXT01002507-ORXT01002507.1-marine-metagenome-genome-assembly--contig:-NODE-2507-length-21974-cov-9.912682_pt1 | contig 21974 bp, 18 predicted proteins | sample MGYA00237868_ERZ511482 | MGnify/ENA metagenome assembly ERZ511482
TTTGCAGCAATGGAATACTTAACACTAGATAGTTTTACCTGTTCGCCACCCAATAAAAGTTTTGATGCCCATACGAAGGCTTGGAATGCTTTCTATTTAAATAATGGTGGAGATGCACAGATTGGCACTTATTTACCCCAACTGCTAACCGAAGCAGGTTTTGTCATTGAGTCCATTAATTGTGTAGGAGGTATAGCACCTGTACAGCATCGTTGGTGGCATTGGTGGAAAGATGCTTTTCATGATTTTGCGCCTACTTTTGTTGAGCAAGGTTTAATGAAACAAGCAGATTTTGACGGATTAGTAGCTTATTGGAAACAGCAAGCAACTATGGAAAATAGTTTTATTTATACAGCTGTTATTTCGCAAATTATAGCTCGGAAACCAGACTGATAATTGATGTTCTAGGCACTTACATGCCGTTTGAAACCAACAAATTGGCGATAATTTGAAATACCGATAAATTTAGGTAGTAAAATTCTCTCCGAATGAAGGCTTCAATTAAGTAAAAACGAAATGCAAATTTTTAATTTTCATTTTAATTGATTTAGTTTCTTAATGGTAATTATAGTTCTACAATGCTATTTTTACACTCTTTTTATTTCCTAGTAGTGGGACAAACTATTTTTGAAAGGTAAGCACTCAACGAATAAATGACTAGAAGAATAAATGAGTAAATAGAAGGCAATAATTCTTAATAGAAACGACTATAAAAATACGCTAGAATGCCATTATTTACTCATTTATTCATCTAGTCATTTACCTCATTAACAATTCATTTCTTGTCCCTTAAATAAAGCTGAAGTATATAGCTATGGATAATTTAGCACAACATATAGAAAGTTTAATTTTCACAGCAGAATCACCTATTTCTCTTGCAGAAATTAAGTCGTGTTTGCAAGAAAATTTTGATACAAAATTTAAGAAGCCCGTTTTAGATAAAGTACTCGGTCAATTAATAGAAAAATACCAACAAGAAGACTTTTCTTTTGAGTTGGTAGAAATTGCGGGTGGGTATCAGTTTCTAACTAAAGCCTACTATCATACCACCGTAGGCGTTTATTTAAAACAAACGACCAAGAAGCGGTTATCGAGAGCTGCATTGGAAACCTTGTCCATTATTGCCTACAAACAGCCTGTTGCCAAAAGTGAAATGGAGAAAATTAGAGGGGTGAGTTGCGATTATTCTGTACACAAATTATTAGAAAAAGAATTGGTGACTATTGTAGGTCGAAGTGAGGGCCCGGGTAAAGCCTTATTATATGGTACAAGTGAGAAGTTCATGGATTATTTTGGTTTAAAAAATATTACGGACTTACCTAAACCTAAAGATTTTAAAGAACCAGATAATGAAATTGGGGAAAAAGCCCCCATAGATGAAGATGCACCTGTAGCAGAAACCCAACCAAACGCTCCTGCTAAAGAATCTCAGAATAGGCCTTCTGCAACAGACGATACTGCCGAACCTTCGGAAAAAGGGTCAGAAGAAATAGAACAAATTATCCCAGATGTACCGACTGAAATAGTAGAGGAAGAGGTGATAGGGGAAGCCACTCAACCTAAAGAGGAATCTAATACTGCCGAAAATGACGATAAGACCAGTTTGGATGTCGAGGAAGAAACTATTGCTACAGTAACAGTAGCAGAAGAAAAAACACCTATCGACGTACACGATGTAGCAAAAATGGATTCCGCCAGTGGAAGTATTTCCGAGGAAGTTGGTCAGCAACCTACAGACAATACGCAAATTTCTTCAACAGAAGAATCAATAGAAATTATAGAAGAACCTACTTTTTTATCGGAAGACACACCTAAGGAAGCCGTAACAGAAGAATTAAAAAATAGGGAGCAAAAGGATACTCCAGACGAGGCTACCGAAATATTAGAAGAAGCAATACAAGGGGAAGCCCCCCAACCTAAAGAGGCATCTCCTACTGCCGAAAATGAAGATACAACTAGTTCGGATATTGAGGAAGCAGCTATTCCTAAAGTAGCAGAAAAAAAAATAACTACTGACATACAAGACTTAGAACAGTTAGATTCTGCTAATGGGAGTATATCCGAAGAGGTTGATCAACAGCCAGTAGATAACACCCAAACTGATTCCAGAGAGGAAGCAGAAATTACAGAAGAACCTTCTACTGTATCAGAAGAAATATCCCAAGAAGAAGCAATAAAAGAAGGAAAAGATGTAGAGCAGATAGAGGAAACAAGTGATGAAGAAGAGGATATAGATAAAGACTAAGCGGTAGCTTTAAATAGTTTTTTAGAAGGAGCAAATTGGTTTTGTTTTTTGCAAAAAAATAAAACCAATTTGCTCCTTCTAAAGAGAAATATAAAATATACTTTTACCAGATACCAAGCTGAAACAAGTCATAGCTCTTCACAACGAATCACCTAATGAAAAACATTCTCAAACAATACTACTGCCTAATAGTTCTGCTAGGTGCCTTCCCATTAAAAGCTGTTGCCCAATCTCCGCCCATTTTTGAAGAATTTGTTGGTACTGTCTATAAAATTCCAGCTCGAAAAGTTCCTCTAGGATATGGTAAACCTGTACACGAGTACGAACAAATTGGAACCGTACGTTTTAAAGAATTAAATATACCTGAAACAAATGATTCCATACAGATTCCGGGCATCTCTATGCGCCATGGGTTTGGGATTTTTTTTAAATCGACTATGCACATTGCGCAGTCTGGAAAGTATGGCTTTTCTCTAAATTCAGATGACGGGTCTATTTTTTGGATTGAGGACAAAACCATTATCAACAATGATAAACCGCATGGCATGACCAAAAAATCGGGCGTAAGTCTTCTTGAAAAAGGGAGCTATCCCGTTTCTATATGGTATTATCAAGCTTATCCCGACCGTCACGGGTTGATTTTTTCTTCTAAGTTTCTTGGAGGGGATGTTCCACCCAAAGAAAAAATAGTATTAACTCAAAAAGAATTAAATTTTACTACGGGGAGTTATGAGATTAATGAAAAAGGGCAGAAAGTCTTATCTGATTTAGCTGCTAAAATAGACACGACTACTCTTTATCAAATCACCATCGTTGGACATACTGACAACATTGGCTCAGAAGCTGCTAATCTTTTGCTCTCCCAAAACAGAGCTTCTGCAGTTGCCACCCAATTAAGATTATTGCTACAAAATCCTGCTATTCAGTTATCTTCTTTAGGCAAAGGGGAGCAACTACCCACTTATAATAATGATACAGAGGAAGGACGGCAAAAAAATAGAAGGGTAGAAATTATATTTGATAAACTGGTTGAGTAATTATTTTTTATTCGAAATTTTGCTCAAAATCCATTAAAAACTCCTTTACCGCAGGCGAGCCAGATATTTGAAAAGCCAGTCCTTTTTTAAATGGCAACACCGAAAAATCAAATTTAAAAAAAGGACAACATTGTTTTTCCTTACCAATAAACTCCATAATATTTTCTGCCAATCCCGGTTCATCTTCAAAATAATAAATATACCCATCCGAAAGTGCTGTTTTCTTTTTTAGCTTTGGAAAAATATTTTCTTTTAATTCCTGTTTTCTTTTCATTAATTCGGCACTAGTCAAACTACAACTTAGCGCACCATCAAAAACTAATAAATGTTCTTCCCAAGAAATGGGGGCTATTACCGACTGATCACTTCCAGTAAAGGTTTTAAAGACAAAGCCACTCCCTATAAAAAGTACTAATAAAACCCAACCTAAGGATAGGAATAGGATACCTAATTTATTTTTCATACTTTAGATTTTCGTTACTTCAATGAGAAAATGACTAGATGAATAAATGAGGTAAAAAGTATATTTGGCAGAAAGCTTTTTTAGAGGGAGTAAATTAGATTTGTTTTTTTGCAAAAAAACAAATCTAATTTACTCCCTCTAAAAAAATCTATCCAATTTACTATTTACCTGATGCCAAAATTTAGCAAAAAATAATGCTTGAAAATTTCTCTTACCACCCTTAATCATTCAATTAATAATTAATCCACTAGTAATTTATATTGAAAACGTTCGCTTAATTTACTCAGTGAATATTTACAAAGATAGGGCTTGGAGTATACTCCAAGGTCAAGGATTTTTAGATAAAAATTTTAAAAAAAATGCAAATCGGAGAAATTGCCCGACAATCAGGTTTTAGTAAAGATACGCTGCGATACTATGAAAAAATTGGTTTAATTCAATTGGATAAAAAGCAACGAGGAGAGAATAATTACCGCTTTTATGATGGGTCGATGCTGCAAAAACTGGATACCATTAAGAAGTTGAAGAAGGTAGGATTTACTTTAAAGGAAATCAAATCATTATTGAGAATGGGTGAATTAAATCGGATTTCTTGTCAAACTGTCGGTGCTATTGTCCAACCCAAACTTGTCAAAATTGAAGAAGAGATTTTAAAATTGCAGCATCAAAAAGCGAAATTATTGCAGCTAATAGAGCAATGTGAAGGAGATTGTACGGCTACTTTTGTGCAGCAAAATGAATAGACTTGTTATCTTTAAAGAGCAATAACATTACTCTATTACTCGCTGAATGTACCTATTTTACCTACATTCAGCGAGTAATAAACAATAATCAACCAACCTCATCCAACAAAATCGCTTCTTGAAGAATATCATAAATCAATTGTGTGGGTATATTTTTAACCTCATCGAACGTAATACTACAAACCTGTTTCCTACCCCTACTTTCCAATAAACCTTGTTCGTTAGATAATTGATTGCAGAAAATCTTGCTATTGCTTGTGGCAAATGCAATAATTGCAAATCCAACCTTTTACAATATTTTGACCCTTTAACTAATCGGAAAGTCCCCCTGTATCACCCTAGAAAAGATTTATGGACTGACCATTTTCAATGGAATGAGGATTATAAGTACCTAACTATAAATAATCGTTACTTTGTGAAGGACTCTTTTTCCATTCTACTTCCTAAAAAAATAGTTCAATAAAGGGATTATTCAAAGATTTTTTTTTTTATAATGAAAAAATAGTCTCTTCAAAAATGACGATTATTTACAGTTAGGTACTTACTTTAATTGAAGGTATTAGTCCCGCTGGAAGAGCAACTACCAATTTATTACAGGTAAATCGTCTTTCTAATATCAATCTTAGGAATTTATTACTTTTAATTGGGTATCACCCTCCAAAAAAAAAATCCAGAAAAATAATTTAAACGACCTGTTTCTTAGATAAACTTGTCCTCTTTTTCAGTAATTGCTTTTCTAGCTCTCACTAATCTTTTCTTAACTGTTTCCTCTTTTAATAATAAAGCCGACGCTATTTCTTTTGAGCTAAAACCAGAAACGGTTTTCAAGGCAAAGGAAATCTGGTCTTTAGAATTTAAAACAGGGTGACAAGCCTAATTCCTCATAATTAGTGCCGACGAAAATTAACATGATTTTTTTCATAATTCTATTGATTGATTTTAATTTACAAAAATTATTTATTTGTTTAGCTTATTTATATGTTTACCTGCAATACTTGATAAACAATTAAACAACCTAAACAAATAAACAATGCTTTACACCCTTATCACGAAACTGCTTTTAAGGTAGGGGACAAAATTTTTATTTTTTTTTGATCTTTTTTCTTTTACTACGTTTTATCGCTCTAAATTATCCGCTACTATACTGTTCGTATCTGTACAAGTACTGTTCATTTTCGGACAATCAGCCTATTATTTTTAAATAAAAATATTTTATAATAAATTGATTATAAGTGTATTAAGTGTTTGGCACAAGCGTTGAATTATATTAAGAAAGACGGATTACAGCGTAGTTTCCGTAGCTCGGACATTCCTGTCCGAGCAGCCTTCTCGGACAGGAATATCCGAGCTACGAAAACACATAAAAAACCAATAGCCATGATAAAAAATTATCTAAAAATTGCCCTTCGACATATCGCCAGAAATAAAACCTATTTACTTATTAATGTTATTGGTTTGGGAGTAGCTTTTGCCTGCTGCATTGTTGCCTTTATCAATTATCAATACTTTAGTCAAGCAGATGGTTTTCATGAAAAGAAGGACCAAATATTTAGAGTATTAGTAAGTTCGGTTGGTGGTTATCGCCCTCAGTGCAATGTAGCTACTCCGCTGATGCCTCAAGCTGTGGAAGATCTGAGTAACGTAACGGACGGTATTCGCTTTGGTAGACGAGGAATAGTAGCGAAAGTAGGGGGGCAAAATTTTTCAGAAGACATTGCTTTGGCAGATCCTAATTTTCTAGAAGTATTCACCTTTCCAATCCTAAAAGGAAACCCCAATGCTCTGGCAGACCCAACCAATGTTTTAGTAACCGAAGAGACGGCTAAAAAGTATTTTGGAGACGAAGATCCCATTGGTCAAGTAATTTCTATAAACCCAGGAAAAGCTTCCCAAAGGGATTTAATTGTGGGGGCGGTCTTAGAAAATATTCCTTCTAATTCCTCTATGCGATTTGATTTATTGACACAACTTTCTTTTTTAGAAACCATCAGAATAGCAGATACCTTGAGCCATTGGAACAACACAATGGCAGCTACTTTTTTAGTATTAAATAAACCCGAAGAAGCGTCAAGGGTTGCCCAAGATTTAGGTAAATACCTTCCTTTAGAAAACAACTATGAAAAGCATCGGGAAGTAGTGAAGTATCATTTAATGCCGATGATAGAGGTTTTTAATAGTAGAGAACAAGTGACAAATAATTGGCTCAAAAGTTCAGAGAGTCCTTTGTTGCCTGTTGCGCCTGCTATTATGGCTTTATTAATTTTATTAACGGCTTGCTTGAATTTCACGAATACGACTATTTCTTTTTCCAACAAAAGACTAAAAGAAATGGGCGTCCGAAAAGTAATGGGTAGTAATAGAAGACAGTTAATTGTGCAACTATTGAGTGAGTCTTTTATTATTTGTCTGCTCGCCTTAGCACTCGGAATGGTAATAGCACATTTCCTAACGCCACTTTATAATCAGATATGGGAATTTATGTACTTTGAAATAAGTCTCAATTATTTAGAGCAACCTATGTTGATTGTCTTTCTATTGGTTGCGGTCCTTGTCGCTGCCTTATTAGGAGGGGCCTATCCTGCTTTTTACATGACTTCTTTTGAACCAACGAGCATTTTCAGAGGAAGTACCAAATTTGGTGGAGATACTTGGTTAGTTCGTTCCTTATTAGGCTTACAAATTGTTATCTCTTTAGTCGCTATTATTGGTGGTGTTACCTTTGCTCAGAATGCAGCATATCAGCAAAACTATGATTTAGGGTACGATGTCAAGGGGGTAATCAATGTGTCAATTGACGGGGCAGATACTTATCAACAATTTAAGACAGCTATCGCTGCCAATCCAGATATATTAGGAGTGGCTGGTGCGGTTAACAATTTGGGATTTGGCAACTGGTGGACGAATTTAGGTAAACCAGAAGATAATAGAGGTGTCCAGACACAATATGTCGGTGAAAATTTTCTAGAGGTAATGGATATTACTTTATTAGAAGGTAGAGATTTTGATAAAAACAGAGCAACCGATTTTACAGAAGCAGCTATTATTAACAAAAAATTATTAGACGAAGAACAGTGGGATTCCGGACTGGGGAAGGAAATAGAAGTAGGCTCAAGAAAATTGAAAATAATCGGTGTCACGGAAAATTTTATCCCCGGAACTTTTTTCGATCCACTGGGGCCCAATGTTTTTCAGTTTAGAAAACCAGAAGAATTTCAACGCTTAAAAGTAAAAGTACCTGCGGATAAATTAATAGCGACCAATGCCTATTTAAAAAAGGTCTGGGACCAAAATTTTCCTTTTGTGCCTTATGAAGGTTTTTACCAAGATGAAGTATTAGCAACGACTATGAGTGTCAGTAAAGGCATTAGCAGCATATTTATTTTCCTATCCTTAATTGCTTTATTATTAGCTGCGACTGGTTTATATTCTTTAGTGTCTTTGAATTTATTAAAACGAGCAAAGGAGATTGCCATCCGAAGAGTCGTAGGTGCTTCCACTGGTAATATTGCTTATTTAATCAACAAGCATTATTTATTAATTTTCTTTATTGGCAGTGTAATAGGTGGCATCGGAGGAGTCTATACGGGTCAATTTTTATTAGAAGAAATTTTTCAAGTACATGAAGGAGTGAGCATAACTTCCACGCTATTAGCAGTCGCTTTTGTTTGCCTAATTGGAGCATTGACCATAGGTGGAAAATTGATGGGGGTATTGAGAACGAACCCTGCGGAAACGCTCAAGAGTGAGTAAATGTTACATTTCCGTAGCTTAGGCATCCTGCCTGAGCTACGAAAGTACCTAAAACCAAAATCATGTTAAAAAATTATCTAAAAATAGCGTGGCGACATCTCCTTAGAGATAAAGCCACTGCGACTATCAATATTTTCGGATTATCTGTAGCTATTGCCATTAGCTTATTAATTGGTCTATACATTCATCACGAATGGAATTATGATAATTGGTACGAAACGGAGGACGAACTCTATCGAGTCTATCGGCACTGGGGAGATAAAGATAAAAAATGGGTTTGGACACCAGGACTGTTATCCCAAACTTTAGCAGCAGAATTTCCAGAAGTACAAGCTGCTACTTATATGGGACCGCTCAATGAAGTATTGTTAACGGCAGGCGAGAAGAAGCTATATGTAGAGCGTTCTGTTTTCGTAGACAGCACTTTTTTTAAGACCCTTCCTTTTATTTTTAAATTGGGTGATGCCGAGACCGCACTAGATAATCCAAATGCCATTGTACTAAGTACTAAAATGGCCACACAATTTTTTGGAACAGAAAACCCTATTGGCAAAACCTTATTACTGAATGGGGAAGAACCCAGAACGGTAACAGGAGTCGTAACAACAGGAGGAAATACGCATCTAAATTTAAATGTGTATTTGCGGCAACACTTCCCCACCTTTGGTTGGTTGAACAATAGCTATGCTACCTATGTACGCCTACACTCAAATGTAGATATGACCGCACTTGCTCAAAAAGTAAAGCCTGTTGTTAATCCGCATTTTGAAAGTGCTTTTAAAGAAACAGGTTATGAGTATTCCCAAAAAGATTTATCAGATTGGGCCTTCCAACCCATTAGAGATATACATTTAAAAAGTCAAAATTTCGTTTGGCAAAAGGAAGCTAGTAGTGGAGATATTCGCTTTCTTTATTTGCTTGGCTTAATCGCTAGTATCCTCTTATTGATTGCTATTTTTAATTATGCAAATCTTTCGATTGCACAGGCTAGCACTCGGATAAAAGAAATTGGAGTCAGAAAAGTGAATGGAGCATTACAGTCCCAAGTAGTTAGGCAATTTCTAGTAGAGGCTATCGTACAGAGTTTCCTAGCTTTAACAGTTGGTGGATTGCTGGCATATATATTATTACCTACTTTTCAAGATTTATTAGATGTAACTTTTGAATTTCAAAAAAATCAATACTTACCTATAGCTGTATTAATGCTTGGAGGAGGGCTATTCATTGGCTTATTAGCAGGTATATATCCAGCATTTTATCTTGCAAGGTTACAGCCCCAACGAGTATTTTCTGTAAATGCAGTAGGTAAAAACAAATTTGGGCTTAGACAAATTTTAGTAGTAGCTCAGTTTGTAATGGTCATTACCCTATTGATTGCCATTACCTTTATTTCTCAGCAGGTAGATTATATGTTATCGCAAGAACTGGGATTTAAAGGAGAACAGGTGATTACTATCCCAATGGATCAAAACTATTCTCGGGAACGCATCCAACAGATTACCAATAATGCAAAAGCTATTTCTGGGGTGGTTGACATAGGCATCTCTTCTCATGTACCAGGTGAAGAAGCTTATAATTATTCGTTACAATTGGGCAATCAACAAGAGGCGGCAGCTTCTAGTTTAATTTTTGCCAATGAAGGCATCATCAATACTTGGGATTTAAAAATAATAGAAGGGCGTAATTTTTCCGCTACCCGTCCGAGTGACTCCCTCAACTTTATTGTCAATGAAGCTTATGTGAAAGAATTTGGATTAGAAGACCCTCTTCATACGCCAATTAGACGTTTTGGAGATAGCCTTTATTACGCTATTATTGGTGTGGTAGCAGACTTCCATCAAAATAGTTTAGATAATAAGATAGAACCGATGGTACTTTGGGGGGCAAGAGCATGGGAATCAAAAGCAAGCGTAAAAATAAATCCCCAAAATTTACCTGCAACCATTAAGCAATTAGAAACTTTATGGCAAACTATTGAGCCTAATCGTCCTATGCGTTATACCTTCTTGGATGAATCTTTTGCGCAACAATATGCCTCTCAGCTTCGATTCCGAAAAGGCTTATCCTATGCAACGGGCTTGACTATTTTAATTGCCATGCTAGGATTATTTGGATTAGCAAGCTTTAGTATTAAGCGACGACGTAAAGAGATTGGTATTCGAAAAGTATTGGGTGCTTCTATACTTCAGGTGGTGGGACGATTAAATAAAGATTTCCTTCAATTGATATTGATTGCACTTGTATTTGCCATCCCTTTAGGCTGGTATATAGGCAATGAATGGCTACAGCATTTTCCTTATCGAATTGACATGCAGTGGTGGGTATTTGCTTTAACGGGTTTAGCAGCTATTGGTATTGCTGCGATTACCGTTAGCTTTCAATCCATCCGAGCAGCAATAATGAATCCTGTTCACGCATTACGAGATGAGTAAAAAATAAAATCCGACTATGTTAAAAAACTATTTAACCATCACTTGGCGACAACTCAAAAAACAAAAGCTGTATAGTGTTATCAACATTATGGGTTTGGCAATCAGTTTTGCTTGTTGTTTATTGATTGCCCTGTATATTCAAGAGGAAGTAAACCATGATCAGTTTCATCCGAATGTAGAAAATAGAGTTGGTGTAGTATAAGTACTTGATAATCAATATTTGTATTTTTGCAAAATGACAAATACTCATCAGACACTTAGAAACACTCGACAATGGAAAGCGACTACAGGTTTAACGAAAGATCAGTTTTACCATTTATCAGAAAAATTTGGGGAAGCGTATGAAGATATTTTTGGAAAAACACTAGAAGTTAGACAAGGTAATGGTACAGTTGAAAGTGCATTTAAAACAGCATCAGATTTACTCTTTTTTTTATTGTTTTCCTTGAAGACAGGTTTGGGTCAAGATGCCTTGGGATTTATCTTCGGCTTAGACGGTTCGAATGTAAATAGGAGGAAAAAATTAGCTTTGCGAATAATGCATGTTACCTTAACAAAGTTAGGGGTAATGCCCAAGCGAGAATTTGAAGATATCGAAGAGTTTAAAGCCTATTTTAAGGAGCATAAATCCTTGATATTAGATGGGACAGAGCAACGCATCCAACGACCTAGTAATCAAGAAGAACAGAAAGATTTTTACAGCGGAAAAAAAAATGCCATACCGTAAAAACATTAGTAATAAGTAGCCTATGTAGGTTGGTATTATTTGTCAGCGTAAGCTATGTTGGCAAGTGCCATGATTTTGCTATTTTGAAAACGGAATTACCACCTGAAAAAGATTGGTTTGAAGACTTTGAAGTTGAATTAGATTTAGGGTATCTTGGCTTTGAAAAGTTATACAAAAACAAGGGGGTTAAAATTCCACACAAGAAAAAAAAGAATCAGGAATTAAGCGAATCACAAAAGGACGAAAATAGAGCAGTTTCCAGTACAAGGGTTAGGGTAGAACATAGTATAGGAGGAATGAAAAAATATCATATTTTAAGCAACCGATTGCGGATGCATGATTACGAACTTTATGACGCTATTACAGGCATTTGTGCAGGTCTATGGAACTATAGTCAAATTTGCACAAGTCCTTGATTATCATATCGCATCAACCCTATTGACCAACTAGCAAAAGAAGGTGCATTATTCACCAATGCTTATCATGTCTCCCCTTTATGTTCCCCGAATCGAGCGAGCATTTTAACAGGACAGTATCCAACCATGCACAGCATCAAAGACAATGTGGCACATGATAAAGCCAGTCATCAATTAGATTTATTCGCCAAAGATTTACAACAGGCAGGATATGCCACAGCACACGTCGGCAAATGGCACATGGGGAATGATGCAAGCCCAAGACCAGGCTATGATTATTGGGCATGCTTGCCTGGGCAGGGTAGAACCATCAATCCGATTGTTAATGAAAATGGAAAAATAGAAACAATTGAAGGCTATGTAACGGATGTTTTAACTGATAAAACGGTACAATTTATACAACAACAAAATGAAAACCCCTTTTTTCTTTATCTCGGACATAAAGCGGTTCATCCTGATTTAAAACAACTGGATAATGGAAAAGCGGATTTAAATTACCCTGCTCGATTTATTCCTGCCCCAAGACATGAAGGTATTTATAAAGACAAACAATTTCCCAAAAGCCAAAATGCGATTGATGATTATGCAAAAGTAGATAGTAATTCTGTCATTGGACAAGCATTGGTTCAAAAAACAAAGCCCGAAATTAGAGCAGCTTTAAATGAAAGTTTGCTAGATGATTTCACCGCACAAAATACAATTCAGACTCGGGCAGAAATGCTATTAGCGGTGGATGAAAGTTTAGGAAGAATCGTTAAAACTTTAAAAGAACAAGGCATTTTTGACAATACGCTATTGGTATTCACAAGTGATAATGGCTATTTCTATGGAGAGCATGGACTAAGTGTTGAGCGTAGGTTGCCTTATGAAGAATCCATTAAATCGCCTTTAATCATGAGCTACCCAAAAGCGATAGCAGCAGGAAAAACGATAAATGAATTTGTATTATCCATTGATTATGCGGCGACCTTTATAGCCCTAGCAGGTTTAGCTAAAAAGCCTTCCATACAAGGAGAAGCTTTATTGCCTTTATTAGAGAAGCAAGCTATTGAAAATTGGCGAACTTCTTTTTTAGTCGAATATTATAGTTATGAAAATCCTATGCCTTGGCTCATTAATACAGACTATAAAGTGCTTCGTTCGGGGAAGTATAAGTACATACATTGGGTGCAGCATGCTAACAAAAATGAATTGTATAATATAGAAAAAGACCCATTGGAAATGGAAAATTTAATTGGAAAAATGGAAGTAGAAATACTTGAAAATCAATTGAGAAAGGAGTTAATGATTTTGGTAGGTAAGGCAGCAGGTCTATAGTGACTTTGAATTAATTAATAAATTATAAAATCTGAATGGGATATGAAAAGTATAAAACAAAGTGGTTTAATCAATACCCAGCAATCATAGATTTAGCTACAAAAGCTAAGAAAAGAATTCCTCATGTGGCGTGGGAATATCTAAATGCAGGTACAGGAGAGGAAGATTTATTGGAAAAAAACAGGGCAGCTTTACAAAAAATTACTTTTTCACCTCAATTTTGTAAAGGGATATTATCACCGAATATTGAAACCTCTTTATTCGGGCAAAAGTTCGCCGCACCATTCGGAATGGCACCGATTGGATTAACAGGATTAATGTGGGCAAGGATAGAGCATTATTTAGCGGAGACCGCTAACCGCTACCAAATTCCTTACACGCTGAGTACGGTAGCTACGGAAACCCCTGAAACAGTTGGCCCTAAAGTAGGCAATATGGGTTGGTTTCAATTATATCCACCAAGAGATAAAAATTTTCGAAAAACCTTATTAAAAAGAGCGAATGATGCGGGATTTCACACCTTATTAGTTACGGCAGATGTTCCTGCATCCAGTCGAAGAGAACGAACCAAAAGGGCAGGTCTTCAGATGCCTCCAAAAATCACCCCTAAAATGGTTTGGGAAGGCATTACACATCCTGCTTGGACTATTGCTACGCTCAGGAACGGACTACCACGATTGCGGACAATCGAAAGTTATGCAGCCAGTCAAAATATGAAGGTGGTAACTGGTTTTGTGGGCAAACAATTAGGTGGCACTCTCTCTTGGGAATATTGTCAGGAATTACGAGCAGAATGGAAAGGGCCGATTATTTTAAAAGGAATTTTGCATCCTAAAGATGCTGCGAAGGCAGTCGAAATTGGTTTAGATGGAATCATTGTTTCTAATCATGGTGGCCGTCAATTTAATGGTGCTATGGCCGCAATTGATGCTTTGCCTAGTATTGTTGAGGAAGTCGGAGGAAAAACCAAAGTTCTGTTTGATAGTGGCATCCGAACAGGCTTAGACATTATGCGTGCCTTATCCTTAGGAGCAGATTTTGTGCTATTGGGTAGGGCTTTTGTATATGGGGTGGCTGCTTTAGGTAAATATGGTGGCGACCATGTAACGGAAGTCCTAATAGAAGATTTGAAAAATAATATGATACAGTTGGGGGTGGAGAATATTGAAGAATTACGAAACTCAATTTTGAATGATAAATTTTGAATGGGGATATCGGAAAAAGAATAGATTTCACATTCCCGTTTAGTCCATTCAAAATTCACTCATTCAAAATTCAAAATTAATTTAAGTGAACAGAAAAGAATTTCTCAAAACAAGTATATATTTAGGTGCAGGCTTATCTTTTATCGGTTGTTTAAGCGATAAAACACAGACGGACGTTCTAGAAAGCAGTTGGAATGATGGGGAGGTTGCCCACATTTTACCAACGGTCAATCACAATCGACTATTGGTATCCACTTCTTACAAAAGAGCCGTAAATTCGCCCATTTTGAAAGTTGGCAATCAATCCTTCAAAGGACATAAGAGAGATAGCAAAGGTTTTTTTTGGGCATTCGATTGTCAAAATTTACAAGCCAATACCAATTATGATTTGCGATTATTTGAAAATCAAGAACCGCTTTGCGACGCTTGGCAATTAAAAACTTTTCCCAAACCTGACGAAGATGCAGCCCATTTAAAATTGATGGTTTTTACCTGTGCAGGTGGACATCCTTTGGCACAAGAGTTTATTCCAGTACCTGAAAAAGAAATAGAACCATCTGCTCATTTTGCAGAGAAAAGAGTCCGTCTTTTGAACCGAGGTTTAAGTTTTACACCTGATGCAATGGTGGTCATAGGCGATACCGTTTATTGGGATTTGCATGGAAATGGAAAAAAAAGATTAGGAACAAGCGAAGACGAAAGAGCGATTGCCATTGCAGGGAAATTTGATGAAAAACTACCAGTTTTAGGGACTCAAAATGAGGAAGTTTTAAAAAAGGTTGTTAGTCCACAAATCATTGATTTATATGGAACAGCTTGTCGTTCCACACCCGTTTTCTTTTTCAATGATGATCACGATTATTTTGACAATGATGAGGCAAATGACCAATTGGTTACCTTTCCGCCTAAACCATTCAATTTGGAATTAGCGCGCACGGTTCAACAAATGTATTTTCCCGAATTTTTGCCCGATGAAAATCGACCAATAGGTTTACCAGGGTCTAATGCAGCTGACCGAATACAAGGAAGTTCCGAAGCCTTTGGAACATTGCGTTACGGCAAATTGACAGAGTTATTAATGTATGATTGCCGAAGATTTATCACTTTGAATAATACCGCTGCTACCTTCCTACCCCAAGCGACCGAAAATTGGTTGATTAGTCGCACTCAATCACAAGACGTTAAACATACCATTCATGTACCTTCTACGCCTTATGGTTGGTCAGCAGGAAAATGGTTGGAATGGTATCCTGATGTTTTAGGCAAAGACAAAAAACTACACGATGATTTACCAAAATATTTATGGCAGAAAGGCTGGCAGTCGCAACATAACCGCTTGATAAATGCGATGTATGCTGCTAAACATAAAACACCAATTGTAATGAGTGGAGATATTCACACTTTTGCAGCTGGTAAAATTTATCGAAATGGAAATGTGGATATGAGTGACAATCCGATTCATTCTTACATCGTAGGTACTTTAGGTTGCACCGTATTTCCTTCTACTTTTAGAAAGGTAAAGGCCTCCATTCCTAATATAATTGGGATGGAAGAACCCTTTGAAAATCAAGAAGAAAATGGGTTTTCTATTGTAGATATTGATAGTCGAGGCGTACAAATTAAAATGTACAATTATTTGTGGAGTCGGGATGAGTTAAATAGTATTCCTAGCTTGCAGCCCTTTCAAAATCTTAAAGTATGACTGCTGAAAAACAAAACAAAAACTTTCTAAAAACCATCGGTCCAGGTTTGCTCTTTGCGAGTACTGCCATAGGTACTTCTCATTTAGTGCTTTCGACTCGTGCAGGGGCGCATCACGGAATGATTTTCTTTTGGATTATTTTAGCCATTTTATTTTTAAAATATCCAATCTATGAATTTGGACCAAGATACGCTGTGGCAACTGGTAATAGTCTAGTAAAGGGATATAAAAATCAGGGCAAGTGGGCAGTCTATCTTTTTTTGTTTGTCATTATTACGAATATGTTTGCCGTAACGGGTGCCATTGGTGCCGTTTCAGCGGGTTTATTAAAAACGATAACGGGTGCTAGTTTGTCCATGCCAGTCATGTTAGGGCTAGTGTTAACTTTTACAACAGGTCTTTTATTAGTAGGTGGATATTCCGCTTTAGATAATTTTATAAAAATCCTATCCGTTGTCTTATTAGTGACCGTGTCTATCGCTTTTTTTGCGGTACTCATGAAAGGCCAAATCGAGCCAGTTGCCAATTTTCATGCGCCTAGTTTATTAGAAGGCACAGGCTTAGCTTTATTGGTGAGTTTGATTGGTTGGATGCCCGCAGGTATGGAAGCCTCCACTATGAACAGTATTTGGATAGTGGAAAAAACACGAACGACCAATTATAAACCGACCTTAAAAGAAGGCTTATTTGATTTTAATCTAGGTTATGTTTTTGCACTTTTTATATCGCTGATGTTTTTGACAATTGGAGCCTTTACCGTATACGGAAGTGGACAATTATTAGAAGGGAGTGCCACTCAATTTTCTAATAAATTGTTAAGCATTTTTACGGCTAATTTAGGACCTTGGTCTTATTGGTTCATTGCTATTGCTGCCTTTGGCACTATTTACGGTACTTTGATAACGGTCATGGATGCTTTTACTAGAAGTCTATTGAGAGGCATTTTAGTATTAAAAGCCGAAGGAATTACCCCCGTAGAAAAACAAAATTTTCTTAGTAATAATTATAAAATATTATTGCCCATAATGGGATTAGGTGGTTTTTTATTATTCTTTTTTTCAGCGACTAGTATGGTTAAAATATTAGAATATGCCACTATTCTTGGTTTTTTAACTGCGCCAATTATTGCCTTTTTAAATATAAAAGCTATTAGGAGTGTAGAAGTTACCGAGGAATTTCGTCCATCGAAAATGATGATAAGTTTGGCTTATGCAGGTTTGTTCGCTAGTATTTTATTTGCTGCTTATTATTTGTATAGTTTAGTTTAAAATGAATAAATGATTGAATGAGTAAATAAATGATTTGAGCCACATTTACTCATTCAATCATCTGTTCATTTCACAAAGGTATCTCCGTAGAATACTTCCGAACCGATAAACAAAAACGAGACTCCACTTTACCAATATTACTAACGATGGATAATTGTTCCAAAACAAATTGGTTATAAGATTCAATATTTTCTAGGACCACTTTTAAGACAAAATCTGCTTCTCCTGTTACATGATAACACTCTAGGACTTCTGTAAATTGAATAACCTGTTCTACAAATTTTTCTACTTCTGGACGGGCGTGTTCTTTCAAAGAAATATGAACAAAGGCAAATAAAGTTTTGCCTACTTTAGCAGGATTCACTAAAGCGACATAGCGGTCAATGGTTTTATCCTTCTCCATTCGTTTCATCCGGTCGAAAATAGGGGTAGTAGATAAATTCAATTGAGTGGCAATTTCTTTGATGGTCAATCGAGCATTTTCTTGTAATAATTTCAAAATATTCAAATCAATAGCATCTAGTTGGTGCATAGAGATAATTTTTTTCTTTTAAAGTTTAAATCCGAAAGGTAAAAATAATTTTTTTCTTTAAAACGACCAAAATAAAAATAATTTTCTTAATTAATAGAAGGTTATATTTTTTTATTCTTTATTCTTAAATTTGTGAAGAAAAATTTTATTATTGATTAATTTTAAAAGAATGATGAATCAATGTTATTTGCCTGAAAATTCCAACATCAGAGAATTAGTGCAGGAATATGGAAATGAAGTGGCTAAGGTGCAGTTTTTCAATGATAAGGTAAAAGACCATCTTGACATATTGCTCGGGGAAACCTATGTCTTGCCAGAAGTATTGAATGCTTTTAGCCAGTTTTCCGCTGCTTTAGCAGCTTTGATTAATCCTAATATTGCTTTTGAGGAGGGACAAGTGAGGGAGAAGGACATGACCAATAAATTTGATATTTACGATAAATATTTTGAAGTCAATCGAGTTCAAAATATGACGTATGGGCAGTTCATTCAACAATATTTAGATACTTCTGCTGAGTTAATTAACGAGTTTCAATATACCTCTATGTCGAGGGGAGAAATTGCTTATATACTAAAAGGTTGGGAGGCAGCTAATTTAATTTTATTAAGGAAACAAAAACCGACTACTCAACATTTTTCTGAAAAGAAGATTATAGAAGTCGCACCAAAAAATAATGAAGCAAGAGCCTTATACCGTTGGAAACTAGCACATCATGGCTTTGCTGTTTTTATGGTTTTTTCTGGACATTGTTTTGAAAAAGCCATTGAGTTATTGGAGTCAAATGCAGATGATGCCTTATTAGCGGATTGGTTGGATAAAGGGGCTCATTTATTTCGGGCAACAACAGCTTGCATGGAGTTTGGAAATAGTTTTACAGCTTCGGTCTATAGAAGTGTGATTCGTCCGGATATGAGTCGGGCTAATGAAGAAGCGAATTTACCGAATGGTTTTTCAGGAACACAAAATTTTGAATATGTGAAATGGCGCAAATTAAAAGTAAAACTCCTAAATGCGATTAAACATAATCAAGCAGAGTTATCAGAAACAATTATGGAAAAAGTAGAGTTATTTAGAACTTACTATCTGGAAGATATGCACATTCATTCCATTATTGCTGGCAGAATGGTAGGCATTGAAAAATCTTTATTGCAAGAAGGAATGGGCGCTAAAAAAGGGAAGCCTATGAAAATCACAGCAGGGGATATGTTGCGTATGATGGCTCAAATGCGAGAAAAGGAAGTAGATTTTATCATCGGGAAATAAAGCAAAAAATGGAGAGTATTGTAATCATTGGTGCTAGTCATGCCGCAGCCGAGGCAATACCTGTTTTGCGAAGAAAAGGTTGGAATGGTCACAGGTAGTCGTTTATCTTGCCAAGTAACCATTACATCAGCATTTGATGGTTTAACCATTCGAGTACCTGAAGAACAGTAAAAATATATATAATGCCAATAAAATTTAAACCCTACTTACAAACTAAATCTAGTTATAAAGGTGGGAAATCCAAGTCAGAAATAGTCCGTAATAATGGGCAAAAGATATACAAACTGTCTTCTAATGAAAACGCTTTAGGTGCATCTCCTAAAGCGATAGCAGCTATTCAAAAACATTTGAATGGTATTTCAGAATATCCTGACAGAACGGATGAGCGATTGCGACAAGCATTAGAAAAATTTTATAATAACCAATTGGCAGCCAAACAATTTATTACAAGCAATAGCGGCGTTGCAAATATAGAGTTAATTATTAGAGGCTTTATGGAAGAAGGGGAGGAGTGTATTTATTCCAATCCTGCTTTCGGTCCGTATCGTGGATTTCCAAAAAAAATGGGGGCAAAAGCGATTGATGTTCCTTTATTAGCAGATGATTTTCGGTTAGATGTCAAAGGCATTTTGAATGCCCTCAATGAAAAAACTCGCCTGATTTTTATTACAAGCCCCAATAATCCAACGGGAACGCATATTCCAAAGGCTCAAATTGATGAATTGGTAGAAAATTTACCAGATAATGTAGTATTGGTATTTGATGAAGTCTATTATCAATTTGCGGATGCCGAAGATTTTGTGCGTCCATTGCTGTATGTGTTAGCAGGTAAAAATGTAATTGGTATCAATAGTTTTTCTAAAGCCTATGGATTAGCAGGATTAAGAGTGGGTTATTCTTACAGCACTCCAGAAATTGCAAGCTATTTACAGGAACTCCGACGACCTTTTATGATTAATAGTTTGAGCATGGAAGCGGCTATTGCTGCTTTGGAGGATACCGCATTTATCGCGCAAACTGTTGGATTAATTCAAAAAGAAAAGGAATTTTTATATCAGGAGTTAGACGAAATAAAGGTAAAATATTGGAAAACCCAAGCTAATTTTATACTGATAAAACCCCAAATGGACTCCACTATATTTGAAAATGAAATGCTGCAAGAAGGGGTAATGGTTCGACCAGTAGCCAGTTTTGGTGCGCCAGGATGTGTAAGAGTTACGATTGGTACAAGGGAAGGAAATGAGGCATTTTTAAAGGGGTGTAGAAAAATTATAAATAAGCAAGATTTATGATAAAACTGACTAAAAGGCTCACTCAATTTTTAGCTAAAAAAACCCATACTTCTTTTATTAATGGAAGCTATTCAAAAAATAAAGATAACCAGCAAATACCAGTTATCAACCCAGCTACTGAGGAAATAATTGGTTATGTAAATCTAGGTACAAGCGAAACAGTTAATGAAGGGGTAATTGCTGCAAAAAAAGCCTTTCACCATAATAGTGATTGGCGTAAAATGAGTCCTGATGATAGAGGAAAAATTTTGTATCGCTTTGCCGAAAAAATAGCCGAAAATTCTGAAAGCATTGCTCAATTAGTCACTTTAGAAAATGGCAAATTATTAAAAGATGCTCGTTCTTCGGATGCAGGTGGAGCAGCTAAAACGTTTCGCTATTATGCAGGTTGGGCAACAAAAATAGAAGGGGAAACTTTGGATATTTCTCAACCACAAAAAGGTAAGAAACAAAATTTTGCTTTTACCCGAAGAGAACCAATTGGTGTAGTGGCAGCAATAGTGCCGTGGAATTTTCCTGTTTCTATTGCCGCTTGGAAAGTTGCTCCAGCCTTAGCAGCAGGTTGTACCGTCGTCTTAAAACCATCAGAAGAAACGCCTTTATCCGCCTTACTATTAGCAGAATTGGCAATGGAAGCAGGAATGCCAGCAGGTGTTTTTAATGTAATAACAGGGGATGGAAAAACTACAGGGGCAAGTTTAACCGCTCATCCAGATATTAAAAAAATCACTTTTACAGGGTCGACTTTTACAGGAAAAATTATTGGTAAAACAGCGATGGAAAATGTAACGGATGTATCGCTTGAATTAGGAGGTAAGTCTCCCGCTATAGTTTTTGAGGACACCATTGATATTTCCGAAGCTGCCAAAGGGGTAGCGGCAGGTATTTTCCGAAACCAAGGGCAAGTATGTGTAGCAGGGTCAAGGGTATATATTCAAAAAAATATCTTTGATAAAGTATTAACAGAAATCAGTCATGCTGCCCAAAAAATGAAAATTTCGCATGGCTTTGATGAAACCGCTGATTTAGGACCATTGGTTTCCAAGGGGCATTTGCATAAAGTATGTAGTTATATTGATACGGGTATTAAGGAAGGTGCAACATTAGTTACAGGTGGTAAAAACCCAATGGCTAAAGGTTATTTTTTACAACCAACTATTTTTAGTGCCACCGATAATCGACAAACTATCATTCAAGAGGAAATTTTTGGCCCTGTCTTGACAGCTATTCCTTTTACTGATATAGAAGATGCTTTGCTAAAAGCAAATGATAGTTTATTAGGCTTAGCAGCAACAGTTTGGACAAAGGATATTTCTAAGGCCATGAGGATGATTAATCGTTTAGAAGCAGGCGTAGTGTATGTTAACTCTCCTGTTCGCTCTGACCCAAATTTACCGCTAGGAGGGTACAAGCAGTCTGGAATTGGTAGAGAATTAGGCAAAACAGGGGTTTATAATTATACGACTTTGAAGTCGGTGAATATCGTTTTTTAAAAAAATAATATGCAATTAACAGGAGGACAAGCAGTCGTCAGAAGTCTTATCAAAGAAGGCGTAGATACCATTTTCGGCTTACCAGGCG
>ENA-ORXT01002508-ORXT01002508.1-marine-metagenome-genome-assembly--contig:-NODE-2508-length-21953-cov-7.085345_pt1 | contig 21953 bp, 21 predicted proteins | sample MGYA00237868_ERZ511482 | MGnify/ENA metagenome assembly ERZ511482
CTATTAATAAGTTTATTATACATATTAATAAATGTAATATAAATATTAGTTCCGTCATGAATTTGGAGGTTGATCAATTGTTATATAGTTTTGGTGTACTATTATACTAATACACTAAACAGCAACTATGATAGCTATTAAGGATCTTCATTTCTCTTATAGTAAGAATCAAGCATTGTTTCAGGGGCTGCACCTGAATCTGGAGTTAGGGAAGATTTATGGTCTGCTAGGAAAAAATGGAACAGGTAAATCCTCACTACTCAAACTTATCAATGGAGTGATCTTTCCTAATGGAGGAGATGTTAGTGTTAATTCATTCCAGTCCAGTAGCAGAACTCCCAGAATGTTAGAGCAGATATTCTTTCTCTCGGAGGACTTTTATTTACCTCCAGTAACACCACATAATTTTGCTAAGGCATACGGTTCTTTTTATCCAGCATTTGACAAAGTAAAATTTGAGGAGAGCATGAATGCATTCGAAGTGCCTCAGAATCAAAAGCTAACTAAGCTATCATTAGGCCAAAAGAAAAAAATAGCGATCGCATTTGGGCTGGCGACTAATGCTAAATATTTGTTACTAGATGAACCCACTAATGGATTAGACATACCTTCTAAAAGCCAATTTAGAAAAGTGATAGCTGCAGGATTTAGAGACGATCAAGTAGTCGTTATCTCAACTCATCAGATAAGAGACCTTAGCAATTTGATAGAATCTGTGATCATTATTGAAGACGGTAAGATCATTTTTAACAAAGATGTATTCGAGATCGAAGAAAAAATATTATTTGCCAAATCACTTTCACGAGATACTTTCGAAGCGAGTCTATATTCAGAATTAGTAGGTGCCGGTTATATCCACATGATGGCTAATCATGATAAGGAACCGTGTGAGGTAGAGCTGGAAGTGTTGTTCAATGCAATACTTTCTGATAAAGAGTTAGTACAAAAACAATTTTAATCAGACGCTATGGAATTTAGTTTAACTCGATTATTTAATCTCATGAAGATGGACTTCTTGATCAATAGGAAATTCATCTTGTTGTCTGTACTCGCATTGTTTGGGATTTGCGGTATGATGGTTCTTTTTACATCTGATGGTGCTCCGAGAGGGAGTAATCAAGTACCTCCTGATGCAGCAGAGATCACTTATTTTGTATTGCTGTTGGTTTGTGGGTGCCTTGTTACAGCATTGGTATTTAGAGAATTTAGGAGTGCTCCACAGCGATTACAATTTTTAGCGATACCAGCCAGTAATTTTGAGAAAGTGTTTTCAAAGTGGCTTTATACTTTACCATTTTATCTGATCGTATCAAGTATTGTATTTGTTATAGGTTATCAAGTTTTTGGAGCGTGGGTGGAGTATGCTACAAATGTAATATTTGTTCCTTTTAAAGATTTACGTTTTAAATATTTTGAGTACTGCATACTTGCTTATTTCATTTCACATTCAGTAGTATTCTTCTTTTCTGTCATCTTCAACAACTTTCCGATTCCTAAGATAATCGTAACAGCATTACTATGTGGCATAGTAGCATTTAGCTTGGTGCTACTATTTACTAGGGTGATCATGCACGAACAATTTATTGGTTTATACAGAGGTTCGGAGCGAATGTTTAGCCATAAGCTTTCTCCAGAGTTTCGTACTTGGTTGGAAACCTTCCTTACCAAACTACCATATTACTTTGCCATGATTGGAGTGCCATTCATTTGGGTGATTTCTTATTTCAAAATGAAAGAAAAGGAAGCCTAATGGAATTCAAAAAGAATCAGACCATTTATCTCCAGATCGCTGATCTTATCTGTGAAAATATTCTTACGGAGAAGTGGGCAGTAGAAGAGAAGATAGCTTCTGTAAGAGAGTTTGCCGGCATAATGGAAGTAAACCCAAACACGATCATGAGGACATATACTTACCTGCAGGATAAGGGCATCATTTATAACAAAAGAGGAATTGGCTTCTTCGTAGCAACTGACGCTCCATCAAATATTCAGAACATTGAGAAGGAGAATTTTCTCAAAACTGAAGTGCCTGAACTATTTAAAAAATTGGATATGCTAAAGATGGATTTTTCAGAACTGGAGAGCTTGTATAAGAAGTATTCTAAAAACGGAAAACACTAACTCATGAAGACTTCAAATAAATTAATCGGTTTAGGAATATTGGTCTTGATGATAGCTCTAGCATCGGTGATAATAGCAGCTAATTCTTCTTTGATCCCCAAAACGGATACAGATGAGAACGATATTGTTGAGGAATTAAGAGCGAAAAAACAAACACCAATGGGTGATGTCATAGATAGGAATCTAGGCAAGCTGCCGACTAATAAGTTAGTCCTTGGTGGTAATCATAGGTATATTCTGGACCCTAGTAGTGAAGATGTGGTCGTAACTGGACGATCAAAGTATGTAGATGTGATGGAAGAACTAATTGGCAGTTCTTTTTTTGATGCTCCTATATATCATGAGGTAACTTCTAAGCAGGATGCGCAGAATGACAGCAAAGTCTTCGATAGGATAACAGATGTACTATATTTTAGGATAGGGATAAAAGGACATGAAGATCTGATACTATTAATTGGGAATGAGAGTAAAGTTACTGCTAGCGAACTCGTCGAATTATCCAGTTTAAAAATAGTGATGGATGGTGCTTCGCATTTGGATGCAAGGTTAAAATGTGATGTGATAGAAATGAGAACAAGAAATAACGCACATGTTAACTTGAGCGGAAAAGCAGAAAGAGTATCCATAACTGGTTATGACAATAGCAACCTAGAATGTGGAGACTTAAAATCTCCAACTGTCGATATCATGATGAGTGATAATAGTAGATTGTCAATGGGCGCTACGAATGATCTCAGTGGTATAATCAGGAATAATACTTACTATAATAATTATGGTTTTGTGTCTGGAGAGAAGGTGGTAGTGATGGACAATGCCAAATTTGATTAACACAAATAAACTAATAATAGCACTGCTACAAACTGAAAATATAAAACGTAAACCTTAACTATTTAAACCTAACAAATGAAAAATTCAAATTCTTATAAGGTTATCTACTTACTATATTGTTTGATATTATTCTGCGCATTTGATCTTGCTGGTCATGAATTACCGACGAAGTCGAAATTATCTAAATCTGAACTCCAGGTGTCCGACGGAACATTTGAAGTATCGTCTACAACGAATTTTGATTATAGAGAAGGAGATGGAGTGTTGTATGGAAAAGCAGGGACTGATGAAGTATCATTGATGCCATTAAGAAACGTCGAATTTTTAATCAAAGAAGATGGGATAAGAGTAATATTTTCAGCTGCAGATAATGGCGGTGTTGATGAAGTCAATGTGCGCATGGACGGTGAACATAAAGCAATAATGGTGAAATAATGAGTAGACTAATTATAAAAAGTATAATTATAATGGCAGCTATCTTCTCAGCTGCCTGTGTTTCTAATGTCTCTACTTCCACAGGGAAAGAAGAATTAGGAGAGACCTTGGCAGCATTAGTACAAGAAGCGATAGATGGTAGCTTTGGTAGTGTGCCGGGTGTGACATTGTCAATCAAAAGTAGAGGTAAGGATGTGGATGCAGCAATTGGAATTGGATATGATAGCAAAAAAAAAGAAAATGAGTTGAGCATTGATCAGCCATTTAGGATTGCTAGTATCACAAAAACATTTGTGGCAGTTTCGATATTAAGATTGCATGAGATGGATAGCCTCTCTGTCACTGATCCCATAAGCAAATATATTTCTAAAGATCATCAAGAGATCTTGATATCAGATGAATATGATCTGTCGGCAATTACGATATTGCATTGCCTGCAGCACATCAGCGGTTTGTTTGATTATGCAGTTGGGACTAAGTACAAAGACAAAGTACTGGGTAATCCAGATAAAAGATGGACTCGAACAGAGCAACTCCAAGGTGCGGTAGATTGGGGAGATAAGTTGGGTGACCCTGGAGATGTGTACGAGTATAGTGACACAGGATATATCTTGTTAGGGGAGATCATTGAGTATTTCTTCGATGGTGATCTGGCTGCGGGGATCAGGACGCTTGTTGATTTCGAAAACCTTGGACTGGCACATACCTGGTTGGAGTCGCTGGAGGATAAGCCCATTGGGATGAAGGATCCTGTACATTGTTATTTTGGGAGAGAAGACGTTATCGATTTTGATCCTTCTTTGGACCTTTATGGTGGTGGTGGATTGATGTCGACGACTGGTGATCTAGTAAAATTTGTCGATGGGATTTTCAATGGTGAAATATTTGATTCGGAGGAGACTTTGAATCTGATGCTGACAAAGCCTGACATGAATGAACCAGTCGGAGAACAAAGAGATAATAAGAGAGAATATCGATGTGGTATAGTCGGGATGCCTCTTTACGGTAAAGAAATATTTGCGCACAGTGGCATATGGGATGTGTATGTATTGCATGACCCTACAACCAATACGAGTATAGCTACCAACTTCACTAATCGTCACAGATATAGAATGATCAAAAAAGTAGTAAAGACGATTGATCAATTACCTGATGTAAACTCAGCGTTATGAATGCCGTAGAACTAAACAATATCAACTTTGCCTATCGTAAGAATGAACTCATTCTAGATGATATATCTATGCAAGTTCCTAGAGGAAGCATTTACGGATTTCTAGGAGCTAATGGTGCAGGTAAAAGTACCACACTGAGATTGATCCTCGGCCTTATGAAACCACAACAAGGAAAGGTCTCCATGTTTGGGAATAACATCAATGATACTTATCCCAAGCATCTATCAGCAGTAGGTTCGATGATAGAGAGTGCATCTCTGTATGAACACTTATCGGCAACTGATAATCTGAGGATCGCCGGCAAATATTTTGGTGTAGCTAAAAACAAGATCGAGCCCATCCTAGAATTAGTGAAGTTGCAAGATGCTAAGAAGAAAAAAGTAAAAGATTTCTCTACTGGAATGAAACAGCGACTCGGACTTGCGATAGCACTTCAGCATGACCCTGAACTTTTAATTCTAGATGAACCAACAAATGGGCTTGATCCTAATGGCATCATTGCACTTCGAAAAATATTGCATCAATTAAGTGAGCAGGGTAAAACAATTTTATTATCAAGTCATATTTTATCAGAAGTAGAAAAGATCGTAAATAGGGTAGGGATAATAAACAATGGAAAAATTGCTTTTGAAGGCACTATGTCAGCTTTGCAAACTGAAAAGTCAAGAAACCTAAGAATAAAACTTAGAGTATCTGATTTAAATTCTTCGGTATTACTTTTCCCCAATATGGAAATCTTAAATAGGGCTCAAGATTCATTTGAGCTTACCATACAAGATCAAGGAGAGCTTGCAGCAATGGTCAAAAAAATAGTACAAAACAATATTGATATTTACGAGGTATCTCCAATCGAAAGTAATCTAGAAAATATGTTTTTATCAGTTGTCAATAAGTAAGTTATGAAGATCATCAAATCGATATCAGCTGAATTCACAAAACTTAAGTATGCACCGATCTTTAGTTTGATCATCTTTTCATTATCGGTGGTTTGTGCGATAGTGTTTTTTGCATCGTACATGGGTGTAAATGACTCTGTAAAAATGGGTCAGAATCCTTGGCCAAGAAATCTTAATGCCAGCCTTGCAATCTTCTCAATTTTCATTTTGATTCCGTTTGCAGTTATGTTTATCAGTACAGGCGTGTTTGTGGAGAATCAAGCGCGGGGTTGGAAGTTTATTTATGCGACACCTAATGTTAGGGCATCTATTTTCTTTAGTAAGTTAATTTCATTTCTACTTGTAATTTTCTTGCTCGGAGTAATAGTCATGATATTTACTTTCGTTACCACCTATATTGTAGATCTCCTTTTGCCTGAGTATGAGTTTAGATTTTATAGCCCCGACATCAAATCTATTTTTGGCGGTTTTACACATGCGTATATTTCTATCCTTGGGGTTATTGGCATTCAGTTTTTTTTAAGTCTTCGATTTAGAGGTTTTTTAATTCCTATGAGCTTTGGCGTATTGATGTTTATCGTTGGATTTATAGTATCAACAACTGATAAGCCACTTGCTCTGTATTCTCCATATTCTTATCCTGGGATAGTTAAAGATCACAATATGTTTACTATTGGTAAGGTCGGAGTTACTCATGACTATTGGTTGAGTAATGTAGAGATGTTTAGTCTGGTTGTTTTCTTATTCTTTATTGGATTAGCATTGATACTCGAGCTTAGAAAGAATGTTACTAACTAGAAATATTGCTAAGAATTTACTGTAAACACTAGGAAGTAATTAACGAATGACAATAGAATGTCAAATCTAAAGAAGTGCAAAGATAATTCTCTTTTTCAATATTCTAGATAAAATATCCAATGGCAATTTTGTGTTATATTAACGGTAGAAATAATTTCTTAAACATTTAAATCTAGACGATATATGGATATTATTATTGACAGAGAGACAAAAGAATTGAATACTAGTTTTGGTAATTTAGCAATAGAGAAGTTAGGTAAGTATTTTAATAAATATCCCTTCCTAGAAAAAGTCAGTATATTCCTCAGAGGTACTAAGCACCCTACAAAAAAAGTTAAGATAAACGCACACGTAAAAGGGAAAGATATATACGCTGAAGCAAGCGGCACATTCCATGAAGACGCATTTGAGAATGCTATGCAGAAGTTAAGCGTGCAACTAGCTAAACATAAGACGACTCGATATAAAAAAGGAGCTGCATAAAAATAGCATAAAGAGAATTATATCATGAAAGCCATACTTGTTCAAATCAGGTATGGCTTTTTTTATGGACTGATTCTATGATCCCATTTTAGTCTTATAATAATCATCGTTTATCTATTTTCTTCTTTTGTGCTGGGTCTATAACCCAGATTTGTTGCAACATAATTATAAGTAAACTTTCAGAGAATGGAAATAAGTAAAGTACACAGTGCTAATAGAGCAAGATGGGAAGCAGCAGCAGATAACTGGGCTTTTAATGCGGATACGAGAGGTATCTGGCAGAAATGCCACGAAGAGCCATCTATGGTATTTGTAGAACAAACACTGCAGTACTTAAAAAATATAAAAGGACAGCAGATCGCTGTATTAGGAAGTGGAGATAACGAAGCAACATTTGCGCTGGCAGGATTAGGAGCTCTAGTTACTTCAATAGATATCTCTCAGAAACAACTGGATCATGGCGCAAGGAGAGCTAGCGAATTGGACCTCGAAATTAAATTCATTCAGCATGATGTCACGGACCTTAGGTCTATCCAAAATGGACAGTTTGATATAGTCTATACTGGAGGGCATGTAGCCGTATGGGTAGCAGATCTACAGAAGTATTATCAAGAAGCCTCACGTATCCTTAAGTCGGGAGGACTTTTCATAGTAGAGGAGTATCATCCGTTTAGAAGAGTCTGGGAAGCATCGGAAGATGAGTTGAAGGTAGGATACCCTTACTTTGATAAAGGACCGTTTGAGTTTTACTACAATGATAATGTGTTGTATCCTGAGCGTGGAGAGTTTCCTTCCTATGAGTATCACTGGACTATTACTGATCTGTGCAAAGCGATAATTAAAAGTAACTGTAACATCATAGATCTCTATGAGTATGGAGGCACATCTGAGTCTTGGGAAGTGGCACCGATGAAAGGGCTTCCGGAGATATTAAGTATAGTTGCTAGAAAAAAATAAGTTTCTGCGGGATTTCTTACTTTACCACACAGGGTAACTTTTCGCTACTATTTTAATGATATGAATGGGTGTAGTCATTATCTTATTATTGGCGATGTATGGGTTGCTTCATGCTTTCTAGCTTGTAGCTAGAGCTGAGCATATGAGTAGTATCTTTTCAGTAAAGGGACAGCTTTGCAGTTTTGAAGGAGGACGCCTCAAAAAACGAATAGGCCTCAAAAAACCATCAAGCTTCTTAGAAGAAGAAACGAGCTTCTAATGGACAAAACAGCACTTTCCTTGCTCTACATCATATTTTTTAACTCAGAGTAAGATTTTCATTGTTAACTGCTACATACACTCTTCAAAGAATGTATCTTTCCTACCTAATTGAAAAAAATAGATGGCAGATAAAACATATTGGACCGGATCAGATAAATATTTGTGTGATCCTGAGTTAGCGCAGTCATTCCATATGGCGCGTGTATTAGGAATGCCTTTGCTGATAGAAGGAGAACCGGGCACTGGAAAGACGGAATTACCTTTGCAGTATTCGCAGGATATTGGACTCGATATGCATGTCTATCCGGTGGGCTCTAAATCCAACGTAGAAGCATTCGTAGCAAAATTCGATCATGTAAAATACTTGAGGGATTCACAAATAGAAGTCTTGAATGCGCAAAGAGAACAGCAAGGGATGACTACTAATCTGAGTACGGGCGGAAGGAATACAGAGGAGCTAGATGATTATGTGATACATGGTCCAGCGGCCAAAGCATTTGCAAGTCACAACTCAGTACTGCTGATAGACGAGATAGATAAGGCACCTAGAGAATTTCCTAATGATCTCTTGTATGCACTGAGTCACCGAAAATTCGTCCTGCCAGAATCAGGCAGAGTCATCGAGGTAAGTGAGGATAATATGCCAGCTATCGTAGTCACGAGTAATCGAGAGCAAGAGCTACCTACTGCATTTAAGGGGAGATGTATTTATCATTATATCAACTTCCCGGATTCGGATACTATGATTAAGATCATAGCAAAACATTATCCTACTGCAAACGAAGAAATAGTAGAAAAAGCGATGGGCTTATTCTACCAACTAAGAGAACTAGGGCTTGAGCGATCACCATCGACTAGGGAGTTATTGAACTGGTTAAAGTATTTGCAAACTTTTGAGAGTGAAGAAGCACTCAGGAAGATCAGTGAACTTAATGGTATGGGGGCATTGGTCAAGACGCAAGTTGATATGGAGCGAGTCACTAGGAGGATTCTAGGTAAAGGAGGTAGTGCCTCTGATAATTTTAAGAATCCATACAGTAGGTAATATAGATGGGGGTAAGGATAAAAGCCGTCGATCAATATATTGCTAAGTCCAACGACTTTGCAAAACCCATATTGAATAAACTTAGGGAGTCAATTCATTTGCACTGTTTCGAAGTAGAAGAATCTATAAAATGGTCATTCCCATTCTTTTCCTATCATGGCCAAAACCTTTGTGCGATTCAAGGATATAAGGCACATTGTAATTTCTCTTTTTGGAATGGGAAATATATGAAGGATCCTAACCATGTATTCAAGGTGATGGAGAAGGGTAGTATGGGTACGATCGGTAATCTGAAAAGTGTCGATGATATCCCAGCTGATAAGATAGTCAAGAAGTATATTGTCGAGGCTATGCAGTTGTGTGATAGTGGTGTCAAACGCTCTACCAAGCCTAAGAAAGTAGAGGCAATATCATCTCCCAAATTAGTAACCCCAGTAGATATGTTAGCAGCGATCCAGCAGAACAGGTCGGCTCAGAAGCATTGGGAAGCATTCAGCGCTTCTAAGAAAAAAGACTATATCGAATGGATAGTCACCGCAAAACGAACAGCAACGAAACAAAAAAGATTAAAGACCACTGTTGAGCAGCTAGCAGAGGGCAAAAGTAGAAATTGGAAATACGAAAAGTAAATTATGTTTGAAGGATTCCCAGAAGTATGCAGATCTTATAAAGTACCTGCTGATGTGCGCTCACTACTCACTCTTCGTAGAAGCATAGAGCATGATCTAGTCAATACAATGGGCGACCTGTACACAGTACTCAAAGCCATAGTGGTAAAAGACCATCAATACATCGGTCCGTTCACACAGGCATTTTATGATTACTTCCTAGGTATAGATATCAATAAAGGCGAGAAGCTAGATATGGCAGTAGGGCGTTCTGATGCATTTGCGGAGTGGAGGAAGATGTACTACAAGGGAGATGAGCGAAGAGAAGAGATGGACATGAGAGAGCTTGTCGATAAGTTCTTAGACGAGATACATATGACCAGCTATGATATCAAGAAAATGTTTGCTGGAGAAGATATCTTGTCCAAGGATGACCCTGATAGGAAAGATGATGGCGATCCACAAACAGATAAGCCAGGAGGTAATGTAGATCAAGCAGCAGACTACAGGAATATAGATATCGAAGAATTACGTAGAAGAATGGAGCGAGTAGCTCAGCAGCAAAACAAAGAACATCACGGTGGTGATCATTGGATAGGTACCGGTGGTAGATCTGCATACGGGCATAGTGGTGCTGCGATGGGAGGTATAAGAGTAGGTGGTAAAGGGGGAGGCGGTCGTATGGCTCGTATGGTGATGGATGATAAGAATTTTTATCCGGTAGATGTAGATGCACTGATACAAGATGACAATATAGATGCAGCACTAGCAGCGCTCAAAGGGGTCAAAGAAGAGACGGCTCAGATGTATCTTGATATTCCAGATACGATCAAGGTCGGTCTTAAGAGAGGAGGAATATTCTTGCCCATAGAGAAAGAAAAGATCAATGAAAAGATCCAAGTAATCCTTATGATAGATAACGGGGGTTACTCTATGGATTATTTTATTAGGTCTGTTACTACTTTGTTTAAGAAAATGAAAACTCGATATGCTCATGATCTGGAGGTGAGATACTTCCATAACACCATACGCGAGTACGTCTACAAAGATGAGCGCCGTACTAAGCCAGAGTCTATAGATAAGATATTATCAATGGACCCTAACTACCGAGTCTTCGTAGTGGGGGATGCTGCTATGGGGCCTTATGAATTGACAGAGCAATCAGTACACGCATGGACATCTATTGCCGAAAAATTCAATAGAACAGCCTGGCTTAACCCTGTGCCAGAAAAATACTGGGGGTCCACCTACACTACACAGATCTTGGGAAGTATCATAGATATGCACGAAATGACCCCAAGAGGTATCGAAAAAGCCATTCGGCAAATGAATAAGGTTAAGGATAAGGTGATTTAATACAGATTACACTATTTTAGTTATCAAGTATTAAGTTTTAGATTTCGGGTTATCTATCATTCAAAAAGAAATTAAATCAAGATATACAGTGCGGCAAGAAGATAAGTTTTCGGATGAAGAGCTGATCAAGCGAGTGAGGGCTGGCGGTAAAGAGTTTGAGGACATATCGATGTATATGTTTCACGAGTTCAAAGGGTTCTTACCTAAGATCAAGGAAAAACTTAATCTACCACAGCAGCAAATGCAGGATGCTTATTCTGACGCTTTGGTCAAAATGATAAGACACGTTAGAGAGGGTAGTTTTAGAGGAGACAGCAAGGTGTCTAGTTACTTTTATACGATCTTTTACAACACTGCGGTTGATGTTTCCAGAAAGAATGCGTCTAATAAGAATATGCAGACGCAAGAGCTACTAGAACATAATGCAAGAGAAAGAGACTTGCTTGTTTTGATAGACAATAAGGATGAAGCCGCTCAAGTAATATCGGTCATGAGTAGTATGGGAGGCGTGTGCCAGCGCATCTTGATGGATTGGGGATACTATGGATATTCCATGGCGGAGATTGCTACTCGCTCAGACCTGAGCAATGCGGAGAGCGCTAGAAGTATGAAATATAAGTGCCTTAAGAAGCTCAGAGAATTACTTAACACTAAGATGTACAACGTATGAGCCAGGATAAGACAGAAAGAATGGAATACTTCATAAGTCTGCTTGATGACTACATAGATGGTAAGTTGAGTAGTGGACAGACAGGGGAGATAGAGCGTGCACTCGAGCAAGACCCATTTCTCAAGGAGGTACTCAAGCAGCATGTACAAGCAAGAGCCAACATGAGAGTCGCAGGGGAGGAAGAGTTGAAGAAAAAATTTGCCGATGGGTTTGACCCTATACCAGAGGTGATCCAACCTAAATTCAATTTGCTTAAAATATTATTGCCGATTATTTTGCTGCTTGGTTTGGCAGGAGCAGCATATTTTTATTTTTCGAATCAAGAGGAAACTCAGGAGAGTAGGCAAGTATATGCTCATGAGGAGGAGTCTTCGAGTAGGATGCTACTAGCTAGTGTTGAAGATCCTTCTTATGATCTGCTGAGGTCTCAGAAGGATACTCTGGTAGCAGATAAATGGCAGCAGGCGGTGCAATATTTTATTTCTCAGGAGTACATTGAGGCTGATTCTATATTGATAACATTGGAGACAGACACTTCATTTATAAAAGACCATATCGGTAAGTTCTCTCTTATGAAAGGAGTAGCTAATCTTAAAATGAAAGAACATAATGCAGCTGCTAAAGCGCTATCACAGATTACTTCTGAGAATCCATATTTCGATCAAGCGCAATGGTATCTAGCGCTAACCTACTTCTATGCTGAGGATAAAGAAAAAGCTAAAGTTCAGTTAGAGAATATAGTTAAGGATAAGTCTCATTATAGACAAGGTCAAGCTAAGACATATTTGGATAAGCTTTCAGAATAGGGTCAATATGAAGATTCATGTTTTATTAATATTGATTCTCTGTGGATTCGATCTTTCTGGGCAATACTACATTGAAGGAATAGCCCCTCCAGAAATAGGAGAATTTAATGTTGATCTTAGTAAATTTAAAGCTGATAGCTTGTATGAGGCAGGCGAGTACGAAAGTGCTTCAGCAGTTTATAAGAACCTTAGGGATAATTGGAGATCGATCTTGGATTGGCCAAATCCCACAGAACAACAGCTGCAAAATTATTTCTATACCGAGGTTTTTCATCTCAAGACAAGATTCAAAATTGGACATAGGAAAGAATCCTATTTGTCTATGAAAAATCTAGAATCTCAGATAAGAAAAAGGTTAAGCCCAGATCATCTTTTTTTTGGTATGTACTATCACGAGATGGGTTTGATGACTTTTCAACATGAAGGGGATGCTCAGAAAAGTTTTGATCAGACTTATAAAGCCTCACAGATCAGAGAAGAGCAACTGTCTGAATTTAAAAAAGATCTTGGTTGGTCATATAACAATCTTGCTATCATCGCTAGGCGATTGTATGGTGTAGATAGTTCATTGCATTACTTACATAGGTCTCTAGAAGTAAGAAAAGAAATAATACCTGCTGACCCTGCGATGATATTGGTTTCTTATTCAAATATCTCTCAGGCATATCTTGTGCTCGGAAATAATAGGTTAGAAAAGGAGTACTTACTTAAAGCTGAAAAAGCTGGTAAGGCACTAGATCCTGATCATCCATATAATCTTATGGTGATTACAAATCTTGCTAAAGTCCATTATGGTGAAGGTGATTTTCGCAATTCATTGGCAAATTCAAAACATGCTTTGTCCCTTAGAAAGAATAATGTTACAGGAGAAGGAATAATAAAATTGCGAGATAATTATTTGACTATTGCTAATAATTATATGAATCTAGGTTATCCTGATTCATCTGCAATGTACTTGGACACGCTCATTTCTTTTTCACATCAGTATGATTCTAACTATGCGATCACCTTGGCTTATGCCGCACTCGCCCGCACACAAGACAATGATAACGAAGCGATCAATACGCTTAAGAAAGCCATCGAACTATGTGAGGTAGATTCAGAGTGTTATGAAGTTTGGCTGGCCAATATCTACCACGACATCAGTATAATTTATTTACGTAAGAATGATCCTTATCAAGCACTTATTTTTGCACTGAAGGCGAGAAATAGTTACGAGCTTAAGCCAGAAAAGAATGATGAATTTCTAGTTAAGATATATAGAACATTAGCAAGGATTTCTGCGGCATTGGATAATAAAAAAGATGCAATAAAGTTTTTGGAGAGTTCTATAGATATTCAAAATAGAGATACAACTATCAGTAACCAATGGGTCATCGAACCTCAAAGATTATTAGCTGGCTTGTATTCGTCTGTTGGAGAATATGAAAAGGCAGAACGCATATTTGATAACTTATTGGCACAGATAGAAGGCAACCCAAATATAGCAAGACAAATATTGAGAGATGTCTACGGTAATTTATTTGTTCATTATTCTAACAAAGGAGATCATGAGCCCGCCTTAAAAGCAGCGATAAGATCTAGATCATATAATAGTCACTATAAAACTGATTATTCTGAAAATGCTAGGTCAGCTATCAGGCTACATCAGGCTTATAAGAGAGTAGGTGATTTGCAGGCTGCAGAAGCTGAATTTAATGAAGCATGTAGAATCCTAGGTGTAGAGTCATGGCTGAGTCAAGATTTTAAAAGCTCCCAGATTCCATCTTTTAGATTAATAAGTTCTTTGGAGCAAATAATAGAATTGTATCGATTTGACGATAATTATTTTTATGAGGATATTGATTCACAATTAGAGTTGATCAGGACTATTATTGATCTAATAGATAAGTGTAGAGATAATTATTTTTTCTATGATTCTGAGCAACAACTTCATGATATAGAATCTGGTTTTTATGACCTAGTCGTAGAACAATTGTACAATATGTACACGACTACTCCAGATGAAAAATTGATTGAAGTAGTTCTCTTAGTTATTGAGAAAAGTCGATCTATCGGTTTAGGAAGAGTAAATGAAAGACAAAAATTAATTGACTCGGACGAAGTGCCATCAGAGATCATTGCAGAAGAAAATAGAATTAATTTTCAATCGGAAAAAGCATTTCTAGAGTATAAGAATAATAATATTGATTCCAAAGATAGCCTTCTTTCGGATTTGACCTTAAGGCTAGACCAGTTGAATAAGGATAAGGATGACTTTATTCAAAAATTGGCTCGTGAGTATCCTTCATATCACCAAGAAAGATATAAGCACAACGTTATTGATCTGGACCAAGCAAAGACTATATGTCATGATAATGATGTGGGTATACTAAATTACTACAGTACTGGGGATAGAACTTATGGGCTATACATTACTTTAGGAAATATATACTTTAAATCATTTTCGGATGAAGGGCTATGGAATAAAATTGTTGATCTTAAATCTCTTTTATCTAGTTCGCATAATACCGCTACAGAAACAGATCATGGAAAAAATAAAAGATTGTTTATGGACTTATCTTATGATCTATATAACATACTTATTGGGAAAGAGGTCACCGCTAAGCTGCCAGAGAAATTAGTGATAATTCCAGATGGTGAATTGATGAATTTGCCTTTTGAAGTGTTATTATCAGATAGGGTAGCTTATAACTCAAAGTTTAGATCTCTTCCTTATTTGATCCGTGAGAAGGTCATAAGTTATAATGGATCCCTAAGCCAATATAATAATGATCAAAGAAGATCTATAGGTCAAGGTTATCAAGGATATGCTCCAATATACAGTCGTGATGATAATAACAGTAAGATGTATAATGACAATGTCGAGATGCAACCTCTCAAGAAAAATATAGAAGAAATTGAGCGTAGTGCTATTCTATTCGGAGGAAGACAATTTATCGGGAATGATGCGAATGTAGATACGTTCAAAAATAATATAGGAGATGTCAGTATTCTACATTTGGCCATGCATACTTCTATTGATAATGATATTCCACTAGATTCTTACCTAAGTTTTACAAAGGAGGACATGGAAAGTAAAAGTAGATTGTATGCTCATGAAATAGTAGAATTGAACATCAATGCAGACCTAGTGATCTTGAGTGCCTGTGAGACCAACGCAGGAGAACATGTAGATGGAGAGGGCGTCAGAGGAATCGCCAAGTCATTTTTTATTGCTGCCTGCCCAAACCTTATTATTACCAATTGGTTGGTAGATGATTATAGTTCTAGCAAGATCATGTATAGTTTTTTAGAGGACATAAAACTAGGTGTTGATCCTGCTTTAGCTCTAAGAAATTCAAAAATTGATTTTATTGATAATAGTTCTAATGTCCATACTCATCCATCTTATTGGGCAGCTTTTAGTTATTATGGTACTCCTTTGCAGGATACAGATTCAATCTTTAGTGGGTCGGCTATTTATTATATGACTTGGTTTTGCTTCTTGGGCCTTTTATTAATTCTATTAGGTTATCGATCATTAAAATCCAAAAATGTTGTTTAGTAAAATAGCTTAAAAATATTCTACCCTAATTTTTATACAGTGCTTCATGGTTTGGGAAAAGAGTTATCAGCAGAGACGGTTTCTTATTTGGAATGGGGTATACTTTTTATCCAGACTTCACGGATTGGCCTGACACTATGGACATTGAGGTGCTTGTAGTATTAGATTCCGGAATCCATCAACTCACTCTTGAGCTTATACCAGTACCGTAGATTGGGTATTTTTTTCTTTTAGTTCACGCTCTGAATTACTTTTCGTCTAATCTCATCAAATCATCCTACGAAAGGATATTTTTTTAACCATTAAAATATTTGACAATGATTAGATTAATTAAAAATTCAAGATTCAGTGTTTTCTTACTGATATTAGGTTTAGGCTTTTTTGTCGCTAGCTGTGGCTGCGAGGAAGATTGCGCTGAGTTCAGTAAATTTCAAATGTGCGAGAGTGCTCCTACAAAGGATGGATGTTCTGACAATCAGAATACTTTCAGTCAGGATGCAGATTTTCTGACCGTAAGTCTGCAGATAAAGCATGGCGAGCCAGACGATAGATTATCTGGGAAATACTATTTTAAAGATGGGAACAGCTTTACTGAATTCTTTTCTATATCAAAACCCTTAAAAGAATTAGATGAGGATGTAGATGGCTCTGAGAGACTTATAAAAGTAAGCACTGCTGTAACTCGACCTGCAAATACGCTTTGGCCAAAAGGAGAATACAAAGTAGAGGTAGAACTAACCCAAGAAAATACTCCATTGAACCAAACAAGAAATTTTACTGTACAATAATTAATGGTTGAATAAAGATCTTTAAAAACCTTTATTGGTCTTTAGGAATGAGTAGCTAGTTCTACTCATTCCATTTTAACCAATAATTGGCTGGATAGTTTTTTTTTACACGACTACAGCTCTGCTAAATGAAAATATACTCAGTAAAATATAGCCCTTTCTCATCCTCTCCAAATAATAGATCCTCTCCTTAATAAACTGTTCTAGCCAGATTTGACTTATATTTTATTCAATAATTCAGTATTCTGGTCGCTTTAGCTTGTTATTTCATATTTATGCAAGTCCTGTTTAGGTCCTAATGGTTCATTTGGTGTCCTTTATAGTAGATAGATGAATAAAATTGCAGAGATATGGCATAAGCTATCATTTCTAGGAATCCACGATGGCCTTGAGGATCGAGAAGTGATAAAAATAAAGCTGATCAATAAGCTCGGGGTAGTAGGTTTGTTGACCACTATTTTATTATTGATCATTGTGCGAGTCATCATTGGCTATGGATCTCCCTATAGAAATTTAGGAACCATGTTGATCATCTTTATTGGTGGATACTTTCATTATGCACGACAGTATAATGTTACTAGGCATATACTTTGTTTGATATATCCGACTTACATAGCTTTTCTGCTCATCACGGGTGGTAGGAATATGGCTCAGCTTAATCTATTGGTCCTTATAGCCTTTATGATTTTTGTGTTGTATGATAATCAACCTCGGCTCAAGTTTTTCTCACTAGCATACGTTTTCATTATTGGAATATTCTCTCATATGTGGACGATCCTGATTCCGTCTGATATGAGTGGCGTAGAAAGTAATTCCAATCATATGTCGATATTTATATCCACGTTATTAGTCTTGTCGTTTGCGATTTATTTTTATCAGAGAGAAGTTAAAGAGTCTGGTCAAAAGAATAGTGCTTTGCTTAAAGAGCTAAAGCGTAAAAATTCAGAGCTAGAAAAATTTGCGTACGTTACTTCTCATGATCTTAAAGAACCGATAAGAAATATAGGTAGTCTAGCAAGCGTACTAGAAAAATCCTCGATGACACAAGTAGACACAAAGCGAGATCTCGAGATGATCAATTTGATAGAAGTTACATCTAGGAGGATGTCATCTTTGATCGACTCTATTCTGAATTTTTCTAAAATTGATTCAGAAGAATTTTTTAGTGAAGAAGTAGATCTGAATGTCGTCCTAAAGAATATAGAGGATTCTCACAAGCAGTTTCTTAATACAAGAAATGCGACGCTAGTACTTAACGATTTGCCTAGGGTCAATGGTAATGCGGTTTTTCTATCATTGCTTTTTCAAAATCTTATTAGAAACGGGATAGAACATAATAATTCTGAACACCCGGTAGTAAAGATCAAAGCGAATAAAATGTTTGGAACTGTGAATATCAAGGTAGAGGATAATGGTATTGGTATCGATTCTGGGATGAGCAAATATATTTTCGAGCCTTTTAAAAAGCTTAATAGTAATCTCGTATTTCAGGGTAGTGGTCTAGGTTTATCGATTTGTAAGAAGGTAGTAGAATATCATGGAGGTACAATAGATGTTTCTTCAGGAAACAATATGGGGTCTATATTTAATGTCAGTTTGCCAGTATAAGAGATAATGATCGGTTTTAATAAAATAATAGATATCGGCATAAATCCATCTTTGAGTTCAAAGCAGCGGACTCATATTGGCTTACTCAATAGGCTATCCCTAATAGTATTTGTCGCAAGTGTGGTCACATTGGTGATAGGTATACTTAGGGATTATGTAAAGTACGAGCAGTTTGCGTTTTTGATATTGATTTCAGTATCTGTTTGGTATTTTCATTATAAGGAACGATATGAAGTTGTAAAAATAATGTTGGGATTTTTCTTCCCATTAGTGGTAGGCTATGTGATGATTACTTCAGATAGCAATTATGCATTTACTAATGTCTTTTTACTCTGTGCTTTATTCGCTTTTGTATTCTTCGAAGATCAATCAACGCTCAAATTTGCATCGTTAAGTTTCATTGCGCTCATTGCATCGGTTTCCCTATTATATATTTACCTATACAAGCCAGCGTACCATATAGATCTAAATCCGTATAATGATTTTGTGATTTTCGCAGGAGTGTTAGTTGCCCTTTATTTTTTCTTGGAGGTATATCAAAAGGAGCTTTCGGATGCTCATCTTGAAAAACAGAAACTCGTAAGTGCCCTTATCGAAAAAAATCAAGAACTCGAACGCTTCGCTTATGTAACATCACATGATCTCAAAGAACCAGTAAGGAATATTGAGAACTTGTCTAAGTTTATAAAGAAATCTTTGAAAGACGAAAAATATAATGATAGAAATAAAAAGATGGTCGGCTTGATAAAAGATTCATCTATCCGTATGTCAACACTAATTGATTCAATACTAAAATATTCTAAGCTCGAAAGTAAAGACCTCCCGTTTGAGAAAATAGATTTGAATGATATTATTCGAGAGTTTCTAACTACACATAGTAGCCTTATTAATAACAAAGAGGTCGTTTTTGAATATGAAAATCTCCCTGATGTAAAAGGTAATAGGACATTTCTATATTTACTATTTCAGAATTTGATTGAAAATGGATTTAAGTACAATCAATCGAAGGTGAAGAAAGTCTCAATATTTTCGAAGATAGAGTCCGGCTACCATCAAATTTTGATTAGGGATAATGGTATAGGGATAAACGAAGAGTTTAAGGATTATATCTTCGAGCCATTTAAGAGATTACATAATAATGACTCCTTCAAGGGAAGCGGGCTAGGCCTATCTATCTGCAAGAAGATCGTAGATATCCACGGAGGTAAAGTATGGGTAAGTTCTAACCCAGATGGAGGTTCATCTTTTAATTTTAGTTTGCCAGCCCTGGAGGCTTCTTTTTGATTCGTATTGGTTCCTGCCATTACGGAGAGCTAAAGCTATTTGCTATCTAAGAATTCATTTATTTTTTCCCAAAATACTTTCTCCATAACCTCTACTTCTATAGATGTATATGCTTCGATGTAGCGCTTAGTATTTTCTGGTGGGGTGGTAAATGTTTCTTTTACTGCTAGATGAGGATTGGCCAGGGCTTCGATAATAGCAACATCCCACATGATCCATTTTTCTTTTTTCAAGTCTATTTTGTCAAACCATCTATTATAAGTTTCCCACCTTTTGACTAGATAATCACCGATACCGCCTTTGCTTTTTAGTTGCTGGTCAACAGTAGTTTTTTTGAATACAAGATGCTGGCAAGTAGTAGCAGTCATCACATTAAAATCCAAACCGCTAGCATCTAACAATACATTGACAGCTATGGAATCATTACCAGAGTTAAACTCTTTTTTATCGTAAGTATTAGACTCCTTGTCATGCCAAAATCCAATATAGTGAATCGATAGTTTTGGAATTATAGTCGAGTCCTGAATGATAGCTGACGCTATATTAGTGCAAGGACCTAGGATGGCTATGTTGAGCTTCTTACCAGCACTAATTTTATGCGCTTCTGCAATTATGAAGTTAGATGCAGCGGAGATCTCCGGTTTATCCTCAGCACTCATAGGCGTATTGCTACCAAGAGGCAATGGCATATTCGTTATGCCCATCAGCTCGATAATTTCTTCATTTATTTTTTGACTTTCTAGCGCGGTAGTATCGGAGGCAAGAGGAGAGATATGAAACTGAGCAGAACTAATACCTAGCAATTCGAATTTAGGGTCAGCGATGGCTCCTACAATAGCAAATAGATCATCAACCTCATTAGCTGTATCAGCGTCTATAATGAGTTTGATCTTTTCGATTTGAGTAGGACTGTCATATTTGCAGCTATAGCTAAGTAATAACAGCATAAAAAAGAGTACGACTTGTCGCATATTGACATTTTAGATTTGCAATGCAAGTATAAGGGTTCAGACTCCGATAATTTAGGCATTTTAGAGCTATGAAAAATAAGAGAATAAGATTTACGAGTATTTATCCCGAAAAGTACTTTGCAGATAAGGATGATCTAGTCGAGATGGATACGTATCTGAGGAGTATTGGTTTTTTGGATGTAGAGGAGCAGATAAACTCTGTGGAGATTCCGGGAGCAGGCAATATGAACTATGTGTTGAGGATAAAGACAAGTGAGCGCAGCTTTATCCTGAAGCAGTCACGGCCATGGGTAGAGAAGTATCCTAGTATCGCTGCACCTATTGATAGGGTCAGTTTAGAAGCTCTATTCTTTGATAGCTTGCAAGGGGCTAAAGAACTACAGTATCATACTCCACAGCTATATCATGTAGACCATGACAACTATGTGATCATCATGGAAGACCTTGGTGATGTTATCGACTTCACTTATTTATATGAGTCAGGTGCGGAGATACTCGACGAAGATATACTCTCCTTGACTAAATTTCTAAGTGGGCTTCATAGTATCAAGACAAAAAAGTTTCCAGCAAATATTGAGATGCGCACCTTGAATCATGAGCATATATTTAATTTTCCTTTCGATAGCAATAATGGATTTGATCTCGATGCAATCCAGTCAGGACTCAGCAGTCTAAGGATAAATGAATCAACAGATACTGAGCTAGTAAATAATATCAAAGAGCTTGGTCAATCTTATCTTTCGTTAGATGGTACTGCGCTGTTGCATGGTGACTTTTACCCAGGTAGCTGGATGAAATCGGATAAGCTATATGTCTTAGATGCAGAGTTTTGTTTTGTAGGTCCTAGAGAATTTGAGCTTGGTGTTTTCATTGCCCATATGAAAATGGCAAATCAGCCCGAAAGTAAAATAGAATTGATCTTGAATGAGTATCGACATTCTTCAGCTATTGATACTTTACTTGTTTATCGTTTTGCAGGTGTGGAGATATTGAGAAGATTACTAGGCGTAGCGCAGTTGCCATTGACACTATTACTAGATGAAAAAGCTAGGCTGGTCGATCAGGCCAAAGAATGGGTAAATAAAGAAATCAAAGTGTCTTCGTCAATAAACTTAATATAGCAAAGACCGTCGTTCGCCGATGAGGCTTTCATTATAAAGACGAAATTGTTATAAGAACTAAAAATGGCTTAGCAATTTTCATATTGCTAAGCCATTTTTTATCATACTTATTCACGTAGAATAATACCAATTATGTTTTAAAATGACACAATAGATTTTGAATATAATTTTTCAAGGTCAAGGCGAAAAACGGAATGA
>ENA-ORXT01002509-ORXT01002509.1-marine-metagenome-genome-assembly--contig:-NODE-2509-length-21948-cov-9.904165_pt1 | contig 21948 bp, 20 predicted proteins | sample MGYA00237868_ERZ511482 | MGnify/ENA metagenome assembly ERZ511482
TCGCTGCCGCTCGTCCCACGTACGTGCGTGCTAGCATATTTCCGGCGTGGTGTCCCCCACTTCTCAGCGCGACGGCTAGGGCCGTCACTGTCATCGTGTGGCTCAAGGTACCGCCGTGAATGTCGTATGGAAATAGGCAGAGCTTTAAAATATAGAGTTGATCAGTGGACAAAAGAACTGCTCCATGGAACAAGTACCCACCAAGTCCTGGGCGACCTGTCAGACAGCGACGAGACATGTGTGAGACGCCTCCCGATTTCGAGAGCTCTGCTAGGTGCAATCGGAGTAACATGTCCCATCCGCTCAAGTTCCCTGCTTCAATTTGGTCGAAAACGTATACTGACACCCTCCGACATCTCGGTCTGACCAGCCGTGGGCAATATCTACCCTGAACCGTGATTCCAATCCGGTATCAACGTCCCTCCTTCGCCCTCCACACAGCATAGAAGGCCCTGAAACCGCACGTTTCCAATACAAATTGAACTGTTACCGTGAAGACACCGGTCATCGCTTTGTAGGAGTGTAATGAGTTCTGCAAGATGGAGCAATATCTCCAATCGAAGCAAGATGGAAAAGTTTTGAGGCCCATCGATGTCGCTCAAATGGGCGGTCGAAGGAATTTTCTACCTGTGAGCCACACTATGCAGGGCCACAGGCACTGTCGGGACACGCCCGCAGAAGGGTCAGGACCGTGCGCCCACGTGGGCAACGAGTGCTGTGACGGCTGCTTGCCGTGTCAATCGCCTGGTACGCAGAACGTTGTGGACAGGGGCGCGCGCCTTTTACAGCTGCTTACTTTTTCCCGGTGGCTCGTGTGGCGGCGGGTCGACGGCGTATGCCCCTTTGCCCGTGCACAGGGGCGTGGCATCAACGCACAAGCATGGTCACATCATGTAAATGGCGGCAGTGGCTTCGCCTCTGTACTTTCGTCTCACAGGGCGGGGGCGGGCGCCGCGGCTATGCGCCCCTCTTCGACCGCCCGCTCCAGAGCAGGGAGCACGCCGCGGCCATAACCCGCAGGTCGCTCGCTTTTGGTGGGGGCGGGAGCCGCGGCGGCAAGCCGTGGTGGCGCCACCCCCACTGCCGCCCGCTGCCACCACAGCAGCCAGCGCCGCGACCACCGCCGCCGCATTGATTCCCACTGCCACCACCACCACTGCCGCTGCCCGCCACCGCCGGTGCTCGGCGTTGTCAGCACGTGGCTGCAGAGCGAGTGGGATTCCTCACCCCCCCCACCTCTAGCACAGCCTTCAGCGGCTGATGAGGCCGCCTCGTTCGTTTGAGAGACCCAACCGCCGCCAAGTTATTCGGATTCTGCGTGCAGGCTGCTGGGCGGAGATGGACGCGGTGGCAATGTGGTCGACGGCGGAGCTGGGGGCAGTGGCACAGGCGGGTCGGGGAGGAGAGTGGAGGGGAGGGCGGGGCTGTCGTGCCCACGGTAACGCAGTGACTTTGTACTTTAAGGGGAGCACGTCGGAGGACAGAATGCACAAAGAAGCAGAGTGCGACAATAGTACGCCAAGAACGAGCAAGAAAGAATGTGCCAAGGCAACTAAACAACACGAATATGAGCACGAGACCACACAATGGACGTCTGCAACACATCCGCCATCCTCAGCTTCGACCGCTGCGTGGAAGGCGACGGGAACCGGTTCTGGTACGGGTACGAGTGCATCCCAGCCCTCACACTCAGCAGACAAACAGCAACTAGATCAGCATCCACCACCCTCCCATGTAAAACTCGCTTGGACTTCAACAGCCTCCCCTCCGCAACCAACTGACCTCCCTCCACGTACAACTGGCAGACAGAGTTGTCAGGGGCATCCTCCACCGACACGTTCCGCGTGGATGGTGCTCGCAGCACCGCCGGCTTGGATGTGGGCATCACGGGTGGGCGGGAAGCCGAGGAGCGCATCCCGACCCGTCGCTTCTTGGTCACCAACTCGGTCTTAGCCTCGTCGCCAGCCACGGCTGCGACCACACGCTTGCCGCCCGCAATGTTGGCCGTATAGGTGGCCGGCACCTCGGCCATGGGCCTGGGCGTCGCCGTTGGCGTGCTCGAGGAGTCGGCCGACGAGCGCAACCGCATACGGCGAGTACCAGTGAAGGTCCTAGGTGGTTGCACGGGCAGCTCCGGGACAGAAGACACGAAGGCGGCTGCAGGTGAGACGGGCGCGGAAGGCGGCTGCAGGGGCGAGCGCGGGTCCCCAATCGAGGACGCCGATGCCGACCCAGCCGTCGCAGCCACCCCCGCCACGGCAGCCTCCACCTGCGCCAAAGCCCGACCGGACCCAAAGGACCGCCGTCCCACTCCAACGCGCGCAGTCTTGCCTAAATGGTCTCTGGACAACAACCGGCCCGTGCCGACTGCTCCTGTACGCCCTGCCGTCGGGCCCACCCCTCCCTTGAGCTTCTCCGCCTGAGAAACCGCCCCACTAGCACGGGTCTTCTCCAATCCCGCAGCCGCCCCAGAAGAACCTTGGTGCCCAACCGCGTCCGCCCAGGACACCGTCCGCCGCGACGAAGACCCATGGTGCTCGGGCAACTGCCCGCATGGTCCAGGTGGAGGTGTATCTGGAGGGAGTGAAAGCGGTGGAGAGGTAGTAGTTTTGCCAGAGGGAGATGGCGCAGGCGACGAAGGCCGACTACCGGCAGTCGGGTGACCTGCTGGACGTCCAGCCGCAGGTGGAGAAGCCGCTGGCGGTCTAGCAGATGGAGCGCACGATGGCCGTGTAGCAGCGGATGTAGAAGGCGCCGATTGAGGGGGTGCATGTGCAGCAGCAGCAGCTGCCGGTGTGGACGCAGCTGACGGAGATACCTTCGGTTGAGGAGGAGCACTCGCAGCAGCAGCAGCGGCTGGCGCGTCCGTAGCTGGTAGAGAAGCCGCTGGCCGAGGGGGAGAGCTTGCAGCAGTGGCAGGTGTTGCCGCAGCTGGTGGAGAAGCTTCAGGCCGAGGTGGAGCACTTGGAGCAACGGCTGCCGCTTCCGTAGCTGGTGGAGAAGCCGCCGGACGAGGTGGAGCACTTGGAGCAACGGCTGCCGCTTCTGTAGCTGGTGGAGAAGCCGCCGTCCGGGGGGGAGCACTTGCAGGAGCGGCCGATGTGGACGCAGCGGGTGAGGCAGCAGCATCCGTGGACAGAGTTGCATGACTTAATCGCGTGCGGCGAGGAGGCAGTGAAGAAGGGATGGCTGGTCCTCCGGCCGCGCCAGACCGGGATTCGCTGTCAGCGATGCGTGTGGGCGCACAGGAGTCAATCACTCGCTGAGCGGCCAAAAGGGCGGCTGTAACACTCTGCGCGTCGAAAGCTTCCGCGCTATCGCTCGCCGTCACAGGCGACGCTGCAGAACCACCCGAGCCAGCGGCGCCAGCCGCGCCACCAGACGGCAGAAGAGAGTGGCCAGGAACAGGGGGCGGGGGCATGCGCGACGGGTGGTGCGTTGGAGGGTTAGAGCCGGTGGCAACCCAGTTGTTGGGGCGGCGTGGAGTGGCATCAAAAGGCGTGCCCGGCTGACGCGGGTCCGCCCGCCGTCTCGCCAATTCTCCTGGTGTAGGCGCCACCCTGGAACCCGCTCTAAGGCCCGCCAGGGAAGAGAGACTCGCCAACCGCGGAGCTGCGCGTGCCACCTCGTGCAAAGGTTGTGGCTTGATGGTTCGGACGTAGCTCTTGAGCGCCTCCATTGCCGTTGGCTCCATCTGTGCCAGTAGAAGCACGTTGGCCAAGCGCTCCACCGGCGGGTCATCCCGCTTGGTGAGCCACCGCTTGAGGGTAGCCGTCACCCGCCCGTCCGACACATCGTACGCGGGGATCATCTTGGCCAGTAGGCTGTTGCGGACGATGACGGTCATCGGCCAAACGTCGTGTGTCGACTTCCGCGGCCACCACGGCAGCGTGAGCAGCATTGACTGCGCGGTGCGGGCGCCCGCACGCCGCATCGCCGCCGACATGAGGGGGATGACCGCGCGCACATGCTGCTTGGGTCGGTTGTTGCCCAGCAGCTCCAACACCCGTTCGACGGTTGCATCCGACGGGACCACAGGGGCGGGCTTGCACGTCGACACCGGAGCCTTCAGCACCCTTGACCGGCGCCTGCTATGCAGGTAGCGACTCTCCATCAGAAAGTCATCGCTGTCCTCCTCCTCGTTGATGCTGTGGCTCCCATTGTCGGTCACGTAGGTCGCGTCATTAGGACTGCTCTCATGGCCACCGTCGCCCGCCAGAGCGGCGGCCAGCTCTTGGCCGGCGCTCGCGTCCGGCAGCGTGCCCCGTCCCGCTGCGTCGCGGTCACCAGCAAGACCCGCACCCGCGCCGCGCGAGACAGACGTAGCAACTGCTGACGAGCTGGCTGGCTCGTTCTCTTGCGTGGACGCCGTCGGCGTCTGTACCAGCCGCGGCCCTTGAGACCCAACTGGGGCGGTAGAGATGTGGTGGGGGGCGTTGGGCGTAGAGAAAGCAGCACGCGGACGAGCGGCGCCAGTACCAAGCGTGTCATGGTCGGCTCTGCCGACCGTCGCACCGGAGGACGTGGTGCCATTCGCACCTACGGCAGAGCTTGTAGGAAGCACAGCAGTTGGGGACGTCTCGGTCTCGACTCCGCGCCGCGCACCCGACGCCGCGTTGCCGCCTTGTGTTCTGCCATTCAGCAGCGGGTTGATAGCGTCCGACCCGTGCTGCATGGCGTCGCCGCTCTCTGCGAAGCGGTAAACCATGGCCATCACATTCCCCGCGGCGCTGTCTAACAGCTGCTGGTCCTCGTGCACGGGTACCCAAAACGTGTTGCCATCTTGGTCGTGGCCGGTAAGATGCAAGTGGACGTTGACGCGCGGGTTCTGGGCGGCATACACCGCAATAGACGATAACATATCCACAAGCCGCCTAGATGAGCCCGCGACGACTCCCGCACCCAACAGCCGTTGAAGCCGCGACCGCACGTCTGCCGCGACGGTGCGGACGTCACACACCGGCATGGCGGCCGCAGAAGCCGCACGACCCCCCGCCTCCTCGTTACCTCAATCCCCCCCCCGCTTGACCAGGCGTCCGACCCCGCTCCAAAAAGCGCGCAACGTGCGGGGAGCGATGGACACTACCGGTCGTCGTAGGCACAGCGGCCACAAAGAACGCGAAAAGAGCGTGCCGAGAGAGCACAGCGCGTGAAGGGGATGGGCGCCTTCACCGCGTAGGGCCACAGGGGGACGTCGCGCAGGCGGGCTGCACGGGGCTACTCTACGGCACGGTGGCTGCTGGCACCTCCTACAGTACCGCACGACAACCAGAACCAGCCCCTCGACCTTGCGCGGCGTCGATTTCGACAGCCTCCATTGGCCCCAGCGAGGGTCGCCCTCGGACCTCCACGGGCAGCCGAGTTCCTGATTTGCTGGCACCGTGGCCAGGGTGCCGAGGGCGCCTGTTTGATTGCGCCGACGAGCATTTTGAAAGGCCGTGACGGGACCTCCCAGTCTGGGCGCCACAGCCTCGCGCCAGCCCGGTCCGCGAGAGTCATCTCCAGGCCGCCCAGGGGCACCCAGGTTGCTGATTCGCTGGCACCGTGTCCGTGGGCGCCGACAACGCCTCATCATGATGGTGCCAACAAGCATCCTGCCGGGCGAACACGCACAACCGCCCCGTCAGGGTGCCACAGCCTCCTGCCTACCCCACGCGCGAGTTGCCCCAGGCCCGCCACGTTCCGCCATGTTCCAGAATTTCGGGCAGCCCGACTGTGCGCTCGCCGCCAACGCGTGGCAGTGCCAACGAGAACACAGCTATGAGCGGTCAAGAGATGAGCTGCCCAAACCCATTCAATGACATCTGCTTGATGCCGGCCGGGCCAAAAGGAGTCGAGCCAGGGCTTTGCGAGCGTGCGTACACCGTTGGACAAGCGACCAGAGCGCTGTTGCCAAGAATTCTGGGGTGTGCAGGGCACAGAGCACAGCCACCATGAAGGACAGTAGCGGCCCTATCTCTCCGGATCTGGGCGAGCACGCGCGGCGCTTCAGAAGCCCGCTGTGCTACTAGGGGCGCTCCTTTGTGGGCAAGCGCGCGCGCACGTGCCGGTTGTTGGGTGTTCGACTGTGACCAAGAGTGGTGCCAAAGAGGCTGATGGCACCAACACTCACCGACAGCCATGTCCTGACAGTTTGAAATTTGACAGTCCAGCAGCTGTGTCAGATGGATTGACACACCGCACAAGGAGTCTATGGGTCCATGGGTCCAAGGGTCCGATGTCACTGTGTTCACGCTTGAGGTCCAGCGAGACTCGCTCGGCCAATCAGGGTCGTTGACAAGTGCCAAAGGAGATATTGAGATTCTTTCGAACAGTACCTATGCAAAATGCAAGCGCCAGAACATGTCTGAATATGTGATCCTCCACAACTTTTGGTCAAATATGTGACTAGGAGAACGAGCGACGGCACATGCACCTCTAGCGCCAAGAGGTTCCAAGCGGCGGCACCGACAGGCGTCCCTATGCTTGTGAGGGAGCACCTTTGAGGGCCTGAGCAGCCACATCAATCCTCCTAGCAGGCCTGTAGACTCCTCTAGGAGGCATAAGAACCCCAGTAGCCGTAAGGAGACCACCAGCAACCGGCCATTGCTGCCCAGACCCTGCCCTCGCCAGTCCCTCTAAGCCTCCAAGAGCTGCGAGAGCCCACTGATATGTTTGCAGCACAGCCCCCACCAGTGTCTCGCAGGCCATAAAGGGGACCAAGTGTCTTCCAAATAAACGGTCAGCTTGCCCAGTTGTGGTCCACGTGCACATCCCCATCCGCGGCATGCAGGGTCACAGACTGCCCCAGCCCCGCCACCGGAGCCCCAAGCGCTTACCAGCACCTGGCGCCAGAACCCCCCCCCGCCGAGACTGGAAGTAGCAACGCCCTCAGTGACCACAACAGAGGCAGCGGGCGGCGGGAGCCCGCTGCCAGCGGACGGGGCGGGGGCGGGGGGCCCCAGCGGCCGCGCGCGCGCTTGGCCCGCCGCCGTGCCAGCACCGCCGCTCGTGCCGCCGCCGTGCGATCGCCTGCGCGGGTGGACAAGGCCGGGGAAGAGCCCGGTCGCGGCCGGCTGTCGCCGGTTGCGTCAAGGGGAGGCAGAGCCACCAGCGGCGGGCCACGCTCCCAACACCCGAGGTTGGGCGGTCGGGTGACTCGACCCCCCGAGAAGGTCCCTGGGACACAATTCGACGCACAGCGGCAATGCAGGCACACGAGGGGCACGGGGAACGCGGATAAAGGAGCTGGCTCTGATCTGGCTCGTCACTTGTGGAACGATCGACTGCCTCAATTGATTGCCTATCACTTGTCTCCGTGATCTGCTGGTCATGTAGATCAAATGCATCGCTGCAGTCCAATTGGATGGAAGCGCAACGAGTCGATCAGTAGTGATCAGAGAGCTCATGCTTCATCGACCTTTGCATACATGCAAACGGGTGCATTGAAGGCACCGTTGTGCATGGTGCAGAGGCAGCAGCACGCTGGCGCGCCATACGCTCAGAGTATTGTAGCCCACCGCACTGCCCGACATCGGCCAACCAGAGCAGGCCCTTGTTTGCACGCATGGGAGAGATCTCGACCTCGCCTTGACACACCCCGGGCTGCTGCTACAAAGGGCGGGCGCGCTGACACTCGCCCACACAGCTTCCTCCCCGCATCCCACCAACCCACGCCTTCTCATTCTCTCTCGCTTCCCCTCCAGCAACTAACTCTCACCTTCTCCCTAGCACCACCGCCTCACAACCCGTCGCCACCATGGCCGCCTTTGCCGTTGTCGCGGCCGCCTCGTTCACCACCCCGACCCGCTCGGTGGTGACGTCGACGCGCGCCGCCGGCGCCGTTGCCGCCCGCCGTGCTGGCGCGGCGTCGCTTCGCATGGCCGACGCGAAGGACGTCAAGGAGGGCGCCAAGGCCGCCGCCAAGGATGTCCAGGCTGCAGCCAAGAGCGCCGCCGACACGGCCACGGAGAAGGTGAAGCAGGCGCCGTCGGCGGCCAAGGCCGCCGCGCCCAAGCTCGACGCCAACCAAAACGCGGGTGCGGGCAAGTTTGGCGCCGGCGCCGACACGACGCGCGAGGCCAAGATGGACGCGCCCGACATTTTTGGCGCGGTGAAGAATGTGGCGCGGGGCAAGTCCCAGGACGAGATGTGGGAGGAGAACTCCAAGGACAAGGGGCCGACGGGCAAGGTCCAGGAGGCTGCCGGGAACGTTGAGAAGGCCAAGAAGAACGCTGGTCAGTAGATACTATTCTCGGGGCGGACCGTTCACGCGGGGGGGTCTTGATTGCACAGAGAAAACACTTTTTGGGGCCCTACTCGCCAACCAATGACAGCATTCTCGCTATGCCCTTCCCTCCGGTACGTATCGATGCATTCAGAAATGTGACACAGTGGCGCACTGGCTTAACCTGAGCGGGCGTCCCATCGACGATATCAGAATCCCCCAGAGCATTCCAATGCGATGGATGAGTATGAGTTTGACGTGAACTGCAATACGTCAGGAGATCACTGAACCCGTTGCGCATTCCTCTGTGGTGACACAAGCGACCCTCGATCAATATCACTGGCTGCGGCTTGTCTGGCCCGACCGCCTGAGCGACAGACGCGTCTCTGTGGGATCTTGTGACATTGTTACCAGTGCAGCAGAGGAAACGGTCGGGTACGATCCAGGCAGGAAAGGGACAGCCTGCACAGGATTGAGCGAGAGGGACGACAATGACGAGCGAAAAAAACAGGGTCGCCGACGACAGGCGGATTGTCCCACCCGCCTCGAACCAGCCGGCGGCCACCATCCACCACCAATACTCCTGGAGTATTGCATACAGAAAGTTCGCGTTTTAAAAAAAAGAGACACGCACAGCGCTGCACTCACCCAGCAACGAAAAAACAATCGATGTAGGCATCGTCGTTCAGACTCTACACGACATTGGTTGGCAAATCGCTGCCAGCGACACACGGTCACCGAACAAAAAAACAGAGAGACAACCCCCCCCGAGCGGCTCAAACGGAGTTGGCCAGCTTGGTGCTGACAGCTTCAAAGTCGGCGACGTCCTCCGGCGAGCCCATGTACACGGGGACGCGCTGGTGGATGCCCGTGGGAATGACGTCAAGGATGTCTTCCTTGCCGGTCGTGGACTTGCCACCGGCGTGGTGGATGAGGAACGCCATCGGCGCCGCCTCGTACAGCAAGCGCAGCTTGCCATCGGGGCTCTTAGCGTCCGCGGGGTAGATGAACACACCACCGTACTGTCGGACAAAAACAAGTCGAGGCAGTAGCAGCAGCAAGTGGGCAGTCGGAACAGCAGCAGCAGCAGTCATAGCAGAAAAAGCAGAGCAACAGCGCCACGGAACCAACCAGACAAGAGCAACGCGAGCGACTCGGGGAGCAATAGGTCAGTTTCCAACCAAGAACGGCGGAAGGCCTCGTCGCACGCAGGCAGCGGACCGTGCAAACGCCACTAGGCCCAGCAAACCAGACCTGGGGACCGAACCGAGCCTATTCGGGCCCAGCAGCTCATGAACACAACATACCAGCAGTGTGCGGTGGATGTCCGCCACCATGGAGCCGATGTAGCGCAGCGCATAGGCCTTCTTGTCCGGATCCTCCGGGTACTTGAGGCTCTTGATGTACTCCGTAGTTGCTGGGTCCCACATGCGAGCGTTGCCCTCATTGACCGAGTAGATCTTGCCGCGGCTGGGGATCCTCATGTTCGGGTCCGTCAACACAAACTCGCCCAGCGACGGGTCGAGCGTGAAGCCATGGACACCCTCGCCCATGCTGATGACCAGGTTGGTGGCGCTGCCGTACATGGCATAGCCGGCGCACACCATCTCGCGGCCCGGCTGCAGGATCTCCTTGGCCGCCTCCTGCGGGGTGGTGATCGCAGCCGGGTCGTTAATCTTGTAGATGGCAAAGATGGAGCCAATCGACACGTTGGCGTCAATGTTGCTGCTGCCGTCCAGTGGGTCAAACGCAATGGCGTACTTGCCCGTGTTATACGTGCGGTCGCACAGGATGGCCAGGTCCTCCTCCTCCGACACCATGACGCAGCACTTGCCCGACGACTGGATGTTCACCTTAAAGGTGTCATTGGCAATGATGTCCAGCTTCTTCTGGTCCTCGCCCTGCACGTTGCCCGACCCGGCGAGGCCGTACAGGTTGGCAATGCCCGCCCGACGCACGCACGTCTCGGTGACCTTGCACGCCAGCTGCACGGCGGCGAGGAGCATCGTCAAGTCCCCCTTGGCCTCCGCATGGGACTTCTGGCCGTGGAGCACAAAGCGAGTAAGGGTGACCGAGTCGAGGCCCTCCAGGCCCGTCGGCGCCTTGCCGCCGGTGGCATCGCCGCCGACGATGCTGGCAATGTTGCTCTTCAGGGTCTCCATCGTAGCAGTCGGAGAGGACAGGGGCGGCGGCGGCGGCGGCGGCAACCTCACGCACAAGACAACGCGGCGTCAGCGGCGTCGGCGGCGGCGGTATCGGGAGTCGTCCTGCGGCGAGGCGGTGTGAGCGACACAGCCAGGCGGACGCGTCAACGGCCTGTGGTGATACCAACGGGGTGCTCGATCACGGCCCCGCTGTGGCAGGGTCCCGTGCGCGGGCAGCCAGAGTCCTCCGCTTGGCCAGGCCCGCCACCCCTGTCTGCGCCCCGCTGGGCAGCCAATAGCGTCACGCCGCACCCCATTTGTTGCTGGTTTGCAGAGCGGGCGCTAACCGAGGTGGCGCCCGTGCTGCACGTCAGAAGGCGGTGTGTGGTGGTCGCCTGCCGGCAGGCATGCCTGCATCGGCGAAGATGTGGGGCAGAACGACAACCAGAGAGGGTCAGCCAAGAGAGAGAGATCGGGCCGGTTCAGCTGGCCACACGGAGCTAGCCAGAGGATTCCATTCTCGGGTCTCGACCAGTGATCGGTGGCTGTGAGCAATACACGTGGAAGGTCTCCCAGGTATCCAGCCAATAGGATGCCATGAAGGCGTCATTGCATCGTCAGATTGTCAACAAGAACCCTCGCGCCAGCTCAACTCCGCCTCATGAGCCTGAAGTTCCAAATAGGGTTGCTCAGAACGCCCGGGGCGTCGTTAAGGGTCGTTATTGTGCTTCTCACAAAAACTGGATCCGCAACATCCGCTTCAGCATCATGAACCGCCCCCTGAGCCAATGAAACAGTGATTTTGCAACGGAAGCTGATGCACCGAGGTCCAGTTTTTGTGAGAAGCACAATAAGGCAAAGCGCCTGTTCACTATGGTGTGCCCCCTTGTACAGGCTGAGAACCAGCTTGTCTCCCCAGCCGTTTGAGACCTGCCCTGCCCGTTCTGCCACGGCGGCGAAACCATTGCGTGCGCCGGCCAGCAGTTGTGAAGATGTCAAAGAAGGTTGTCCGCCGCGGACGGAGGTGGTCCGGCGGCGGCGGCGGTTTTTAAGGTAAATGAGATCAGGCGGGGGATTCGGGCGAAGTATCAACGAGTCAACAATGCGGGAAATTGGAGGCGAAGGGAATGTGGGCCAGTCGTTCCACAGCAGTCGACGACAGGGCGGTCGAAAGGCCGCTTGCTGCGCCGCATAAAAAACCGATGGGTGCGACCGCAGCGGAAGGCCCGGTGGGCTCGCGGGGGTGATCGCAGATCATGGACATGTGAGGCGCCAATAGGGCCGGAACAAGCCCCGCTGCTGGTCTGGCCTGCAAGCGCAGCAGGGCAACAGCCGTGGCCGCGGCGGCTGCCAGACGAACAACGACGCGGTGGCTCTCACGGGCAGTGGGATTACCTTCCGATTCAGAAAGAGTTGAAGCCAGAGACGGAGGCTGGTGACCCCACGTCTCCGCAGAGACCGCGTTGGGAGGAGCTCTCACCAGACGCTATCCCTGGCGAGGCGTAGGGTCACGAGCCCCCTTCTCCCTCGAGCGTGGGAGGCCCACTCAGGCGGCGCTGGCGACCGTGTGGTTGTCGCAGCTCCGCCGAGCTTTCACTTGCAGCACACTGTGGGTAGCCGTAATCCTTTTTCGACAGCGCCATTCTAGGCTGCTATGGGAGGGCCTGAGTCGGCGAGAACTGGGGCCCTGGCGTCCGGGATCACGTGGTCCGTTGCCGTCTCGGTTTTGCTCTCGGAGCATGCAGTCCCCTGTCGGAGAGAGGACGAGGCTGGTCCTCGAGACGACAGGCAAGCGGTGGTCATTGGGTCACCCCAGGCGGCATACTGCACAGTCGGCCGAAGCGAAAGTTGACTATCAGGTGTAAAAAGGTCAAGTACCTGGGGAAGTGCGGTCGAGGACAGTCCACGCCTAAAGTTAAGACCCCCCTGAGCGGCTCTTTTGAATTATGACCATCTCATTGGGTCAAATTTCAAATGGAGAAGTTATATTGGCTGCAAAGACGGTTGTCGGCCAAAGCCGACTTTCTCTGGCGGAATAGCTGTCGGGACCAATGAACGTGCGACACAAGAACGAGAGACATTCGCGGCCTGAAACCCGCTTCTGATTGTTTCACCTGAAGCACCAATGAGAGCGCAACACACGAACGAACAAGGCACTTCTGTTGCACGAAGTGACTGCTGAATGATCTTGATCGTAATCACACGGTCAATGCTCGTGGGGAGTGGTTGGCATCACTGTCGTTTTCTGACCATGATAGTATCGGTTGCATGGGGACTCTTCACACTGTTCGAACCGGCTCTGAGTGGGGATCACAGCCGTGTGCTCAAACACATTGTGTTCTCGTCAAACGCCCCACGGGTAATTGACAACGTGCAGAAGTGGCTCAGAGCACTCTTACTGTCCTCTGTCACCGGACAACCTGACTCATGAGCACCGCCGCTGCACCAGGGTGTTGGGCCAACCAGGTATCACGTCCTTACAGGTGTGTACGAGGAGGGGGTGGTGGGAGGGCGACCATGCGGTGGCAGAGATGACGAAGGACCCCGAATGCGGCGATCTTGCAACAGGTCGGCGTGCCGGCGAGCGAGACGACTTCGCAAATTGTCACTTCCACCTCGAGTGGCCGTGACAGCCTCCCAGGCCCGACAGGATTCGCAGGGCTTGGATACAATTTGTGTAAAGATGCTGCAGCTTTCAAATCCAAAAGAGCCACCTTAACTAAATTAGGCGTGCGTCCGCTCCGCCAACCGCAGGAATCCGCCGTGGCAGCGCCGCTGCGAGAGCCGGTGGAGAGGTGGGAGTCGGCTGCTGGGGTTTCCCAGTAGAGGCACCGACGGAGTGCCAGGAGGAGGCCCGGGCGCTACCGTCCGCAGGGCTCGGGATTGAAAAGGGCCGGGTGCGGGCACCGACCGTCGCGGCAACGGCTTGAACTAAGCTTCAAGCAGAGGACCCATCGCGAAGAACTCGCGCTTCTATCGGCCAGTCGCCTCGAACCCCGAGGTGGCCGCGACGGATCGTATCAACTGTAGACTCGAGGAGTCCGTGCCGCGCCGTCATAGTGGACAGGAGCGGAACGGAGACATGGACAGAACGCGCCGTAGGGTAGGGTCTCCAAAAACAAGGACTGCTGCAGGCGTGCAACTGCAAACAACAGACGGAGGCACCCCGAGCGTCGTCGCACGGGTCATACTGCGCCCTTGCCCCTGCCTTTCATCTCAGCTCCAGTGGCTCCGGGTGACAGCCGGGCCCTGCGCAACGGTGCCGGGCCGTCCAGCACAGGGTCGGGCCAGCACGTACCAAGCCTGGTGGTGTGGGTGCCACGCACGCAGTGGCGGGAGGCGTGGACCTCCAGTGGCAGTGCCCCCGTAAGGTGCACAGCGCGACGAGGTGCCTCGATGTCGCTTTAGTCTTGCTTTTTTCCTTGCCAGCCGAGCACAGGCCTCGCCTGCCCCATCCCATCACGTGCACTTCCCCGCACGCCACGCGCCTCAAAACGTCGCCGACTCCGGCACGGCCGCGTACCGCGTTTGCCGCCGCGCGCGCACGGCCCGGGTGACGACCCCAGCGCCCCCCCCACCGCCAGGGCCTTGGCGGGCCCCCCGGCGGGCCCCCCCCCCCCCCCCCCACGCCGCACGTGGCGCTCGGGCGCGTCGCACACCTTGACAAACCCCCACTCTACGTGCGCGTACGCGATGGACGGGAGCGTCACAAGCACCGTCGCGGTGCCCGCGCGCACGCACACGAGGCGCACGCGGAGGCGCGCCGCGTCGCCGCGCTCCAACACCGCCCCTGCGGGGCCGAGCCACGGGGCGCCCCCAAAGCCGAGCAAACCCCCCGGCCCCCGCGCGGCCGGCGTCTCGACCGACGCGAGGAGCACGTGCGGGTCGGCTACGGTGAGGGCGACGCCCGCCACGTGGAGGTGCCGCCCATTGTTGGTCAGCGCAAAGGTGGCGTCCGCCACCGCCGCGGGGAGGGTGTGGAAGACTGACAGCGCGCCGCCGGCGGGCGTCGACGTGTTTTCATCGACCGCCCACGCCGGGAGGACGGACCCGCCGGCCATGACGGGCACGTCGGCGGGCACGCCGGCGCCCGCCACGAGGCGCACGTCCAAGCCGGGCGGCGCCCCGCCGCCACAGTCCTTGTGCCACGCCGCCTCCACGTCGTCCCACGGGGGGACGCGCAGGCGGAGGGTGACCGTCGCCACCCCCGGCCGGTGGCAGGTGTAGAGGACGCGGAGCTCCGTGGGCACGTCAGCCGACAGGGTGCCGGCCGTGACGACCGGCGCGCCGCGGAGCTCCACCCCGAGGCCCGCGCTGTCGGACGAGGTGACCAACGGCGACGCAAAGTCGAGCGTCTGCGCGGGGGAGCGCAGGTGGACGAGCACCCGCGTGGCCGTCTCCATCGGCCCAATGGTCGTCAAGTTGGTCGCCCCCGCCGCCGCCGCGTCGGCGGCGGGCGCCCCCGCAAACGCCTCCTCCTCCCCATCGTCGTTGGTGTACCGCAAGTCGACGAGGCCGTTGGGGCCCCCGCCGCAGCGTTTGACCCACCGCAGCCGCACGACGACGGTCGGGGAGAGCCCAAACGCGAGACTGACCGTCGTCGCCGCGCCGGGCGTGCCCGCCGCGCAGCGGTAGAGCACCGTAAAGGCGCCGGTGAGGCCCTCCGCCTCCAAGTTGTAGTGGTCCAACGCCGGGTGCGCGTTGCCACCCGCCCCCTTGACGTCGGGCGTCCCCGAGTTGAGGTGGTCAAACACCGACCGGGAGAGGGCCATGTGGAAGGACATGCGGTCGGCGTACACGCCGTCGGTGTAGCAGGCTTCAGTGGCCGGCGTGCCGTCTGGCGGCGCCCCCGCCGGCAACGTGCAGTTGCTCGCAAACGCTGCCCGCACCCCGTCGGCGGCGCTAACAAGGGGGATGGTCGAAAACGCCTCGTCGTTGCGGTCCGCGGAGAGCATGGACAGGGTGAAGCCCGCCCGCACGTCCGCTTCACTCGCGGGGGGGGATGCCGCCGGAGTCGCCGCCGCCTCGGCGACGCGCGGACAGTCGCGCCAGGCGGGGAGGGAAGGGGAGAGGGGGGCGGCGGGTCGCGTTGGGTGGGTGCCGGGTGGCGGGTCTGGCCAACGGGGCGTCAGCGCGGGGGGCGGCGCCATTGAGTGGAGGCCGCTGCCCCGCTCGTCGCGACGGAAACGTGTCCCCGACTGTCGTGTGGATGGCCAGTGGCGGAGCACCGCAGCCGGTGATTGGTCAGTGTGAGGAGATCGTCACGCCAATGGCGGGTGCTTCTGTTGCGAGTGTCCGTCACGTGTCATGGTGGCCGACGTTGCGCCGCTTTCGGGGCGCCACTTGCGCACGACGCGGCACACCCGACGTACGCGACAGCAGGCCGGCACAGGTAGCAGTGTGCGCGTGTGCCACTTTTCACGCGCCACCGAGGGGCGACGGCTGACCATGGCCTTCTGGTACACTGGTGGATCCGACTACTAGTTTCTCAGTGTGCCAGGGCAGGCGGGTAGTGTACCCACTGGCGGATGGCAACATTGTGGTGCTGGTGAGTACTGCAGAGGTCAGGGAGCGAGAAGAGCTACGATGGCTGCTGCTGTGCAGGCAGTAGGGTTGCACACGACGCCCCTATTTCAGGGGCGTCAGGGGCGCGCGACGGATAAGACGCCTTACTGACGCCCCATTAGGCAGCCAAAACGCCCCCACGACGCCCCAAGTAGCACTCTCGATATTCGCAACATGGGTCAAGTGGCACCCATTTTGTGCTCCCATATATCAATTTTATGTCAAGACTGGGTGCCTGTCCCCAATCAAGGTGCACAGCCGCCACCTGCTGAATGATGTAGACTTCCCTGAAAACTTTCTCTTCGCGACGCCTTGCTTACGCCCCTTTTGAGTTGGGGCATTAGGGGCGCACGATGCCCAAATGACGCCCTGGTGACGCCCTTAACGACGCCCTTAACGACGCCCCGGGCGTTCTGAGCAACCCTAACTAGGCGTGGGCTGCCGCCGCCTCGCCGCTGTCGCTGTTCGTGGCTGCCACCGCCGGGCCTCGGTCTGCCGACGCCGTCGCACCCCCAGTTAACACACTGATAAAGAGGACATTGGGATTCTTGGCCATTCATCGGCTCGAACAGACACTGTCGGCTAAATGCTTCCTTTCGGAAAACGTGTGGGCAGGATTTTGGGCTTTCTGAAGGCGTGTCACAGCTCCTGTGAGCTGTCTCAGCTGAAGCCTCCCTCGTTTGTCTGTATCGGCCTCCATCCACACGTATTGCTAGAGAGAAATCAAAGGTCCGTCTAAAACTTTCCAGTGGAGTCGGTCTTGGTCATCGCGTGCGCAGGATCCGATTGCGCGGGATCACCTGCGCGGGTGTCTACATGCCTGCGCACGTGATCCGTCGTGATCCGGATCTAGCAGATCCGGGGCAGCTGTCCCATGCCCGATGCACACCCCGGTCCGTACGACTTTGGGTACGACAGCAGCCGCTTCGCCAGCCGTCGCCGAAAGCGCCGTGGTCCAAAATGTGGGCTACCGCCTTGTTCCCAGCACAAAAAAGGCAGTTCTTTTCACTATGCTACATAATCCTCAAGTAACGCTTCCAAGCACATCGTCTCAGCTTCCTCGAGAAGCTGTAGGTTCTCTGCAGTCACTGCGGCCTCGGCGACAGATGCGGCCGCAGATGCGACGGCAGTCGGCCCTGTGGTCGATTCGGACCCCGCGCGACAAGTGGCAATCTTGCACACCGCAGCCACGTAGACGTTTGTAGACCACTTGTCCGCATTGACAGTGTCAGCATCCGCGCACGCGGCCGATTGCCGAGTTCCAAGTCCGGCCGCGACTCGGGCCCGCGCGGTCCGCAGATCGCCAGAACGCTTCGCGCAGCGGGCGTCGGGCGAGGCCGGGGCCCGACGCTTGCCGCGGTTGAATGCCGAATCGCCTGGGCCACGGCACACCGCCGCTCGCTGTACCAATCGTACACAACTCTCCAGGAAGGAGTCCGCGGCAAAAAACCGAGGCGTTTTGGTTGAAATACCCATGCCAGGCCTCGAGCCCTTGCTCAGAGAAGAGCCCCAGCGAACCGTAGGTGTCGATCCAATCGGCTGCGTGACACGCGAGCACGTGGAGCTTGGGAGTGATGCGAGCCCATTCGAAGCTGGACCGTAGAAGGTCAACAAATTCAGCCGCTTGCCGACGGGATGTTGAGCGCTCATCGGCTGCAAAGGTTGTCGCCCGGTTCAGGACTGGAAGCAGATCAGTCCATAAGCTGCAAGCCTGGCGGTACGCCGAGGCACGTGCCAGAGGAACAAATCCGTCCAGGATATCGAAAACCGCCGCCAGGCGCCGACCAATCTTATGGCACGCCTTGCCTTCGAATGTGCCCCCCCAGTAAGGAGCTGGGGACACGCCGACATTGAGACGCAGAGCAGCCGTCAGCGCTGCCGCGTACTCCTTGGCCCGGTCCGGCCCAGAATCGAACGCAACGGCCTCCACCCCCAGAGAGAGTAGCCATGGGCTCACACCCAGCGTGATATGCAAGGGCATGGGGACAATATCTTGGGGACCAAAGACCATCAGCGGTCGCTGGACGTAAGACAGGGTGTCCGTAATCGGGGGAGGATCTTGAAGCGCCGCCAAAGGACCATTTGCGAACAGATCCGCCACCACCGTCTTTTGAAGAAGTGTGCGAGGCACACGCACGGCGCGGCTGCCATCTTGCAGACTGCCATAAATGGCAAAATCTGGAATCAGCTTCTGAGTCGAAGCGGTAATGCGCGCGAGACAGCAGCAGTACACACAGGGAAAGCGGCTGCTGGCCCCCGCATGACCGTCGAACGATGTCGTGAACGAGTAGTCCCCCAGCAGCACGAGATGGACTGGCCTCGTGACGCCTGCGACGGAGACCCCGTTGGTCCTCAAGTCCTCCAAATCGGGTGCGTACAGTTCGGCCATAGCCGCCAACGATGGGTAGTCGTCCTTTTGGCACGGTAATACACCGAAAAGAATGGTGTTGTCCCGACTGCATGGATGTGCCTGGTTGATGCACGCCAAAATCGCTTTGCGTGAGCTCTGGCGACCGCCCTTGTCCAGCCCGAATGCCAACAGAATCTCGCCGGCCGGGCGGCCCGCCACCGGTCGGTCGATGAACTGGTTCCGGGCCACAAGATCCGCCACCATGGCTTCAACGGCCGCCCGCGGGCTCGCCAGCGTGGCACCCAATGCCGATGACGTCACACGGTGGCGCGCCTCTGAAAACGCCGCCCGGCCATCCGCCTGCATCACCGCCGCGCTGGCCAGCCCGCTCCGAGGTCCGCCCATGATGCGCCGAATGCGCTGCCACGTCTCGTACGAGATACTGTTGGCAACGACGAATTGCGTCTGCAATCGTGTGGGAAGTGCCGCAACCGCCGCCGATGGGACCACAGCCAAAATCCTAGCGTCCCTCGCCTGCCGGCTGACGTCACCGAGGACCCTCTCCATGGCCTCCTCGTTGTCCCGGCACAATGCTCTAATGGCCAACGATGCCTCCAGGGACCGTCTACGGGCATGTCCGGGGCCAACGACCGCTTTGACTGACACTGTCTGGCGAGTGTAGAGTAGATCCCTGCCGTTGGCAGACAGGGCCCGCAGCGTCTGCGGATTTTCAGCCACCAGATGCGCGCTGACGATGGCCACAACACACTGCCGCTGGGCCTCGTCGAAGGTTCCAGTGGCAGCGATGACAGTGGCCAAGGCCACATCGACACTGGGCCCAAAGGCACCTGGCGCCGCGTCCGCCAGCCCGCTGCCGCCATCAGCAGAGTGGATTGCCGGCCGGAGGGTGTCCAGGGCTGCGCCTGCCTGCTGGTGCGAGCCATCTGCGGGACGAATCAGCGCCATCGGCGCCGGCTGAGCTGCGCCACGCGCATCTGCAACCGCCACCAAGCGCCTAGCACCGATGAGTGCCGCCGCCGTCGCGCACGTGCCACTCAGACGGGAATCCACCGACACGTGTGTGGCTGCGACCGAAGTGGCGCCCGCAAGCCCGACTCCGCCCCCCCTGGTGGCTTGCGCTGTCAGCAAAGCTGTTGCGCGCTCGCCGCCAGCAGAGATGGCGTGTGCCGCATCCGCTGGTGTGATGGTGTCACCGGCGGTGGGGCCAGCAAGCCCTCGGGCGCGTGTCGCCTCTTGCGGCACCGTTCCGGTCAGCATGGGCGATTCACTGCTGGGAGTGACAGCAGGACGGGTCGGGCTAGGCACCGTGGCCGTTGTCCCGGCCGTTGCCGCGGCCCGGCTGCGCTTTTCAGCCAGTGTTCTGCAAGCGGAGCACACCGGCTCGCGATCTTTCGATGGAAGAGCCGCCTGCTCGGTCGCTTTTGCATCCGCCCAGAGGATACGCAGGATCCGCGGACCTGGGCGCGCAGTTGGACGACGGTTGGTGGAGACATCTCCATGAATGACGGAAGCACATGTGGCCCACTTCCTTGTGGGAGATGGACGCTTGATGAAGTAGCATGCACGGCAACAGCCGCGAGACACCCCGTTCAGGTACGGCGAGCTCTAGACCGCGCACTGACGTCGAGGCATGCCGGCGAGAAACTGGACTAGCTCCGAGCTTCTCAGGCGCCCGCCATCTCGCAGAGACAGCCACTGCTCCGCAGCGGAATTGAGGCGCAGGCAAGCCTGGTGGCATTGATCACACACAAATGCGTGGTCCAGCTGAGGGAACAGTTTGTGGAGGGAGGCGGAGGCTTCGTCGCTGCACAAAGCAGCCATACCAATCAAGCGGGGGCACCAGACGCAATGTGGTGGCCGAGGGAAAAAGAGGGCGTGAGATTAGTGTTGCTGACCGTGTAGCATAGTTGTGGACGGCCTCATCCATCACGTCACGTAAAAACAATAAGTAAAGCTGACCGCTTTTTACTCGCTTTTTTGACAAACGCGCACGTACCACTGGCGACACGGCGGAGGGGGAGGTACGCCAGAGGACGACGCCATGCTGATGGGACGACCAGACCCAAGAAAACTGCGGCAGATGCGAGGATGTATGTAGATATCACCGTAGCCGCCGCTAGGCGATGCTGCTGCTGTACGTCAAGGTGCAGAAAGGGGGGGGAAGTGCTCGTATGCGTCGGTCGTCGCCGACGCAACGGCGATGCAAGATGTCCGAGAAAGACAGAAAAGTTTTACGTGTACACTGTAATGAGGAAACGTGTCAGAATCCGAATGCCCGCCCTCATCTGGGGGTGGGTCGGTATAGTGGGCCTCGCTCGTTGCGTGGCATCGGTCGAGTTCCTCTCAATGTTAAATACTAGTATAAGTACCATACCGACATGTACCTACCGTTGAACGAATGGCCAAAACCGATTATCGATCGGGATACCGACCCTTACCGATTTCGTTTATCGGCCAAACTTACCGATATGCCAACGTTACCCTGAGAGCCCCCCCCGTCGATTGTAGCCCACCTACACGTCGAATCGACAGGGTGCGTTTTTTTTTAAATGCAACCTCCAGATGTGGTGCCTCCGCGTCCCGCCCAAGTTGTGCTCGCTGCAGGGCCATGCGTGGCCGCGTCTTTGTCCCAACGACGATGCGTCCGCACGGGCCGGGCTGTCCGCGACACGCGTTGGATCGATCATTCAGCGATGGCGGCGCGGGGGCGCCCGTGCGCGCAGGGTGTGCACCGGCGGCGGGGCGCCGCCGCCCGCGTCGGTCACCCCCCGCGTGGGCCCCTGCGGCAGCCCCACCGCGGGCGTCCACGCCGCCCTCGGCGGGCCTTTGCCGTCGTGGGCGCTGCGGTAGGAGCCCTTGCAGCTGCCCCGGCTGCTGCCTCAACCGCCCCCGACCTGCCCTTCCCTGCCCCCGCTGCGACCGCGAGCGCGGACGGCGTTGCGCGCGCCGTTGCCCGCCTCTGCGTCCTCCAATGCTCGTACGTGGCGGCCGCGGGCCCGACCGCTGGGCAGTGCGCTTCCCCGACCTACTCAAGCGCCATGCAGCTGGGCGCCCCCTCCGTGCAGCGGTGCCTGCACCGGGCGGTGGACGAGGCGGGCGCAGGGCTGCTGGGTGGCCGCACCCTCCGCGCCGACGGCTGCACCGGCTGGCCGAGCGAGGGCGCGTGGCGCCCGTCCCCCAGCTTTGAAAACCGGTGCGAGGGTGAGGATGGCCGCCCCCCGCTGAGCGGCGACGTGGCCGCCTCGGCCACCCTGTACCGCAACTCCCTCGCGGGCTCGGTCGCGGCGGTGACGGCGTTTGGCGCCGAGGAGCTGGCGGTGGCCGCCGTGTCGAGCCTCCGCCTCGGCATCTGCCTTGACGACGCGTGCAGCGTGCCGGCGGCGGTCGACACCACCCGTGCGGCGCGGCAGCCGGCGGCAGGCCCCGACGGCGGGGGCGGCGGTGGCGCCACCGCCCCGCCTGGCACGCCCATCCTCACCTACCGCGCCGCCGACGGCGTCGCCCGCCCCGTGCCCCTCGACGACACGCGGTTGCTGTCGCTCGGCCGCGCCGTCCTCGCGGCGCCCACGTGGTTTGCGTCGCCCGGGTCGGCCCTCGGGCGGGACCTCGACGCGGCGGTGGTGCTGCGGGAGGGCCACCCGGGCGCCCCCGCCGTCCAGGGC
>ENA-ORXT01002510-ORXT01002510.1-marine-metagenome-genome-assembly--contig:-NODE-2510-length-21936-cov-4.191088_pt1 | contig 21936 bp, 16 predicted proteins | sample MGYA00237868_ERZ511482 | MGnify/ENA metagenome assembly ERZ511482
AAATTGTACTCTGTATATTTGCTTAGATGAATATCTTGAAAAACTAAAGTCCAACATCTCGAACTCACATAAGCTCGAATTTGTATTAAATTAAAAATAACATTATGCCAATATATCATAGAATGGGGCGCATTCCTCAGAAGAGACATACACAGTTTTTAAAACCCGATGGAAAACTATATTACGAACAATTGTTTGGGACCATTGGCTTTGATGGAATGTCTTCATTATTGTATCACATTCATCGACCAACAATGATTAAAACGATTGGAGAATCTATTGATCTGACGCCAAAAATTGCTGTAACTAAAAACATTACTGCTAGAAAATTAATTGGCTTTAATGTTGCTCCTGAAGATGATTTTTTGGAAAGTCGTAAAACGATGTTGGTCAACAACGACATCCATATTGGTGTGGGCGCACCCAAGAAATCTATGACGGATTATTTCTATAAAAATGCCGATGCCGATGAAATGATTTTCATTCATAAAGGAACGGGGACACTTCGGACTATGCTTGGCAATATTCCTTTCAAGTATGGTGATTACTTGATAATACCACGAGGAATGATTTATCAAATGGAGTTTGATTCAGAAGACAACCGCATTCTTTTTGCGGAATCTTTTCACCCCATTTACACACCTAAAAGATATAGAAATTATTTCGGTCAATTATTGGAGCATTCACCATTTTGCGAGCGAGATTATTTAACGCCTTCTTTCTTAGAAACCCACGATGAGGAAGGAGAGTTTTTATTAAAAATAAAGAAACAAAACACCCTACATCATTTGGTCTATACATCGCATCCTTTTGATGTCGTTGGTTGGGATGGCTACAACTTCCCTTATGGCTTTTCCATACACAATTTCGAACCCATTACGGGTCGGGTTCATCAGCCACCTCCTGTTCACCAAACCTTTGAGACTAAAGCTTTTGTGATCTGCTCTTTCTGTCCAAGAATGTACGATTATCACCCAAAGGCTATACCTGCTCCTTACAATCATTCCAACATAGATTCTGACGAACTCCTTTATTATGTAGATGGTGATTTTATGAGTAGAAATGACATTGACAAAGGCTATATGACGCTCCATCCTGGTGGCATTCCACACGGTCCACATCCTGGTGCTTATGAGCGTAGTATTGGCAAAAAAGAAACAGGTGAATTGGCAGTTATGATTGATACTTTTAAACCGATGCAATTAACAGAAGAAGCCCTAAAAATTGATGATGGAACATATTATCAATCTTGGTTGGAAGGGGCGCATTAGTTAATTTTGAATGAGTGAATGAGTGAGTGAATATTTTGGAATGTGCTCTTTTCGGTTACCCGTCTAAAGTTGCTTAATAAATGGTTACATACGAACGGGATTTTATCAAATATATAATAAAAAAGGGGCACATCATCTTAGAATAATGTGCCCCTTATTGAATGTTTTACTTCATAATACTTTTATAATATTATTACTTGTTAATTGTCTGATTTAATTCTATTCTTCTCATCTTCTAGCCCAGTACTTCTTCGACGAGATTTTACCTTATCGTTTCCGAACATATAAGAGAAATTGACTTTAAAACGGCGACTGTCCCAGCCTCCACTTGTCTCCATATATAGGTCTCCAAAATTACTAATCCCCGACCATACTTGGGTTTTAAAAATATCGCTAACAGATAGTTTTAGGTTTCCTTTTCCAGCAAAAAGGCGTTTTTGAACACCAGCATCCATACTCCACATTGGGTCTGTAATGAACGTCCCTCCCCAAATAGAAGAAGAATTATACCAACCAGAAACCTCGAAGGTAAAATCAGCAGGAAGTTTGATAGAATGTTGGCTGTAAATATTAAAGGTATTGGCAGCAATACTCACAGATTTACCATCTATCATTGCTTCATTTTCGATGCGATAACCCGACAAACTAATATAAGCGCTCCACCAATCGTTGATGGGAACAGGAGATGCAATATTGATGCTATAATGTCTTTGTTGATCTATGTTCAATGACGTTAAAAAGCTGGCATCGCCCCTTAAAGTATCCGTAATTGCCGTGATGACATCCTTGGTTCTACTGAAACTCAGCGTCGTATTTAGCGCATACATAAAGGTGTGGTTCAACTGAATATTATTGGTGTATTCGGGGCGGAGAAAAGGGTTGCCTTTTTGAAAGGTAAGTTCATCTAACTGATCTTCAAAAGGATTTAAATCTTGATAAGAAGGGCGATTAATTCTACGGCTGTAAGAGAGTTGGAAACTATTTTTATCGTTCAATTGATACGAAAGACCCGCCGAAGGAAAATAGTCAACATAATTTCGTTTTACTTTGTCATCGTCAATATCAACCATTGATGTTAAAATGCCTTCTGAATTGGTTTGCTCCACTCTTAAACCTGCTTGATACCCCCATTTTTCAATTTTAGTAGAAAATTTCGCATAAGCAGCATTTACATTCTCTTTATAGACAAAATTATTGCTTCGATTGATGTCTAAGAATTTCACCCCATCAACCACATCATAGGCATCAAAAGTATTGTCGGTATTGACGAATGCTGTTTTGATACCAGTCTCTATTTTGCCGCCAAACAAGGGTTTTTCGTAGTCAATTTTAAACGTCCAAATGTCTATATCGGTTGGTGGTTCGTAAACATAAAAAGGGCTTCTATAGGTCGTATTTCCCGATGGATTGGTATAAAAATTATTCTGAAAATCCAATGCATCACTTCTATATTGCCCGTAATCTCCATCAATGTTAATGACATTTCCTTTTTTGTCATCAAAGCGGTAATTTACATTAAAATTGTAATTGCTGTTGTCACCATCGGAGTCGTTTTCTGCCCTTAGAATGGTGTCTTGTACCGCAGACTCAATAACGGTTGTCCCCAAACTACTATTTGTCCAATCTGTAATGTTTCCATTGACCATAAAACCGATGGTGTTTTTATTGTCTAGGTAAAAATCTGTTCCAAATTTAAAACCGTGTCCTTGCCAAGTATTATTAGAAACACTACCGCCATCAAAAACACCCGCTGTTTGTACCCTTCTGATGTTAAAGAAATTGGTATTTTCCCCATCAAAATAGCTGTAGTTACCAAAAATATTGAGTTTTTTATTACGGTAATTTGCCGTTATTGAGCCATTGTATTGCGGAACTTCTCCCTGAGAAAAACCCAAGGATAGGTTGGCATTTCCACCCAGATTGGTGTCTTTTTTTAAGCGAATATTAATGATTCCTGCGTTGCCTTCTGCATCGTATTTGGCAGAAGGATTAGAGATGATTTCAATGGCGTCTATTTGTTCAGAAGGAATGGTTTTCAGGTATGCCGCTAAATCAGCAGCACCCATTGGACTGGGTTTTCCATCTATGTACACTTGTACACCTGTCTTGCCCATAAGTGTAACATTCTCATTGTTGTCCACCATTACACCAGGCGATTTTCGCAACAGATTTAGGGCATTTTCGCCCACCGCATTCACCGTTTTATCGACATTTAGGACAACCATATCTGATCGAACCTCCATAATGGGTCTTTCAGCAGCAATGGTTACTTCGGTCAGTTCAGTATTGGCAACCTCTAATAAAATTTCACCACAGTCATAATTCGTTTCATTAAAAGAAAAAACAGAAGAAGTATATGATGCAAAGCCCACATAGCTCACACCCAAAAAATAGCTTCCTTTGGGAACTGTGTTTATAGAAAACCGACCTTCCTCGTCGGTGATGGCACCTTTGACCAGCGCACTATCGGAGGCAGCATATAAGACCACACTGGCATATAAAGCTGCTTGATTTTCGGCATCGATTACACTTCCCAAAATGACTCCTGAGGATTGAGCGATGCAAAAACTGTAACTGATTGTTAATAAAATCAGCGCATAAAAACGTTTCATAGTTTAGATTTAGTGGATTTAGTTTTTATTTAATTACTAAATATGAGATGTGAGATGTGAGATGTGAGACTCTCTCAATTTCGCTAAAAACCCTTGGGTTTTTAATGATTTGTTTAGGAATCAGTAAAGAATAAGTTTCCGATCTCATATCTCCTATCTCCTATCTCCTATCTCATATCTCATATCTCATATCTCCTATCTCATATCTCCTATCTCACATCTCACATCTCACATCTCATATCTCATATCTCATATCTAGTAGTGAAAGTTTTTATAAAGAGTCTGGTTGTTGTTCGATAGTTGTATTGTTTTTTGTTAAAATTTTATAAAAATATTTCCATCTTATATGAGAGCTTGTTGGGATTTTGAAAACCAGCTTTCAGGTTCTTTGTAAATACCCCTTGAAACAACGATGTTCCTTTTTGTAAAGGGGTTCGTTACCTACTGTTCCTTTTTGTTAAAATTTGGTCACTTGATTTGTACTTCTGTCCGCTGAAATTTGCTTAACCTACCATAATTGACTTATCTTCGTTTATAGAATAACATCATCTCGAAAAAACCAATTTCAATGCAGATAAAACACCTATTTTTTGGAGCTCTTTTATTAATTGGCTCTACCTTGTTTGGTCAAATTCAACATGGTGGAACACCTTATAGTTTTACCCATGAAGTTTCAAAAGAAATTCCAACAATCACGATGCCTAGTTTTGATTTACAAGCAATGGTTGTAGAGGATGAAATTTTATACAGTGGAAAGGGACAGCCTTTACGTTTTGGAAAAGAATTTGATGTTGACTATAATTTAGAAAACAGTGGACAGTGGATTGCATTACCCGATGGAGGACAGTTGTGGCGTTTGGAAGTTCACTCACCAGGAGCACGATCGCTTAATTTTTTGTTTGATCAATTTTACTTACCAGAAGGAGGCGAATTGTTTATTTACACCCCAGACCATGAAGTTGTTTTGGGTTCGTTTAACCACACCAACAACAAACCGTATAACAAATTTTCAACAACGGTTATAAAAGGCAGTACGGCTATTTTTGAATATTACAACCCACCTACTGATGACAATGTTCAAATTCAGTTTTCGCAAATAGTACATGGATATAGGGATTTTTACAATAAAGAACTAAAAGACTATGACGATTCTGGTGCTTGTAACAACAATGTAAATTGTTCGGAAGCTAGCGAGTGGCAAAACCAGAAGAGAGCTGTTGCTATGATTATTGAAGGCGGTTCTCGTTCTTGTTCGGGTGCAATGATCAATAATACTTCTGGCGACAATTCTCCTTACCTCTTAACTGCTTATCACTGTGGTCAAAGCTTTTTCACAGGAGAACTAGAAGTAGATATTATCGAAAACTGGATCTTTATGTTTAACTATGAAAGCCCCGATTGTACCAACCAAGACGGACCAACAAATCAAACCATATCTGGTTGTACTATTAAAGCATCTGGACAAAGTTCGGACTTTCTATTGGTTGAATTGAGTAGCACACCACCTGAGAGTTACGATGTTTATTTGGCAGGTTGGTACAAAGAAAACATCCCTGCAAATAGTGTCACCACGATTCACCACCCTTCGGGCGATATTAAAAAAATCACTTTTGACAATACTGGGGTTTCCTCAAGTAACTCTGGAGGACCACTTAATACCCATTGGGAAATTAGCGAATGGGAAGATGGTACGACCGAAGGAGGTTCTTCGGGTTCGCCTCTTTTTGATTCAGACGGATACATTATAGGTAATTTGACTGGAGGAACAGCTTCTTGTAGCTCCAGTACAGAAGATCTTTATGGTAAACTATCTTACTCGTGGCAAAGCAATGGCAGTACGCCATCAGAACGTTTACGAGATTGGTTAGACCCACAAAACTCTGGTGTCAATCAATTGGCTGGAACCAATTTATTTGCTCCTGAATTGGCTTTAGATGCATCTGTTAGTCAATTAATCACAGGTGTTTCTGATATTACTTGTGAAACGACCATCAATCTTTCTTTCAATTTGGGCAATAGTGGAAACAATTCGATTACTTCTGTAAGTTATTCCCTTCAGATTGACAATCAGGCTACGCAATATTTCACTTGGACAGGCAACATCCCTTCTTTTTTTAGTGAAACCATAGAATTGGAATCAAATAACCTGACACTTGGCGAGCATGAGATTTCGGTTACATTAACTGAAATTAATGGATTACCTACTGACGAAAACGAAGTTAACAATCAATCTTTTGCCTCTATCGAAATTGTAACAGGGCAAAGTCTTTTTGTTGATATAACTACTGATGAATATGCCGAAGAAACTAGGTATACCATTACTACTCAAGAGGGAGAACTTATTGTTGAGGAATTGGGTTTAAGCAGTGAAAATACCGTTGTTTTGGATTATTGTTTGGCTGTTGGCGAATGTTATGTCTTTACTATTTTTGATTCCTTTGGTGATGGCATTTGCTGCGAATTTGGAGAAGGCAGCTACGCACTTTCATTAGATAGTGGTTCTGGTTCTATAGAACTTGGTGGCGGCGGTGATTTTGCAAGTGCCGACACCATAGAATTTTGCCTAGAGGCAACAATAGATGGCAAACCTGTTTCTGTCTTCTATGCCGAAGAAACCACTCAAATTTGTCAAGAAGAATCCATACAATTCACGAATCAAAGTTTTAACGAACCAACTGATTTTGTTTGGACCTTTATAGGTGGAGAACCCAGCACCAGCACAACATCCAATCCTACGGTTACCTATACTGCTGCGGGAGCATATGATGTTCAGTTAATTGCCAATGGAGCCGTGTTTTCAGATACCCTTTTATTGACTGACTATATAAAAGTATTTGAGTTTCCAGATGGCACTTTTGAAGTAATCGACGTCGATGGTATTTATCCAGGAAGTATTAGTTTTACTCCTAGCAACCCTATTTATACTTGGACTTGGGAGAATGGATCCTCTAACTCACCATTGACCAACCTAAGTGATGGAGATTATTCTTTAATCCTAACAGACCCTAGATCAGAATGTCAAACATCACTTACAGCGACTGTTGATTTACTTGATACGAGTATTGAATCGTTGGGTTTTGATCTTGTCTTATATCCAAATCCTACCACAGATGTTATCATTGTTAGGAATTTCGATGCTTTGCCTTTTGAAGCCACCCTTTTGGATGTTTCTGGCAAAACAGTATTGACACAAACGTTGGAAACCAGTTCGACTGCCAATATAGCTATTCCTCCTTCAGTGGCTGATGGTTTGTATTTGTTAAAATTGGTCAATGAGGACAAACAGCAGTTGTTTAAGGTTCAAATTGTACGATAATAGGTGAAACATTATAATGCTAGACATTAGATATGAGACGTAAGATGTTAAACGAATTTTTAGTGGCTATCCGTCTAAGGTTGCCTTTTTAGGGCTACCCGTCTAAAGTTGCTGATTATTTTTTCTAAACCACCCCTCGACCGCAGCGGCGGACCGTTACGCTCGGGGTTCGGTATAATCGTACCCCTCGGCTACGCTCGGGGTACATGCGACGAAGCAGTTTGGCAACTTTAGACGGGTAACCCCTTTTTAGTATTTAATTTATTGATTATCATCAAATTGAAAAAGCACAAAGTCTTAAATCTCATATCTAGCGTCTAAATGACTAGCATTGTAGTAAAATATCTAGTATCGTTTGAAACGAGAAGATTAATAACAACCGTAAAAACACATGAAATTTGTGTGTTTTTACGGTTTTTTATTTTTTTTTCATATTCAGACAGCGTATTTGAGAGTTGTAGGTTCTTATTATCAGAAACGGCTTAGATATACTTTTAATAAAAGACTTTTAGTATTCGAATACAATTTTACAATGATCATTTTTTTATTTGTCGACAACCATATTTTATTAAGGCCTTTTTATTAAAAGTATTAAAGCAGTTTCTCTTTAGGTGAAAATCATCTAAAACATATTATTAAAATTGACCTCAAACCCATAATAAAATGAAAAGATTATCTTGGAGCACCCTTTCAATCGTGCTCATAATTTTTATGATTTCTTTTGTTGCCTGTAAGAAAGATACAGAAGTAATTACAACTGAAAGTGAAAATGAACTTATCTCAGAAAACATTACTTTCGGAGACACTTCAGCAACTGTTGTTTTAGGTTGTACCGATCAAAATGCTGAAAACTATAATGCGGAAGCAACCGAGGACGATGGCTCTTGTACTTATGCTGTTGTTACTGGTTGTACCGATCAAAATGCTGAGAACTATAATGCGGAAGCTACCGAAGACGACGGTTCTTGTACTTATCCTATTTCTACCAATGCCAATATTGGCGATTTGATGGCGGCATTTGCCCCCGAAAGTCAAATAGAGACCTTTAATTTTAATGAAGATGTCGGAGGAACTTTGGTTACTTCTTTGGATACTAGATTTGTATTTAATCCCAATAGTATGACCACTTTAGACAACCAAATGGTAGATGGCATGATTACTATTGAAATTATTGAATTATACAGCAAGGCCGACATCATTCGTTTTGGGGCACATACGATGTCTAATGGACAGGTATTAAGAAGTGCTGGAGAGTTTTTAGTAAAAGCAACCCAAAATGGTCAAGAGCTTAAAATTGCTGATGGTAACACATATAATATCCAGATACCAAATAACAATCCTGACCCAGAAATGCTTCTTTTCGACCTTGATGAATCAGGAGATTTACCAACTTGGATAGAAATTTCCCCAAACTCTCAAAACAATTGGGTTACACAAGGGGAGTGGGAAGATTCTTTAGACTTTGGATTTGGTTACTACATCATTACCGATCGTTTTAGTTGGATCAATTGTGATGCTTTTGCCAACTATCCACCTGATGAATTGACGACCGTTTCTGTAGCAGTACCAGAAGAATATACCAATACCAATACCGTAGTATTCTTAGTCTTCGATGATGAAAACACCGTTATTCAGCTGTGGGGAAATCCTGCAACGATGATGTTTACTTCTCAAAATATTCCAATAGGTGTAGACGTAACTGTTATTGTCATGTCTTCTGTTGGAGATGAAACCAATCCGCAATTCCAATATGAAGTAATTGAAACGACTACAGAAGCGGACCAAATAATTAATTCTACACCTGTAGATGCGACCATTGAAGAAATTGAGATGGTTTTGGATGGAATATAATGAGATTTTGAGACTTCGAGACTTTGAGATTTTGAGACTTCGAGACTTTGAGATTTTGGGATTTTGGGATTTTGGGACTAAAAGAATACTCTGTTTAAACCTCCCATTATCTTAAATATCACATTAAATATTAGACTGACGCCCATTTTGCACGGATGCAAAATGGGCGTTTTTTTGTTTTATTCCTTTTGTGGTCATTAGACGTTGCTGTGCAACGTATTAATATTTAGACGTAGATCTTACGCCTCTACGTGGGTTTGTTAATACGCTAATAATTCTTCTACCTTTGCTTTTACTTTTTCGGCAGAAGGAATCATCGTTTGTTCCAATACACTGTTTAATGGAATGGCTGGCATATTCTCCGCACCCATTGTTCTTACTGGCGCATCCAATGATTGGAAACATTCCTCTTGTATTAAACCGCTTAATGCTCTGGCAAAAGAATTGCTTACGGGTTCTTCGGTTACGACTAGGCATTTACCCGTTTTACGAACCGACTCAAACACTGTCGTTTCATCTAATGGGTATAAAGTACGCAAATCAACAATCTCGACTTCCTTCTTTAAATCCTTGGTTGCATTTAATGCCCAATGAACGCCCATTCCGTACGTAATAATGCTTAATAACCCTTCGTCGGGTGTCGTTTCTTGAACGATGTTTGCTTGACCAAAAGGAAGAATATAATCTTCTGGTGGTTCTATTGATTTTGCATTCTCTGTTCCTTTTACCTTAGACCAATATAATCCTTTGTGTTCAAAAATGACCACAGGATTGGGATCGTAATAGGCGGCTTTCATCAAGCCTTTTAAATCGGCAGCACAACTTGGATAAGCAATTTTTATTCCTCGAATATTGGTTACCACTGACTCTACAGAAGACGAATGATAAGGACCTCCACTTCCATAAGCGCCTATGGGAACCCGTAATACCATTGACACTGGCCATTTGCCATTGGACAAATAACACGAACGACTGACTTCTGTAAACAACTGGTTTAATCCTGGCCAAATGTAATCGGCAAATTGAACTTCGACAATGGGTTTTAATCCAACGGCACTCATTCCAACCGTTGATCCTATAATAAATGCTTCTTGTATGGGTGTATTGAATACTCGATCTGTTCCAAACTTTTGGGCGAGCGTCGCTGCTTCTCTAAATACGCCTCCCAAACGGATTCCGACATCTTGTCCATACAACAAACACTCTTTGTGTTTCGCCATCAGTTCTTGAATGGCGAATAAGGCGCTATCGACCATTACGATTGGTTCTTTGGTGGTTTGGTCGTTGTTTTCCTGATTGGAATGATTACTAAAGGTTGTCTCTACAGGAGCAAAATCATGGGTGAATAAATCTTCGGGTTCTGGGTCTTTTGCCATTAATGCACGCTTATAATGACTTTGTACTTTCTCTTCCGCTTCCGCTATATATGTTTCTATCTGTTTGTTGGTAATTCGTTTTTGTTTTAATTCTTTGATAAAAACAGGAAATGGATCGCGCGTTTTTGCCTCTTCTAAATCGTCTCTATACCATTCCATTCGTACACCTGATGTATGGTGATTCAACAACGGTACTTTGGCGTGTATGAGAACAGGTCTTCGTTCGGTTCGGATGATGTCTATGGCTTTCTGAACGGTTTTAAAACACTCTGTAAAACTGCTTCCATTGATGCTAAAAGCCTCTATTCCGTGAAATCCTTGGATATACTCATATGCATTCTGGGCACGAATTTCATCGGCGGAAGCCGAAATGTCCCATTCATTGTCTTGGACTACATATAAAATGGGCAATTGCTTTAGTCCGGCCATTTGGAAAGCTTCTGCCACCTCTCCTTCGGTAATTGCGGCATCTCCAATGGAACAAACGACCAGGGGATTGTCTTGGTCGTCTAAGCCCATTAGTTCTTTGTACTGCATTCCCATAGCGGCTCCTGTTGCTGGAATGGCTTGCATACCTGTTGCAGACGATTGGTGAGGTATTTTTGGTTTGTCGTCGTCTCTCAAGCTTGGATGGCTGTAATAGGTTCTTCCAGCAGAAAATGGATCGTCTTTTTTGGCCAACAATTGCAACATTAAATCATAAGGTTCCATTCCAATACCTAAGAGCATGGCGTCGTCTCTATAATAAGGGTATACGTAATCTTGCGGAAGCAATTGCATACCAACTGCCAATTGGATGGCTTCGTGTCCCCGTGAAGTGGCGTGGACATACTTAGAGACTACTTTCATGTTTTCTTCGTACAGTTCCGTCATGGCTTTCGCCTCTGACATTAGGCGGAAGCCTTTTGTTAGTGTCTCTTTTTTGATGCTCTTCTTTTTTTCTTTTATCAATTTTTTTTTGGGCTTTTCTGTCGCTTTTGTAAAACTCATTTATCTTGTTTTTTCCTTTGATGTGTTTAGACGTTTGGGTAAAACGTATATGGTGTATGTTTAGACGTTTGGGTAAAACGTATATGGTGTATGTTTAGACGTTTTATAAAACGTCTCTACGGTGTGTTTTATATGGGCAGTATTATTTTTTAAAAATTTCATAGACCTTTTTTTGAATTGGTCGATTTTTGGGTATTTCGGTCAATGCTTCTGTTGGGATTAATGAATCAAAACATTGTTGGGGTAATTGTTGGTACAATCCTGTTCCCTTTGTTTTCCAATCAATCATTTCATCAGAAACATCTTTGATGATTTTTACGGGATTTCCTGCGGCAATTTTTCTATTTGGAATCACGCTCTTAGCTTTTACGAAACTTAGGGCACCAATAATGCTTTCGTCTCCAATGATTGCTTCATCCATAATAACGGCATTCATTCCAATTAGGCAATTGCGTCCCAAGGTTGCTCCATGAATGATGGCTCCATGTCCAACATGTGCTGATTCTTTTAATAAAACGGTGGTTCCTGGAAACATATGAATGGTGCAGTTTTCTTGTACATTACAACCGTCTTCAATAATGATTTCGCCCCAATCACCTCGAATGGCTGCGCCTGGTCCAATATAAACATTTTTACCAATGACTACATTTCCTGTAACAGTTGCTTGTGGGTGAACAAAGCTGCTTGGGTGAACAACAGGTATAAATCCATTGAATGCGTAAATCATAGTGTGATGAGAATGATGAAAATGAAAATGAAAATGAAAAAAAGTGAAATGGAAATGTTTAATGAAAATGAAAAAAGTGAAATTTAAGCAAAATGAAAAAAATTAATCAAAATACAAAACTTGGACTATCAAGGACTTATGGGTTGAACCGGTTACCCGTCTAAAGTTGCCAAACTGCTTCGTCGCATGTACCCCTCGACTACGCTCGGGGTACGATTAGTCCGAACCCCGAGCGTAGTCGAGGGGTGGATTTGGAAAAATATTAGGTAACTTTAGACGGGTAGCCTTGAAATTTCATAACTCTCTGGTTTTCATAGGTGTCCAACTTTAGACGGGTAAGAATTTAATATCTATTGTACTAAAATCTAAGGTCTAAAATATCCATTAATTATTCAGACATATGTTCTCTCAAATAATCGAACGTATTTTGTACTGTTTGAATTTTCTCAGCTGCTTCATCAGGAATTTCAACACCGAATTGGTTTTCAAAATCCATAATTAACTCAACTGTATCTAGGGAATCTGCACCCAAATCATTGGTATAACTTGCTTCAGGAGTGACCTCACTTTCATCAACACCTAGTTTATCAACGATGATTTTTATAACTTTGGCTTCAAAATCAGACATAGTATTATTTTTTATTAAAAGATGCGCAAAAGTAGTTCTGTTTGGTCTATTTGCAAAATTTTAAACAATGCTTTTAGAAATGTTAAAACTTGGAACTAGGTTTTTGAATACATAAATATTTAAAAATCAACATCTTATATTTTATTCTATTTATTTTTTTATTATTTAATAATGATTTTTTAGCATTTGTTTAAGAATTATAAAATAACATTTGCGCTAATAACCTTAATTTCGTTCAATAATTTCACAAAAACAATAAACAAAACCATAGATTATGGATATTATTTTTGCCAATCCCATTATAAATAAAACCAAAATTGTCGCAACAGTTGGACCTGCAAGTAGAGATCGGGAGACCCTAAAAGGGTTGATAGCTGCTGGTGTAGATGTATTTAGGTTGAATTTTTCACACGGCTCACATGCCGACCATTTAGAAACAACTGAACGCATTCTATCAATAAATAAGGAGCAAAACACCAATGTTGCCATTTTAGCCGATTTACAAGGACCTAAAATTCGCTTGGGTCAAATGGAAAATGGTCCAGTACCCATTACAGAAGGTGAGCAAATCGTTTTTTCTACAGAAAATATTTTAGGAACAACAAAAAAAGTACCCATTGTCTACGAAACCTTTGCCAAAGATGTTAAAGTGGGGGAACCCATAAAGGTCGATGATGGAAAGTTGGAGTTTAGGGTTACTGAAATTTTAAACGATAAAGAAGTTTTACTAACGACCATTTCAGGAGGTGAACTCAAAGACAGAAAAGGGGTAAACATGCCTTTTTCTAACTTATCGGTTCCTTCTATGACAGAAAAGGATTTTGCCGATTTAGAATACATATTGACCTTGCCTGTCAATTGGATTGCGCTCTCTTTTGTGAGAACGGCGGAGGAAATCAACAACTTGAAAAAACTGATCGAAAAAAAGAAACATCCTGCTCGTGTTATTGCTAAAATTGAAAAACCCGAAGCCGTTGAAAATATTGATTCCATCATTGAGTCTACACACGCCATTATGGTCGCTAGAGGTGACTTGGGCGTAGAAATTCCGGTAGAGGACGTTCCTTCGGTGCAAAAGATGATTGTAACCAAATGTATTGCGGCTTCTAAGCCTGTAATCATTGCTACACAAATGATGGAGAGTATGATTGAAGATACCATTCCCAGTCGTGCCGAAATCACCGATGTGGCAAATGCTATTTACGATGGAACCGACGCCGTTATGTTGAGTGGCGAAACTGCTATGGGCAAGCATCCTATTAAGGTTGTTGAGACTATGCAACGCATTATTGCACGTACCGAACAAGACGAAAGGATATACAATGTTCCTCATTCTATAGATACCACCAAACAAAAGCACATTACCAATGCCATGATTTCTACTGCTGTGAATATGGCTAAGGAGGTAAACGCAGCTGGAATTTTGGGAATGACCAGAACGGGCTATACTGGATTTAAATTATCGAGTTTCCGACCCAAATCTCCTATTTTTGTCTTTACCGACAATCCCAAGTTACTCAATATGTTTAGCTTACTGTGGGGTATTAGGGCTTTCTTTTACGACCAACATAAGAGTAAAGTAGATAAGGGTATTGCCGATGTTCAAGAATTACTCAAAGAGAAGAAATTAATAAAAAAAGGGGACTGGGTTGTCAATACGGGAAGTATGCCTATTGAAGAAAGAGGTCCAACCAACTTTGTCAAGGTTACACAAATAAAGTAAAGTAAGTCCAATTTTGTATGATCGACTGCCTAATGGTTTAGAGCTTGTTGGGCAGTCGATTATTATTCTCGTCCTTTAATTTCTTTTTTCATAAAATAATCATACCATCTTTGCTCTTCCCAACTAATGGGTCCTTGAGGCAAACCAGGAGTTTCTAGGTCATCAGCCCAATTGGACAAAGCTTCTCTGAGTTCATTGGCCAATTTGGGGTAATTGGTAATCAGATTGCGTTTTTCGTGATCAGGTCCTTCTACATCAAATAAGTATTCTGTTCCATCCGATAAATAAAGATATTTCCAATTTTTATGACGAACGGCCGCTTGGTTGCCAAAACGCCAATATAGATAATCATGGGGTTCTGCTTCATTGTCATCGTTCTCTTGAACATAAGGCATTAAATTAACGCCGTCTAAAAACTCATCAGGCTCTGCACCGGCTAAGGCAATGGCTGTTGACGCAACATCCAAGGAAGAAACTGCTTTTTTATAAACCTTCCCTTTGGGCAGCGTTTCTGGCCAACACATAATATAAGGAATCCTGATTCCAGCCTCTGTGAGCATCCCCTTTTCCCCTATCCAAGGGTCATTAATGGAGCCATTCCAAGTAGGGGAAGCTTTGTCAATATCAGGTTTGTCTTGCTTTGATAAATCCAATGGGGCACCGTTATCGCTAATAAAGAAAATTAGCGTATTTTTGGTTAAACCCAAACTGTCTAATTTGGCACGAATCTGACCCACACCATCATCCATTGCCGACATCATAGCCAAGGCATAGCGACGACGAACAGGCATATCTTCACTAAAACGACTCAAATATTTTTCGTTTGCACCCAATGGAACGTGCGGCGCAAAATAAGAGAGATACAAGAAGAAAGGATCATCTTGGTGTAAGTCAATAAAAGTAAGGGCAGCTTCTGTTTGGACATCTACCCTAAAACGTCGATCCTGTAAATGTTTAACTTTGGGCAAGGTATCCCCATTTAAAGTATAATCTGTAGTAAAACCATTCATGTTTCCCCAAAAAACATCATCAAAGCCCTGCTCCATAGGCGTATAAGGCCGTTTTATACCCATTGGAATTTTTTTTGGGTACATTTTATAAATCTGTGGAAAATGCTTATCAAGCCAAGCTTTAGAAGTTGGATTAGGCTCTAAATGCCATTTACCAACCATTCCTGTGGTATATCCCACAGCACCCAAGCGTTCTGCAATTGTGATTTCTCCAATATCCATTGGTCCATCGGCATTGTCATCCAAACCAAAACGTTGTTGATAGCGTCCACTAATGATTCCCGCTCTAGAAGGAGTACACTGTGGAGCCGTTACATATCCAGCATTCATACGAACTCCATCTGCTGCCAACTGGTCAATGTGGGGTGTTCTAATATCCTCTGCCATCCCATAAGCTCCGACATCCGCATATCCTTGGTCATCTGTAAAAACAACAATAATATTGGGGGTTTCGATTTCTTGGCTGCCTTGCAAAAACAACAAGGACCCTACAAAAAGAACAATGCTACTAAGTTGATAAAACGACATAAAAGGAGATTTTCATTCTCTTATAAAATAAACTGAGGAAATTGAAATACAATAAGTAAGTGCCGTATTTCAGCAACTCCTTTTTAAAATAGTTGAAAACAAATGTAAATTTCAATGTAATCCTCTATTAATTTTGGGAATGTAAATATACCTTTTTAAAAGAAAAAAATTGGTGTCTTTTTAAATGTTTAAGAAAGACGAAAAATCTGTACTTGAAGATTTTTTAATGAACTACTCTACAGCAAGCTGGCGGAGTATCAATTTGGATTTTATTACTTTCAATATAAGCATCGAGGAAATAAACCATTTTTAAATTAAAATTTGATTTAATAAGAGTTATCATGCATACATTCAAATTATTTTTTTTGAAACTTATGAACGTATCACCTACTTTGAAAATCAAATTTTTCTTATCTTTAGGACTTAAAAATTGCTTGCTTTAAGCTTAAAAAGCCAAACTCAACCAAAGAATACTTGATACCTACTTTAGTTTTAATTTTGCAGGTCGCCTTTATTTCAAACAAACATACTATTTTGACTTGTTTTCTTTTAATTTTATTAATAGAGTATTGACTATGTTTTGTTTTTGTATATTGAAAAGAATAAAACAAATACAATAAAAAATATTTACGCCCTATTCCTTCCCTAATAAATTGGAGAGAATATTTACAAAAAACTATATAAATGGACATAGAACTCAATTTTGATAAAGAACTTGCGCAAATCATAGATCATACCATCCTTAGGCCTGGAACTACTTTGAAGCAAGTCAAAACCATTTGTGATCAGGCAATTAAATATAATTTTGCTGCTGTATGTGTACCTCCTTGTTATGTAGATGAAGCCTTTGAATGGCTTAAAATACCAGAAATCAATGTAACCACTGTGATTGGTTTTCCGATGGGTTTTGAAACCCTACCTGCCAAATTAGCCGAGACCGCAAATGCCATTTCTAATGGTTGTACAGAGATAGATGCTTGTGTCAATATAGGTATGATGAAAGAAGGAAGATGGGATTATATAGAAAGCGAAATAAAAGATCTTACGGAATTGGTCCAAAGAAAAGGACGCATCTTAAAAATAATCATTGAAGCAGGTCTGTTGGACGAAGCTGAAATCAAAAAAGCTTGTGCACTCTGTGCCAAATATAAGGTGATGTATGTAAAAACCAGTACTGGTTTTGTCGAACAAGGTGCTACCCCAGAAATGGTCGCTCATATGAGGGAAATTTTACCCAAAAACATTCGGATAAAGGCTTCTGGTGGTATTCGTACTCGTGAGGAAGCACTTGCCTTAATCGACGCTGGAGCCGATAGAATTGGTACTTCTAGTAGTTTGGCTATAATTGGTGTAGCATAAACAAATTTTAATACCTGTCGGATTTTTAACACCTGTCAGGTTTTTAAAACCTGACAGGTTTTAAAAACCCGACAGGTGTTAAAATTTGTTTATTTATTTTATACCACCAACCATCAAATTACATCCCCGAATATCACTGTTGTCCATTCTTCCCATAATTTGAAAAGACCCATCTTCATTCAAACGTCCCAAATCATCGGTGGCAATAAAACTACAACTGTTCCAATTCGCCAAATCAATAATATTTATTGCGCCTGTTTTTCCAATTGGAAGATGTGTTAATGGGTCCGAAACATCTCTAATTAATACTTTCATCGAAGGTGAGCAACGATATATTCCATCGATTCCATAAGCCTGCGACAACAGTTCAGTCATCCCATATTCAGAATGAATGTGTTCGACGCCATATCCTTTTTTCAATTCTTTATACAAAGCCGCTTTGGTCAACTCTTTTCGCTTCCCCTTCATTCCACCTGTTTCCATAATAAAGGTGTGTTTTAACGAAAACGAATGCGCATCCATTAAGTCCAGCAAGGCATAAGTAACACCCAAAAGAATGGTCGGCTGTTGGTTTTTTTCCAATAAAACAATTTGTTCCTTAAGTGCTTGAAATTGATCCAAATAAAACCCACTCTGCGAATGCTTGGATTCTTTAATCAAACGGTCTGCCATGTACACCAGAGAAGAACCCTCTCTTTCTAAATAAGACGGCAATAGGCACAAAAAACAATAATTACTTGGCAATCCATAAAACTGCTCAAATCCTGCTAAAAACGATTGCTCATACAAGGCAAGATCCGACACATAATGACGACTCACAACCGAGCCTGTCGTTCCACTACTGGTAAAAACCTGTTCTACTGGCTGGCTTCCCGAAACAATTTTATGGCTTTTAAAAAACTGTATGGGCAAAAATGGAATGCCGCTGAGCGTATTGACCGCCTCCACATCTGTTCCCAAATACGCAATAAACTCCCTATAAACAGCATTATTTGCTGCTTGATACCGAAAGGTCGCTATGGCTTTTTGGATAAAATTCATTTTTTTTTGACGGTAAACGGTGGACGGTTTGACGGTGAACGGTGGACGGTTTAACGGTAGACGGTAGACGGTTTAACGGTAAACGGTGGACGGTTTAACGGTAGACGGTTTAACGGTTTAACGTTTACCGTTTACCGTTCACCATTCACCGTCTACCGTTCACCGTCTACCGTTCACCGTCAAGGAGCTATTCTAAATATTTTCCACTCATCGTTTTCCAAACGGTAACACACACGATCGTGTAAACGGCTGGGACGACCTTGCCAAAACTCCCAATAATGTGGACGAATCAAATAGCCTCCCCAATTTTCTGGGCGTGGTATTTTTTCAACTTCGGTATACAGTGTTTTCGTTATTCTCCATTTTTCTTCTAAAACAGCTCGGCTTTCAATCACTTTACTTTGTGGAGAAACCAAAGCACCCATTTGGCTTCCTTTTGGTCGGCTCTGAAAATACTGAGTAGATGCTTCTGCCGACAATTTCACTACTTCTCCTTCTACCCGCACCTGTTGTTGCAAGCGGTCCCAATGAAACAAAGCAGCTATTTGCGGATTGGCACCCAATTCCTGCCCTTTTCGGCTATCGTAATTGGTATAAAAGACCAATCCTTCTTCAGTAATGTTTTTTAATAAAACGATTCTTGCAGCAGGTTTTCCGGCCACCGAAGTCGCAATGGTCATTGCATTTGCCTCATAAATTTCTTCGCTTTCACTGGCTTGTAAAAACCACTTCTCAAACTGCTCCAATGGATTTTTGGCGACCAGAGATTCATCTAAGATGCCTCTCTCATAGCTTTTGCGCATATTGGCTATTTTTTCCATAATTGATTCTGTTTTTATTTCTTTTTTTAACACCGTCAACCATTCATCGTCTTACCGTCTACCGTTCACCGTCTACCGTTCACCGTCTACCGTTCACCGTCTTACCGTCAACCGTTTCACCGTTTCACCGTTTCACCAAAACCGAAAACCCTATATGGGTATTGCCTGTTAAACGATCGGCATACAATTGACGATCTGGGCTGGTTCCATCACAGGTATATTTTCTACATAAATACGAACCACCTGCCAATCTTATTCTTCCATAAGTATCCACTTCTGTAATATCCCAAACATTACCAATAACCGAAACCTGATTATTGGGTAAGATTTGACTGGTCCCACTGTTTATAAAACGGGCATCGGCCGACGCTATTTCCCAATATTCCTCATATGTTGGTATGTTCACACCAGCCCAATTAGCATACGCCAATGCATCGTTATAACTTACTTGCGTTACAGGAAAGCCATTTCGTGCTTTTTGTTCGCCATCGGGGCATCTCCAATCTACATGTTCAACTACAACATAATCAAAAATGGTTAACTGTTTGATTGACCAAGCAAACTTTTCTGCATCGGTAACATAAGCTGTTTCTTCCACAAATTGAGCAAATTCTTCTACTGAAATTGTATGCAAAGTCGTTTTTTTACATCCAATAAGAACAAACATCCATAAAAAACAATAAAACATCCGATTTTGCATAAGTACAAAGATAATGGTTCAACCCATAAGTCCTTGATAGTCCAAGTTTTGTATTTTTTCTAGGCTACCCGTCTAAAGTTGCCGAACTGCTTCGTTGCATGTACCCCTCGGCTACGCTCGGGGTACGATTAGTCCGAACCCCGAGCGTAGCCGAGGGGTGGATTTGGAAAAATATTACGCAACTTTAGACGGGTAGCCGTTGAACCATTAAACTGCATATTTTGCTAAGACTTCTTTTGTAAAATCAGATAAGACCAATGTTCCGCTTTGAGCTGCTCTATCCGATAACAATTTGTCCCAATGGCTACAATCTTCCCAGAACACCTTTTTCAGCATTTGTTGTGCTTCGGGATTGGTTCCTAAGAGATAATCGGTTAATTTCATCACGCCTTTGTCCAATTCTTCGGTTGTTTCAAAAACATCGGCATATAATCCTTTTTCTTTTGCCCATTGTGCATTATAAAACTGATCGGCGTTAATGGTCATTTGGCTAAAAGCAGACAATCCTACTTTTCTTTGTACGGCTGGACCAACCACAAAAGGACCTATTCCAATATTCAGCTCACTTAATTTTACAGAAGCATATTTGCTTGCCAAGCAATAATCGACGGCGGAAGCCAAACCGACTCCTCCACCTACTGCTTTTCCTTGTACTCGACCTATGACCAATTTGGGGCATTTCCGGATGGCATTGATGACGTTGGCAAAGCCCATAAAAAACTGTTTGCCTGTTTCAGCATCATTGATGGAAATCAATTCGTCGAAGCTGGCGCCTGCACAAAAGGTGCGTTCTCCCCCACTCTTCATTACGATTACACGTACGTCATTGTCTTCTCCCATTTGGGTAATGGTGTTTGCCAATTTGCTCAGTATGTCGCTGGGCAATGAATTGTGTTTGGGATGGAAAAAGGTAATGATGGCTAAGCCTTCTTTGGGTTTTTCTATGTTTACGTATGGGGTCATGGGACAATGGGTGAATTTTAAATGAGTGAATGAATTTCGAGTATTAAATAAAAAACTTTAATGAAAATAAAAATTAAAAAACATTTTGTTTTTACAAAAGAGTATTTTACATTTGCCTTGACTTATAAATATCATACACAAATTTTGGACAGTTTTATTCACTATCGGATAAGTAATTGATAATCAATCTATCAATAGCCGATAATAAACTGTACCAAAATGACTTACACAACAAATCCAGAATTAGAAAAGGCGTTCGACTACCTTCAAAACACCCATCAGAATATTTTCCTTACGGGTAAAGCAGGCACGGGCAAAACTACTTTTTTGCATAGAATAAGACAGGAATGCATCAAAAAATTAGCGGTCGTTGCGCCCACAGGTATCGCAGCTATCAATGCAAAAGGCATGACGATTCATTCTTTTTTCCAATTACCTTTTGGACCATATTTGCCTGGCAACAAAAATGATCCTCGCCAACAAAGACGTTTTTCTAAAGACAAAAGGAATCTAATCAAGAGTCTCGATTTATTGATTATTGATGAGATCAGTATGGTTCGAGCAGACTTGCTCGACGGCATTGATGATGTGCTTCGTCGCTACAAAAATCCAACGGAACCATTTGGTGGAGTACAACTTTTGATGATTGGAGATTTGCATCAGTTGCCTCCTGTGGTCAAAAATGAGGAATGGCATTTATTGAAAGACCACTACTCTACCGCTTATTTTTTTGGCAGTAATGCTTTGCAAAAAACAGATCCTGTAACCGTTCAATTACAACATATTTATCGACAGTCAGATTCTATTTTTATTGACTTGCTGAATAAAGTGCGAGACAATAAAATGGATCAGGATGTTTTGCAAAAATTGAATTCACGATTTATTGATAATTTCAAACCTACGGATGATGAAGGGTACATCACTTTAACTTCACATAATAATACGGCGAACTCCATCAACAAAGAAAAACTGAATTCGCTTCCCGAAAAGCCTTTTCATTTCAAAGCAAAAATTACAGGG
>ENA-ORXT01002511-ORXT01002511.1-marine-metagenome-genome-assembly--contig:-NODE-2511-length-21928-cov-57.245847_pt1 | contig 21928 bp, 19 predicted proteins | sample MGYA00237868_ERZ511482 | MGnify/ENA metagenome assembly ERZ511482
GAAAAACTCATTATGCTACGGCATAAATCGCATTTCACCGCCTCGATTATAAGCAAATTAACCGACCCAAACCTTTACAACTTATTTTTTAAACGATCCTAGGCAATTTCTTGACCCGAGAGCACCAACTCAAAACTCCCCAACTCAAAACTTCTTCCCCCTTCCCAATTCCCGTTTTTTGTCTAACTTTCCATTTTGAATAAAGTCTAATTATACAATGCACAAGATCAAAAGAGTCATTCTCATCGTGCTCGACAGCGTAGGCATCGGAGAACTACCCGACGCAGCAGAATATAATGATACCGGAAGTAACACCCTCGGCAACATCGCGCGATTACATCCAGATTTTTTTATTCCCAATTTGGTTGCGATGGGCCTGGGGAATATTGATCCGAATAACGAAATTCCAACCACCCCCAATCCCACCGCTGCCTACGGAAAAGCCAACGAACAATCGGCTGGAAAAGATACCACCACCGGACACTGGGAAATATCCGGCTTAATTTTAGAAAAGCCTTTTCCAACTTTTTTGGATGGATTTCCCGCTGATTTTATGACCGAATTTGAAAAAAAAATAGGCCATAAAACCATCGGTAATAAAGCTGCTTCCGGAACGGCCATCATCAATGAACTGGGGGACGAGCACGTAAAAACCCGTCAACCCATCGTTTATACCTCCGCTGACAGTGTCTTTCAAATTGCGATGCACGAAGATGTTTTTCCAATTGAAGAACAATATGAAATTTGTAAAATAGCTCGGGAAATGCTTTCCGGAGACATGGAAGTAGGACGCGTGATCGCCCGGCCTTTTGTAGGATTTAATGGAACTTACAGCCGTACCAGTCGGCGAAAAGATTTTGCTGTATTGCCACCCGATAATATTTTAGATGCTATTGTTAGTCAAAAGAAAGAAGTATTTGCCATCGGAAAAATAGTGGATATCTTTGCGGGAAAAGGCATTACCAAATATGTCAAGACGGCCAACAATCAGGAAGGCATCAATCAGACGATTCAGGCTATTAAAAAAGAGACCACCGGATTGATTTTTACAAATTTAGTTGATTTTGACATGCTCTTTGGACATCGAAGGGATGTTCCCGGCTACGCTAATTCTCTGATGGAATTTGACGCCCGTCTACCGGAGATCACTACCGCTCTACATCCTGATGATCTACTCATCATCACCGCTGATCATGGCAACGACCCATCGGCGCCCGGCACAGATCACACCAGAGAATACATTCCTGTTTTGACCTATACACCAAATATCTCCGTAGGAAAAAATATTGGTGTTAGAGATTCTTTCGCCGACATAGCCGCCACGATTGCTGAAGCACTGGAGGTTCCATTAAAAACATCTGGTCAATCTTACTTTAAGGAACTTCAATAGCAAAAGATTAAATTTAACGCCAACCTTCACTCCCTACCTTTTTCTTCCACGACCAACATTTTCTTCCCCTCCCGATAATATACTCGCGAACCATCTGGTACACTTTTCGTGATCCAGACATTTCCACCAATAATACTGTCCGAGCCAATCCTGGTATCTCCACCCAAAATAGTAGCATTGGCATAAATTAGTACCCGATCACCGATGGTCGGATGACGTTTTATTTTGGCCATCCCTTTACTGACACTCAAGGCACCCAAAGTAACACCTTGATATAATTTTACGTCTGCACCAATCTCTACCGTCTCACCAATCACCACGCCCGTTCCGTGATCAATACAAAAACGAGGACCAATTTTAGCGCTGGGATGAATATCAATGCCCGTTTTGGTATGTGCATATTCCGTCAGCATTCTGGGAATATAATCTGTCCCCAAAGAGCAAAATCGATGCGCAATCCGATAGATCGCAATTGCATAAAATCCCGGATAAGTTCTAATTACTTCCACTCGGTCTACCGCTGCCGGATCACCCTTTAAGATCGCATCCGCATCCGCCTCCATGGCTTCCATTAATTCTGGCAAACTGTCTATGAATTTACTTTGAATTTCTTCAATGGGAACTTCCGGATTAGGTAGTTTTTTGAGCAATTGAAATAAATGTGTTTTTAATTTTAAAAAATCAACGGCAAAGTCATCCTGATTTTCATACGTTTTATCGCATAACGTAGGAAATAACAATTTCATCAACCCATCTGCCAATTCACCAACCGTACTCAGGTGGATACCTGGCTTGGTACTTCGGTGTTGGTCGTATAATTTTTTTATAAATAATTTTTCATCCATGATTGGAATACTGTTTTAGAGAATCTTACTGGTAGTCAAATGATATTTAGAGCAAAAATGTTGCTGAAAAAAAGCAGTCAAAGGTTATAAGCTATTCTTTTAATGATCCTTAGCTCCCAGGGCACTGGTATATTTACGTAGTTTTTCCTTCTAAAGTGTCAGTTATGAGGATATACTTTCTTACCTTTAAGAAATGAAAAGCAAATAGTTAGGAGTTTTTCAGCGACTTCTTTTTAAAACTAGAAAATTATGTCTGTATTCAAAGATAAACTTCGCAAAATGGTAGAAACCATTAAAGAAGGTGCCGTAGACTTTTCCAGCCTCGAAGTCACCACTCTAAACGGAGAAATTTCCCAATTCATCGACGTAAAAGGAAAATTTGACGTAGACAAAGTAAACGATTTTATGGCCGGAAATATCACCGTTCAGGGCGAAATCCAGGTAATTGCTCATACCCACACGTCTTTTGATCAGGACACCCTTTTATTTACCAAAAAAAATATGACACCCGAAGAACGCGAAATATTTCAACTCCATCTGGAAATGCTCGCTGCCGCTCGTGTCTCCCGGTTGGCCTTTCTGCATTTTTTAAAAGAAATTATTGATTAAAAATAAACAACACGTTTCAACCATAAAAAATGATCACCGATCTCGACCAACTTATCCCGCGTGAACAATATGAGCCCTACCTCGAAGGCCGTCCGCTTGATTATCTCCAGCCACTGGTAGATCTGGGTTTTCTTCGTTTTTCACAAACAGAAAATCGGTCTGCGGTACAGTCTGCGCTAACCGAGTTTCGAGTAGCTTGTCATGAACTCAGTTGGTTGTCAAAAAAAGAAAATGGCCTCGAACCATCCATTCCTCCGTCCGATGAACTGGACAGTTTAGAAATAAAATTATTACACCTGCTGGTCGATATGGATGGTGACTTTCAAATTACAAAATTGCCAGAGTGGGGTAGCCTGAATATCTCTTCTCGGGTCATTTATTATCGGCTGCGGTTGCACGGATTTTGGAAACCTGGTGACGAACCGCAACGCTTTGATCCTGCTATTCTGGATATTGCGATCGCCAAATTGAACAGTTGGATTCCGCTACAAATTTCCCCTCTGCAATGGATCAACCTATTGGGAGATATTCCAGAATTAATTCGTAATACTTACGATCACGGTCAGTTGGATCAGCAAATTGTTTGTTTTAAATATCGTCCTCGTACCGCTTTTAAAGAAAGTTTTCGTAATGAAATTGTCAAAGAAACCGATCAAAAAATAGCAGTGGAATCTGTTGAACTGGAAGAAATAAAATCTACGTTGACAGAACTGAAGGGTAAACGAATTGCCATAGCTGATGTAGAACCACGTGCCGCCACTACCCGGAAAAATCGACGCCGTCAGTCCGAAGTGGAGGTACTCCGAATAGAGATAAATACCGTGGTTGAGCAAATGCGAGATGCCCTGAATCAGAGACATCAGGCGAGTAACGAATTTCAACCAGTTATTCTCGCAGCAAGGGAAGAATTGCGAAAAGCACAGCTCGTCCTGGCGCATCATAAAGTGGATATCAAACAATTAAGGAAAACGCGTAAATTTCTGGAGGAGCTAGAAAGGGAAAACAAGAAACTTCGTAGAAAAAGTAAAAGAGCAAAGAGAGATTTGCAGGATTTATTTTCTGATAATCTGGAGTTGGAACGTCAACTTGTTTTTCAGTTATCATCGCTTCGGAAACTTCTGGAGGTGCAGTCTGATGCACCGGATCACCTCCAGCATAAATTTGATAAACCCATCTCCAGTGCGAAGAAAAAAATAGACCTGCTAAAAAAATATTTTGCAAGGGAAGAAGCGATTGAACGGAACAAAAACAGACTGGCGGATCGGGTCGATATTGATGAAAAAATAAAAGAGAAAGAAGCCACCACGCCAGAATTTAAAAGCCATGTTACGCGGATTGAAAACGGTTTGGCTATTTTATTAAAAAAACAAAGAGCGATAGTAGATGCGTTTGATGATGATATGGTAGAGGAACAACAAAAGCTGAAAAAGGTGGCGAAGCGGTATCAGCACTTACTGAAAAAACTGGAGAAAATACCCCGTAGATTCCGGAGAGAACTAAAAGAATATCTAGCACCTGAATTTTACGAAAAAGTACGCCGGGAATTATTAGATCGGGAAAACGCTTCGCTCTTTTCAGAGACCCTCAATCATCCTTACAACCAGTTTTTAGTACGCTTGTTACAATTGCATCAATGGACCAATGGTTATTATAATGGTGTGATTGACAGTAATTTAGGGCGTAGAACTTTTCGTTCAATTCGCGAGATTGACAAAGATATAAAAGTATTAAAACTTCGCTTTGTCCTCTACCAACTCAATCCCCAATCCGGTACCTGGTTACTTAATATTCGCTATCTTTTTGCAGAAATGATTGACTCTCTGGATGCCTTTAAAGAACAAGATGATTTCGAAACCGTAGTCCAAAAATACGAATTGGAAATTGCCAATAACCCTAATATTCAAAACCAGAAAAGACGGATTGACCAGGAATTAAGTAAAACAATTAAAGAAATAAACAAAAATCGCGTAAATAATAAAATGCGCCGTATTTACTTTGGAGTACGGAGTTTGGCGCGCTCAATTGTAAGGGGAATGGCTAGACTAATTCAACTCATTGTCAAAGGCTTAAAATTTATCTATCGGCTGCTACGAAATTTTGTACTCCTGCTCTATCGTGAAATTCGGGAAGGACTCCGAAAGTTTGGCCAAGGCATCGCTTTTCTTTTTGGGAAAAGACAAATTACCACTTCTTTTACAGACGGGAGACCCGCGATTGTAACGCGCTTTGATTTTGATTGTGATGTACGCTCGTTCGCAAATTTGGATGCTGGCCAACATATAACAAGGCATCGGATCAACTGTCACAGCATTACGCACAATCTTGAATTTGCACTCGTACTTACCGCAAAAATAATCGAATGGACCTTTCAGGCGGTTCGCCTTACCTGGGTAACGATCTTGATAAGAATTGCCCTTTATTTCAGAAAACAAATTAAAGCCTTTTTTAAGAAAAATGTCATTATGTAAATTTCTACTGTTTATAAAAATAGTAAAATTAAGCTAAGTTATTCTTTTAATGATCCTTACTGTTGTCCTTTCAATAAAATTAGTATTAACTTGCTATGTAGAATTATTAAAAGAATACTTTATTACCGTTGCTTGGGAATGAGGTATTATAAATAAATTGATATTCCATGACGCGTACTTATTCCATCTTGCTTTTCCTCTGCTTTTATTCCACTATTTTATTATCTCAATCCACTCAAGATGCCCGGGACCGTTCCGTGGAACTGGAATTGGTCAACGAAAACGGTGATTTCTACCTAAAATGGACAGCAGACAATGATGCTCCCGAATACCGAATCTACCAAAAAGAATTGAATGATACTACCTGGGGTGAACCCATCGCAATTCTACCCGGTGATGCCACCCGTTTTGACGACGTAGAACTATTTCCCGGTACAGCAAAAGAGTTTGGTGTCTTTAAATATGAATTTGACCTGATCGTCCAAACCGTGGAGGTTCCTGCTGGTTCAGATTTTGTTTTGGAATTTGCGGACATGTTCAATATCGGACTTTGTTGCGATTTTGGATTTGGCTATTATCGGTTATCGGGTTGTGGTCAGGAGTTGGCGTACGGAGATGATTTTGGAAATTCAGACATTACTCAATTTACGGTTTGTGATAATGGCGAAGAGACTGAAACACTCACCTTGACCATCAAGCAGGATATGTTCCCACAATCCACTTCTTACGTTCTTCGGGAAGTAACGACCGATTCGATCTACCTCACTTCCGGCGAGCCTGGAACGCTGATCGCACAAAATCCAGCGTATGGATATATCTACGCGGGCAATCGATTACCTCCAGTACATAAACGGGGTGGAATCATCTTGCTTATCGAGGAGTCGGTACGTATACCGATCGCTCCCGAGATTGATCGCTTACAACTGGATTTGGTTCGAGATGGCTGGAAAACGTATATTGAAACGGCCACCACCACCGAGCCAGTCACCGATATTCGTTCAAGAATTCAGGCGCTACATCAACAAAATCCGGAAATTAATTCACTCTTTATTATTGGCCACGTTCCCGTTCCTTACGCTGGAGAAATTGCGCCGGATACACATTTTGAAAACCACGAAGGTGCCTGGGCCGCCGATGTCTATTACGGAGAATTAAATGGAACCTGGACGGATTCGGTTGTTACCAATACCTCCGCGCAATTTACCTATAACCACAACGTTCCGGGTGATGGAAAATTTGATCAGGACTCTATTCCAACGGACGTTGAGCTAGCAGTAGGACGCGTAGACTTTTTTGCTATGCCCGCTTTTTCGGATTCTGAAGTTGAATTGTTAAAAAAGTATTTTCAAAAAAATCATCTCTACCGAAACGCGTTTTACAACATTCCACGTCGAGCGTTAATTGATGATAATTTTGGCAATACCTTCGCTGCACCTGCGGCGAGCGGTTGGCGTAATTTTTCGACTATGTTTGGTGCCGAAAATATATTAGTAGCAGATTACTTTTCAACGTTGTCTACTACTGCTGGATATCTTTGGTCTTACGGCTGTGGCAGTGGTTCGCACATTAGCGCCGAAGGAATCGGGACGACGCAGGACTTTGCTAATGCTGAATTGAATTCTGTTTTTACCATGCTATTTGGCAGTCAGTTTGGAGATTGGGACAATACAAATAATTTTCTAAGAGCACCATTGGCTTCTGGTTTGACACTGACCAATTGCTGGGCGGGAAGTCCGCCGTGGACTTTTCACCATATGTCGCTTGGCGCACCCATTGGAACTTCGGTATTGGCTACACAAAATAGTCGATCCAATGGTGGCGTATATCTGGACAACGGACCACAGCTGGTACACGTAGCGCTCATGGGAGATCCGACACTGCGTATGCATATGGCTATTGCACCAGCTTCTGCTTTTGCGCAGGTGGACGAAACGGCGGCTGTCCGCATCAACTGGAATCCCGCAGGAGGATTGAATATTGAGGGATATAATATTTATCGTTCAACCGATCAATTTGGAGATTACGAACTGGTAAATGATACCCCAATTGATGGAACTACCTATCTCGATACACCTCCAGGTAATGCCCTCTATTATTATCTGGTTCGAACCGTTGTCCTGGAAACTACGGCTAGTGGAAGTTATCTAAACTTAAGTGCTGGTACTCCTGCTTCTGTAGAATTTATTGTCGGTACCAACCTACCAGATTTTAGTCAGCAAATAATGCTACAACCGAATCCTGCAAAAAAGGAATTTCTTTTGAATTTTGCTTTCGCTCCAGAAAATTTCAAATTAGAAATATATAATGTTCAAGGGCAAAAAGTCTACACCGACCAGGTAAATACTCGTTCTGAAAATATCAATATCTCCATCCCTGCGGATTGGTCTACGGGCATTTATTATGTAAAAATGTGGAACAACAAATGGAGCGCTGTCAAAAAATTGATGATTACCGAATAACGCATAAAGTCTACCTTTGTGAACCATCCCTAAAATTCAAAAACAATTCCCTATATTTGCCACCATATGAAAAAAGGCCGTACCATACTCGAAAAAGAGCGGTTTTCCCTCACCCTGGAACGACTTTGTCACCAGCTCATTGAGCACTACGACAACTTTGAAGATACCTGTTTGGTAGGCATTCAAACCAGCGGCGTAGTTATGGCCAATCGTATTCGTAAAGGACTACAGGAGATTTTAAATATTGAAAATATCCAGTCTGGTAATCTCGATATTACATTCTATCGGGATGATTTTCGGATTCGCGAAAAACCGCTCCAGCCAAGCAAGACTTCCATAGATTTTGATTTAGAAAATAAAAAAGTAATTCTGGTCGACGATGTGCTCTACACTGGACGGACGATTCATGCGGCTATGTCGGCACTACAAGATCACGGACGACCTTCTCAGGTAGAAATGCTGACGCTGGTAGACCGACGGTTTAATCGGCATCTTCCCATTCGGGCAGATTATGTAGGCATTACGGTAGATTCGATTGACGAAGCGTATGTGCAAGTAGAGTGGGCCGAGGAAACAGGAACAGACAAAGTTTTATTATTTGGTTCAAAAAGAGAAAAATGACGGGCTCCCAGCTAAGTACCAAACATGTTTTAGGTATAAAATATTTGACCGAAGCGGATATTCGTTTAATCTTCGAAACGGCCGAAAATTTTAAAGAAGTCATCAATCGACCGATTAAGAAAGTACCTTCTTTGCGTGATGTGACGGTGGCTAATTTATTTTTTGAAAATTCTACCCGAACCCGATTATCTTTCGAATTAGCAGAAAAGCGTCTTTCTGCCGATGTAGTCAATTTTTCTGCTTCCTCTTCTTCCGTCAAAAAAGGGGAAACGCTCCTCGACACGGTGAATAATATTCTATCCATGAAAGTAGATATGGTCGTCATGCGGCATCCGGCTCCCGGCGCTGCTTACTTTCTATCACAACATATCGAGGCCAATATCATCAATGCTGGAGACGGTACCCACGAGCACCCAACACAAGCTTTACTGGACGCCTACTCCATGCAGGAACAAGTCGGAGACCTGGCAGGAAAGAAAATTGCCATTTTTGGGGATATTCTACATTCACGGGTAGCGCTAAGTAATATTTTTTGTTTACAAAAATTAGGTGCCAAAGTCCGGGTCTGCGGACCTCCTACCCTGATTCCCAAATATATTGAAAAATTAGGGGTCTCGGTCAGCTATAGCGTTGCGGAAACGATGGCCTGGTGTGATGTTGCGAATTTATTAAGAATTCAACTGGAACGTCAGGATATCAAGTTTTTTCCATCTATTCGAGAATACGCACAGTATTTTGGTATCAATCAGGATATTATTGATAAAACTGGAAAGAAAATCGTTATCATGCATCCTGGTCCAATCAACCGCGGGGTGGAAATCTCTAGTGAGGTGGCCGATTCCTCCGATTCTATTATTTTACAACAGGTAGAGAACGGCGTAGCCATCAGAATGGCAATTTTATACTTACTGGCAGCAAAAAGGTGATGCTTTTCGTTTCCTTTCAAAAGGTAATATGTGCGCTGTTATTTTTAGAGAACTTCACGATTATAACCTCTGTTTTTCAGTTACATAATTAGCGCATTGTGGTTAACAGTTTAATTTATTACCAATAAGCATTCATTGGATTACCTTGATTTAGACAACTTCTTACTATATTGTGCAAAATAATCAAGTTATGCGTCTATCAATTCTCCTTTTCTCTTTTCTATTTTTTTCCAATTATCTGGTTCAGTCCCAAAACTGCGCCGGGCTTATCGTTGAAAATAAAATGCTGGGAAGTTCTCAGATTTTAAAATCTAAAGACCAAACCATCGTTATCAGAGGTACTTACAGTTATAGTATTGAATTTAATACTACTAATAGCGGAATCGTGGCCAAGGTATACTCAAATGGTGGCGTAGAATTTAATCAGGATGATGAAATCATCTTTATGGATAGTGGTAAGAAGCGGCAGAGCTATCGCTTTATGGAGATGGGGGAAGTAAAAAAATCGGGTAATACCCCCATTTTTATTAATACGCTTCAGCTGGATATGGCAGCGATTGACTGGTTTTCCAACGCACAAATAAATACATTGTATTTGCGTAATAATGTAACAAATAAGATGTTGAAGTTAACGGTAACTTCCAATCGACAGGCGGACTTTAAAAATCTGGCTAAATGTTTTGGTTCGTCCCTGGACCGGGGCAAAGTAAAAGATGTTAAACTGACCAATAATAATTTTTCTGCAAAGCCTAGTGGCAGAAGTTCCGGGGCACCGATCAGTTCTACTTCTTCCGGTGGTGGCCGTCGAATTACGGATGTTAGCTTACTTAATGACAAAGAGCTGGCAGATTTAAAACAGGAATTGGCTTCTATCAAAGAAAAGCTACGTGCTGAAATACAACTGGAGCGGGATAAAGCAGATAAGATTAAAAGTCAGTTACAAGATGAAGTAGTACTGGCCCGGGAACAGGCCGCCCAGAAAAAATCTGAATTTGCTCAGGAAGTATTGGCAGCTCGGGAAAGATCTAGCGCTGAAATGGGAAAATCTCAACAAGCGGTAGCTGAATCTGTGCAAGATGCACGCTCTAAGGCCAATCAGGAGATAGAAAAAATAAATGGTAATGTTATAGAGAGTCGTAAGAAAGCGGACGCGGAGGTAGCCAAGGCAGAGTTGGAAAGTGCACAGGAAGTGGCTGCTGCCCGGGAAAAGGCAGCACTTGAAATCAAAGCAGTTAAAGAAAAACTGGAATTGGCCAGGGTAGAATATAGTGATGAAATTGCTTCGGCCAGAGAAAATTCCCAGATGGAATTGACACGTATTCGGGAAGAAACGGCCAATGCAATTTCAGAAGCCAGAGCAAAGGCTAAAGAAGAACGAAATAAAACGACGGAAGATGTTGTCAGTTCCAAAAAAACAGCTGCCCAGCAAATCTTGCAAGTGAAAGAAGAAACGGCTGAACAAGTGGCGCAAATTAAAGAAAACGCGGTTTTGGAAAAGGAGAAGGTTGCTTTTGAAGTGGCCGAATCTCGTCGAAAGGGAGCGGAAGAGAAAGCACTGCTTCAGGAGAATGCGGCTTCGGAAATAGCAGATCTCAAAGAAAATATTGCGAGGGAAAAGGAAGCTTCAGCGATCGAAGTGGCCGAATCCAAAAGAAAAGCTTCTGAGGAAATCAGCAATACACGACAACAAGTGGCAGAAGCTAAACAGAATTCTAGTAAAGAAGTGGCGGATACCCAAGCAATGACTGCACAGGAAATTGTCGAGGCTAAAGCCAAAGCGGATATTGAAAAGCAAGCGGCGGCCGAAGAGGTAGCTGCCGCTCGTAACCGTGCCGGACAGACCATCGCTGAAATTAATCAGGAGGCTGCCGGCAAAGTGGCTGCTGCCCGTGAACAAGCAGAAGCGGAAAAAACTAAAATAGCAACGGATATGGCGACGGCCAAGGAAAGGGCACAAACGGAAATGACCAGGATTCAGGAGGAATTGAAAATGGCGATCGAAGAAGCAAAGTCTGCGGAAGCGGCGGTAAAAGCGAGTTCTGCGGAAGCGGTAGCGTTGGCCAAACAACGCGCAGCAGAAGCAGTAAAAATAGCGCAGGAGTCAGCCGCTTCGGAAGTGAAAATGGCCAACGAAAAAGCAAGTGAAGCCAAGACAGTTTATGCCTCTGATGTCGCCAAAAGTCAACAAACTGCTCAAAACAAAATTAAGGAAATACAGACAGAGGTATCCGCAAAGATTGCCGAAGTAAAAGAGGAGGAAAAGAAAAATCAGCAAATGACCGCCGAAGAAGTACAGGCTGCTCGTAATAATGCCGCCAGTGAAGTAGCGAAGGCTCGTGAAATGGCGGCCAATCAGATTGCGAAAGCAAAAGAAGAGGCGGTGGTCGCTCAGCAAAATGCTGCAAATGAGCAGGCAGAAGCAAAACGAAAAGCTGCTGAAAATATCGCGATTACTCGGGCAGAAGAAACTGCTGCCATTCTGAAAATAAAAGAAGAGGCCGCTGCTCAAAAAGAAAAAACGGCCAATGAGGTGGTGACGGCTAGAAATAATGCAGCGGCAGAAATTGCGGCTATTAAAGAACAAACGGCCAGCGAGATCCAGAAGGCCAAGCTCGCAGAAGCCGCCGCGATAGAAGAAACAGCACTGGCGATTTTGCAGGCCAGAGAAGAACGGGCTGCTTCGGTGGCAAAAATTAAAGAGGAAGAAGCAAACGAGGTGGCTGCGGTTAAACAACAATCTACGGAGGCTATTGCAATGGCTAAAAAAGAGATGGAAGAACAAAAAGCAGCTTATTCCAGGGAGACGGCGGAAGCGGCAGAAAAAGCAAAAGAAGAGATTTCTGCCATCAGAAAAGAATCGGCTGATAAAAAACAACAATATCTGAACGATGCGGAGGAAGCCAGAAAAGCTGCTCTAGCAGAGATATCCGCCGCTCAAAAAGAGTCTTCGGATGCCGTATATTCCGCTAAGCAAGAGGCTAAAAATCAACTCAATCAGGTAAAGGAGGAAACGGCTAACCTCATTAGGGAAGAAAAGGAATCTTTGAAAAATGCCCAAATGGAATTGAGCCAAATTCAGGACGCTATTACTAAAACAAAAGCGGAATTGGCTAAACTTAAGGAAAAATAATTCGGACTTTAAAATGGAAATTTTAAAAATTATTATTATTATTGCTCAATGCTATTAGGAATGGCGATTAAATAAAAGAAGATTCCAGGCGAATTATGGTCATTTATTTTTAACTCATTCCTTATTAATTAATCATCTTTTTTAAAAATATAATTATGGGATTTGACGTATTTAAAAGTGAAAAAAACGGAAAATATTATTTTAACTTAAAGGCAAAAAATAGTCAGGTTATTTTGGCTAGTCAGGGCTATGAGGACATTTCTGGGGTGAAAACCGGTATTTCTTCTGTTAAGAGAAACGCTGCGAACAAAGATAATTTTCTGGTTAAAAACTCTACCGACGGAAAGGTATTCTTCAACCTGGTAGCGGGCAACAATCAAGTAATTGGCCACAGTCAGGTATATGCTTCCAAGGATGGAGCAAACCGGGGAATCGCTTCTGTTCAGGAAAATGCAAAGGATGCGGAAATTAACATGATGACATCTTAGGAATGGCGATTAAATAGTTTGAGATAAAAGGCGAACTATTTTTTCATCAATCAAGGCGCTATAATGGGCCCTGCCCGACTGACGTCAGTCAGGCGGGGTTACACACCGCATGATAACCATTTTAGTAACCCTGCCCGATCTGACAATCTGTCCGGCGGGGAAGCGTGATGGAAAAAGAGGAAGCTATAGTGTCTTAATTTATTTTATCAACATTTCTTATAAAAAGACCTGATTCATACGAATCAGGTCTTTTCTAATTAGTACTTCAGCGAAGCGCTTATTGATCCAGAATTTTTGGATGCATCTCGTTGACTACTCCTCCGGAAACAATAAATTTCATCATATCTCCGCCCTTTACTTCCACGGGTTTGATTTTTTTTGGATTGACGAGATAAACATTTCCACTGAAATTATAGGAATGGGGAAAATATACGGCGACCAGTGGCAGGTCACCAGCACCCGCTAATTCAATCGTATCCTGTGTCATAAATCCCAAACGGTAAACAGCATCTTCTGACAAAGTCACCAATACCGGTTTGTCAAATTTCTTTTGATCTCCCATTAGTGCTTCGGTTACTTCCTTAAAGCCTTTGTACAAGACCGAGACTACCGGAATTTTTCCCATACAACGGTCCAGAAAAACAATCATTGATTTGCCAATAAAGATTTTCGCCAATAAGCCAATATTGACCACAATAACGAAAACAATTAACAAACCTAATCCAGGAATATTAATACTCAGTAAATTGTCTATCCAGACAATCAGGTGATAAAGTATGTAAAACGTACCCCAGATAGGGATAAGTACGGCAAGTCCGGAAAGGAAATACCGAAATAGTTGGTTAAACATGATAAACTTGATTTGTTTTTTATCAACATTCAGAAGAACAGATTAACCAGTTAACAGTGCATAGCTCTTTGTATAACAATCCTAATATGGCTCTGCCTCGGGGGCACTAATATTTCTATGTGCAAGATAAACCGACTATAAATTCAACACAGTATTTCTCTGCAGTCTTTTTTGAATTTTTCAAATACTTTAGGGAGCGATACCTGTTCTAACGTCTAGTCTTTTTTTACAGTTTTCAACCTTCTAAGTTTCAAGAGTGTCTCCAATAGATTATCGAGTTCACCGGTACCAAGAGACTTGTACATAGTGAAAATTGCTTCATTTAATGCTAAAGCTCCTTTAATAAAAATCTTTTCTCCTTCTTTGGTTATTCTAATTTCTACTTGTCTTCGATCTGAATCACTAATTTTTCTTTTAATAAAAGCCTTCTTTTCCAGTTTAGCTACCAGGCGGGAAGTATTAGACATTCTGTCAAACATCTCTTCGGTCAAAGATTTAATCGAGGCTGATTCTCCTTTAGTAAAATATAAGGTTTTTAAAATAATGTACTGTTGAAAGGATACATCATACTTCTTTAATATAGAAGTCTTCGCATTGAGCATCTCCGAAGCAACGGCCATAATGGCATCGTCAGTTCGTATAACAGGGTGCTCAAAGGAACCTTTCAGATTGGTTTCTTTGAATTTCATTTTCTTTCTGTATTGTCTACTTTGTTGTCTTTCTTTAACTACACGAAGATAATAAATTTGGACAATTACTCAACTATCCTCCTTATTTATTTATCTAAAACAGGGTCTTCGTACAATGGTACTTTTCTCGAGAGAGATAATGCGCTATTTTTACAAGGCAAGTAAATATTTTTGACGAACGGGCAGTTCGGCCGTCCGCTATATCAGTTTGATTGGCGTGACGGTTTTTTTTACTCTTCAAGTTTAATCTAGTGCCTTCGGCATTAAATAACTGGGCATATTAATCAACGTAGGAACAAGGCATTGCCTTGTTCCTACGTTGATCTGTCAACTTAACCTTTCTCGGCAGGCAGTCTTTTTTGAGTTTTTCAAATACTTTAGAGGGCGATACCTATGCGTTGGAAGGACCGATTAACTAATCACTAATCAGCTGTTCTTATTCTCTTGGAAAAAATTAACAATTTGAAATACATAACTAATTTAGTACCCGACGCACTAGTAACCTGAGTTAAGGTTTAAATTACTACAGAGGCGTAATCGTAATACCCGGTATATTTTTCTCTGCCCAATAAAGCGAAGCGAGGTTTTTATCCCCAGTACAAGTATCACATTTAAAAAAGAGATAATACAGCTGGATATGCTCACCCAAACGATCCACAAATTTTTTTAAACGGAGATTACTTTGGGTAGGTTGGCTATAGATTTGGGACAATCTCCAGGAATAGTAGGCTTCGTCGTGTAGTTCTACGATATCGAGGACCACCTGGTCGTCACTATGTTTTTCGAGATATTGTCTGGCTAGAATAGAATGATGCCGACTCCAGTCCCGGGGACTGCCTTTGTGTTCCTCATACTTAAAAGTGTCATGGACGAAAGTAATGAGTCGTAGTCGGCTTCGATCTTCGGCAGATAAGGTGAGTTTTTCTACATTATCAAGCACTTCGCGGATATGATAAACGATTTTACCCTCTGGATGACCAAAGCGAGGGGTACCCCACATTAGCCCTTTAAGAAAGGGAGGGTCTTCCAGAAAAAATTTTTCGAGTGGCGTTTCAGGCTGTAAATACTCCCTCAATGCGTTTGCTCCATGAATCACTTTATACATTTCACCAAAGTACTAAAATATTATTCTGTTACAAAGATACAGGAATTAGCTGGGATGATTTTAAAAATTAATCCCAAATCACCAGCCAATCACTCATTCGGGTCATATGCTGTTAATATCCTGTTAAAAATTATGTTTACTATAACAATTATAAATGGCCGAAAGTTATTGTGTTATACAAAACGAAGGGGTCAGTGTTCTCCAGTCCGTTCGTAAATATTTATTTTATCAACATTCCTAACTGAAAGTCGTTCTAAATATAAAGATAAATTTAGAATGGGTTTGTCGAAAAATCACAAGTATGAAAAATTTTCTTTCATTCATTTTTGCTGGTATCATCGGTGGATTGATTGCATTTGGTGGAATCAAGTACACCAGCCAGTCTAGTGCTGCATCAGCACCACAGCACCTGTCGAAGCAGGTCAACTTAATAAATAAAAAGCCATCGGTTGGAAGTTTCCCCGCTAATTTTACCGACGCGGCAAGAAAAGCAATGCCGACAGTGGTTCATATAAAAGCTACGGCAGGAGCTAAACCATCTCAAAATAATAATCAAAGCAATCCGTTCGGTGGATTTTTTGGAGAAGATTTTTTTGGTAACCAAGGTCCACAGTCAGGTGCAGGTTCTGGTGTTTTTATTTCTGCTGATGGATACATTGTTACCAACAATCATGTGGTTAGTTTTGCGGATGAGCTGGAAGTAACGACCTACGATAATCGTACTTACAAAGCCAAGCTAATCGGAACAGATCCAGGAACAGATATGGCTGTGATCAAAATTGATGCGACCAATATGCCGACACTTAGCTACGCCGATTCTGATGAGGCGCAAGTGGGTGAATGGGTGCTGGCCGTGGGAAATCCTTTCGATCTAACCTCAACGGTGACGGCGGGAATTATTTCTGCGAAAGGAAGAAGTATCAATATACTAAGAGGCAAAGGTGGAATCGAGTCATTTATTCAAACAGATGCGGCGGTTAATCCAGGAAATAGTGGTGGCGCACTGGTAGATGATACTGGACGTTTGTTAGGAATAAATACAGCCATTGCTACGCAGACCGGTTCTTATTCTGGTTACTCTTTTGCCATTCCAGTAAATATGATGAGAAAAATTGTAGATGATATTATCCAGTTTGGTAGTTACCAGCGGGCGTATCTCGGTATTAGTATTAACGAAATGGACGCGGATCTTTCTACAGAATTGGGGGTTGATATTTCGCAGGGTGTGTTTGTTGACAAATTGGTAAACGGTGGTGCTGCATCTTATGCAGGTATTCTACCCCGGGATATTATTACCGCAGTAGATAATCGACCAATAAGAACGGTTCCAGAATTACAGGAAATTGTGGGTACCGCAAAAGTCGGAGATGTTCTGAATATTACGGTTAATCGAAAAGGAAAAATAAAGGATATTCCAGTTAAATTGAAGGCTGAACAAGTCAGTGGAGTTAGGAATTGATCAAAGATGACACTAATATGTATATTCGGCTAATGGTTTGAATATCAGGGAGTTGCAGTGTGTCGCAGAGAAAAATTATAACTAAATTAGCTGCTTGTTAGGATTTTATTAACATGTGAATTACAACAAAATATGAGGCTAATTAGTTAGTATTATAGTAATAAAATAAACTTGTTTAAAGTTGGTTTTTCGTTTTGTTTTGATGTGTCTGTTCGGCGAAAGCTTGAACAGACATTTTTTTTCTCTTATATTTTTCTATCTTTAGGATTAGGAACGGTTCAAAATAGCTTTACACTTTTGACTGCTTTTTTTGCTTTTCAAAACAAATGTACTATGATTACCACACTCCCAATTGTTAAAGATTTTATTGGTTTGTTTTATCCCAACTTGTGTGTCGCTTGTGATCGCAATACCCCTGTGCACGGAGGAATCATTTGTTTGCCCTGCCAATACCACCTACCCAAGACAGAATTTCACCTGGATAGAGAGAATCCCTTTACGGATAGATTCTGGGGAAGGATTCCAATTGATGCAGGAGCTGCATTGTATTATTTTACCAAAGGAGGAAGAACACAAAAACTAATTCATAAACTCAAGTACGACGGAAAAAGAAAAGTGGGAATAAAGCTAGGAAATCTTTACGGTAGAATGCTAAAACAATCACCTTATTTTTCTCAGGTAAACCTGATTGTTCCTGTACCGTTGCATCCACGAAAAAAACAAACCAGGGGATACAATCAAAGTGATCTTTTTGCACAAGGACTCGCCGACGAAATGCAGGTTCCACGGGCGCCTTACGCACTAAAGCGACTGGAAATGACAGAGACGCAAACCAGTAAATCAAAAGCAGAAAGATTTGCTAATGTAGCGATGGCCTTCGCCGTAAACAATCCCAAAGTTCTAAAAGGAAAGCACGTACTACTCGTGGATGATGTCATGACGACCGGAGCAACCATGGAAGCTTGCGCCAATCAGATTCTTTCCTGCGAAGGGACCAAAGTGAGTATGGCTACGATTGCTTTTACAGAATTTTAAAGTAAAATACCCATCTCTGAAGTTATTCAAAAATGGGCATTCGATGTTTTTTATTTTAAAAGCTGATTTATCCTTCCACTAATGTTCCTACCTGCTCACCGTGAATAATCCGCATTAAATTATCAGGATCATTGATATCAAAAACAATAATTGGTAAATTATTTTCCTGACAAAGAGTAAAGGCCGTCATATCCATCACACTCAGTCCCAGACTAATCACTTTCGCAAAGGATAATTTGTCAAATTTAGTAGCGGTATTATCTTTTTCCGGATCAGCCGTATAAATTCCGTCTACGCGTGTACCTTTCAGAATAACGTCCGCATCAATTTCGTTGGCACGCAATGCAGCCGTGGAATCCGTTGTAAAATAGGGGCTTCCTGTTCCACCGGAAAAGATAACTACCCGGCCTTTTTCAAGGTGTCTGACCGCTTTGCGACGAATATAAGGTTCTGCGATAGCTTGCATTTCGATGGCCGTAACCAATCGCGTATAAACACCGATACCTTCGAGCGCACTCTGTAGCGCCATTCCGTTCATCACGGTTGCCAGCATACCCATATAATCTCCCTGCACACGATCCATTCCGGATTTTTCTGCTTGCATACCCCTGAAAATATTTCCGCCACCAATCACAATTGCTACCTCAATATTTTTTTCCACCAATTGCTGAACTTGCAATGCGTAGTGTTTCAACATTTTAAAATCAATCCCAAACTGCTGATCTCCCATGAGAGACTCACCACTTAGCTTGAGTAAAATTCTTTTGTATTTAGCCATTATAAAAATAATTTAGAGAATGATTTAGGAAAAAGCACAAAAAAAAAGCGAATTATAATTAATTCGCTTTTTCTTAATTCAAAATCTTATCCAAGTTCTATATGCTTGAAATCAGTAACGGTTAATTCACCATTAACTGACTTAAGATAATCAGCTACGGACTCTTTGTTCCCTTTGACATAATCCTGGTTGAGCAAAGTTCTTTCTCGGTAAAACTTATTTAGCTTACCCAGTGCAATTTTTTCCAAAATTGTTTCTGGCTTGCCTTCCTGACGCGCCTGCTCCTTTCCTATCTCAATTTCTTTCTCTATAACGCTTGGATCAACTTGATCCTTGTCTAGGGCGATAGGTCGCATAGCCGCAACCTGCATAGCAACATTCTTACCTGGCTCAACATATTCTGGACCTTCAAGATTAACAGCTACCAGTACGCCCGCACGGTGTCCCATGTGGATGTAAGGTAAAACCTGTCCTTTGCCAGAAGTTTGGATTTTAGCATATTTACTAATTTCCAGTTTTTCACCGATTACAGCAGTCTGTTCTACTATTTTTTCTCCAATTGATAGTTTATCATCAAAAGGTAAAGTCAGTAAACTTTCAGTAGAATCAGGTAAATTTTTAAGTACGATATCCGCAATTTTGTCTGCAAAAGCCACAAAGCTGTCGTTTTTAGCTACAAAATCCGTTTCACAACCTAACCTTACTACAATACCGTCATTACGATCTGCAGTAGTTTTAGCGATCACTACTCCTTCGTTAGCATCACGATCTGCCCGCTTTTCAGTCAATTTCTGACCTCGCTTGCGCAAATTTTCCATTGCTTTATCAATATCCCCATTTGCTTCGACGAGTGCTTTTTTGCAATCCATCATTCCTGCGCCGGTTTGATCCCGTAATTTTTTTACATCAGCAGCTGATATTTTCACTTCTAAAATGTTTTAAAGTTTTTAAATAATGATTCCTGAGGGAGGTAACGAAGAAACAACAGTTAGGGTTTCATGTACCACTACTATTTGGCTAATTTATTGCTTAGCCTCCGCTGCAGTTTTCTCGTCCTTCTTAGAGTTGCGTTCTTTCAATCCATCACGAATGGCCTCCACGATAGTGTTGGTAATAATAGTGATTGATTTGGAAGCATCATCGTTAGCGGGAATCGGAAAATCTACCATGTTAGGATCCGAATTGGTATCCACCATCGCGATCGTACGCATTCCTAGTTTTCTAGCTTCAGCTAAAGCGATATGCTCGTGGCTGATGTCAATAATGAAGACAGCGCCAGGAATTCTATTAAGATTTGCAATACCACCAAGTACTTTTTCCAGTTTGTTACGCTCACGAGTTAACGTAAGACGTTCCTTCTTGGTAACGCTTGTTACATTGGTATCTGCCAACATCTTGTCAATGTTGTTCATCTTTTTAACAGACTTCTTGATCGTCGCAAAGTTGGTCATCATCCCTCCCAGCCAACGTTCTGTAACGAAAGGCATTTCTACGCTTCGAGCAGCTTTGGCTACGATTTCACGTGCCTGTTTTTTGGTGGCAACGAATAAAATTTTGCGTCCAGAACGAGCAATCTGACGAGCAGCACTAGCTGCCTGGTCTAACGAGTCCAGCGTTCTGTTAAGATCAATAATGTGAATACCTTTGCGCTCCATAAAGATGTAGGGCTGCATTTTAGGATTCCACTTTTTCTTCAGGTGGCCGAAGTGAACACCTGCATCTAATAACTCTTTATATGTGGGCTGTGCCATTTTATTTTATAAGATTTGGATTAAAAAATAACGTAAAAGAAAAAACCAGTTGGTAGAGCGATTATCGCTTAGAGAACTGGAAGCTCTTTCTCGCCTTAGGCTTACCGTATTTTTTACGTTCAACAATACGTGCATCTCTACGCAAATATTTATTTGCTTTGAGCGGCGTACGAAATTCTTCGTTTAATTTCACCAGTGCTCTGGCAATAGCCATTCGAACTGCTTCAGCCTGGCCTTTAAAGCCACCACCGTTTACGTTTACGTTAAGATCATAAATATTTTCAGCTTCTACCGTGCGGAATGGATCCGTAATGGTAGCCTGGATGTGAATCTGGGGAAAGTATTCTTTGTAGTCTTTACCGTTAATTTTGATGTTGCCATCTCCTTTTGTAAGGTAAACGCGGGCTACAGAAGCTTTTCTTCTCCCAATCGCATTAATCATTTCCATGAATTAAAATTTTAATGGTTCAGGTTTCTGTGCCTGGTGACCGTGTTCGGCTCCTTCGTACACATATAATTTTTTAAACATTGCACGGCCTAACTTAGTCTTGGGCAACATTCCTCGTACGGCATTTTCGATAACAGCGTGCGATTTCTTTGCAGCCAATTCCTTAGCCGTGATACTTTTTTGACCACCAGGGTACATAGAATAAGAAAGATAAGTTTTCTGATCCCATTTTTTCCCGGTAAATCGAATTTTACTAGAGTTGATAATGATGATATTGTCACCACAATCTACGTGCGGCGTGTAGCTTGGCTTGTGCTTTCCACGCAGGATGTGGGCAATCTGAGAGGCAATACGGCCTACTACTTGATTTTCTACATCTACGATAAACCACTTGCGCTCCACCTCTTCTTTTTTGGCCGACTTGGTTTTGTAACTTAATGTATTCACTTTTATACTTTTTTGTGAAAATTGAAGAAAAAAGACTGTCCGGAATAGACGTCAAGACGCCTTCTTTTCAATCGGTGTGCAAAGTTAATACTCTTTACTTCAAAAAACAAGAATTTAGTGTTAAAGATGGAAAAGTAGATTTATAAAATGCTGATAATCAGTGTAATTTTCGCATTAATTTTTATGGCTTAAGATTTTATAGCTCTTTTGGAACATAGAATAAAGCCTATTATTTTATTTGATACTTTTTAAATTTTCATACTATCCTTAAATTAGTCCTCTTTGGGTATATTACTTTGTAAAAGAATGCCTAATTTTATTTTTTGAAAAAAGCTGAAAATTCCCCAATCATTCTTAAGGAACAACGATCTAATAGATTCAGAATTATGACTAATATTTTTTGTGCCTAACTTCGTTTAAAATACGCGCC
>ENA-ORXT01002513-ORXT01002513.1-marine-metagenome-genome-assembly--contig:-NODE-2513-length-21915-cov-43.960161_pt1 | contig 21915 bp, 23 predicted proteins | sample MGYA00237868_ERZ511482 | MGnify/ENA metagenome assembly ERZ511482
CTACGTTTTTTGCCTTGATCCATTTTGAACAATTCTAAATCCTTTTCCGTCATCTAAAAATAGAAATGGTATTACACAATTGTTCCGCTGGTTTCTAGGAGATTTTGGTGGAAAGAAAGGCATTATGAAAATCCTAAGCAATACCTTACAACTAGATGACTCTGATTATATGTTAGTATATATACCTTACTTATGGGAGGATGATCTAGATTATTTTTATTAACAAAAAGCATTTATGCTTTACATCTCTACCCCTCCACCATCTAGCTTCTCCATTATTCTCCAGAGATATTTTTTCTTAAAGAAGTAGCCCTTGATCGGATCGAGCAGATCTGTATTTTTAGATGTATCAAATTCCTGCATCCATTTTTCTGCCTCCTGATCTAACTTCTGATTAGCGGTGTCTATTTCTTTTTTTACTTCAGATAGTTTATTGACATCCTCATCAAAATGTAGCTCCATGATCGCTTCATTGATATCCATCATTTCCATAAGAAATTCTGGATCCATCTTTTCTTCAGAATCATTAGAAATTTTATCGTAAAGTTCTAGAATATATTTTATCCTAGAGCGCTCATCCGTAAGTGTCTTGTATGCCTTATTATTTAGCGTCGTTTTTTCTAAAGCTTCATCCTTTGCCTCCGCACTTTCTTGAGCGAAAAAATCCGGATGATACTTTCTGCTATTGACATGATAACGCTTCTTAAGATACGCATGGTCTACATAGAACGAAGTCTCTATTCCGAAAAACTCAAAGTAATTCATTACTTAAAGAATCTAGAAATATCTATTCCAAATATAAACACCATCAGTGTCATCAGTAGCACAAATCCTATAGTAGTGGTGATCTCCATAAACCTATCGTTAGGCTTGATACCTGTGATCATTTCGAACAATAAGAAAAGTACATATCCACCATCTAGTGCTGGAATAGGTAGCAGGTTCATGAATCCTAGTATCAGCGACAACATACCTGTAATCGACCAGAATCTATGCCAGTCCCAGCTGTCTCCGAACATCGTACCTATAGCTATAGGTCCTCCCACACTTTCTGTCGGGTCCATCTTACCTTGGAACATTTGTTTGAACGCTTTCAGCTGTGTCCCTATAAATCCTATGCCTTTTGTAAAACCTTTAGGTATTGCCTCAGCTAGAGCATATTTTTTCACTTCATGATCTATTTGCATTTGGTAGGGCTGAGAATATATTCCAGAAGCTCTTAGGACAATCGGTTCCGCTTTCTTACCCATCAACTTTCCTATCATACCTACCTTTCCTGGCATTTCTATGGAAGGATCTAGAGTCAGTGTATCCATAATACCGTTCCTTGCTACAACGATATTGACATCGCCCTCAGAAGTTTTTATAGCCTTGTTATACTGATCGTTATATTCTATACGTTGCCCATTGACAGAAACAATTTTATCCGTATTTCTGATACCTGCCTTATATGCTGGACCATCTACAATGACGCTGTCTATCACATATTTTGCCCTAGGCTGGAACAAACTACCTCTTCCATATTCAGATAACTTAGCTATATATTTCTCATCTATATCCAGAGTTACCTGTCGACCCTGTCTTTCCACAACTACCTTAGATGCATCATTAAGGACAATTTCTCTGGTAAGTTGACTCGACTCAAATTTAGTAAAAGGTACGTCCTCTATAGATATGATCTTATCACCATCCATAAATCCCATCTCGTAGGTCAGACTATCTGTAATCGCCATACCGTGTGTGACATTCTCATTAGGATAGAAAGACTCACCCCAGTACCATAGTACCATTGCGAAAATAAAAAAGCCCAATATAAAGTTAACCACTACACCACCTACCATAATGATCAGTCGCTGCCATGCTGGCTTAGATCTGAACTCATGCGGTAAGGGTGGACCAGCCATCTGATCCTTATCCATGCTCTCATCTATCATACCTGAAATCTTCACGTAACCACCTAGCGGCAGCCATCCGATACCGTATTCTGTCTCCCCTATCTGCTTTTTGAACAGAGAAAAACCTGGATTAAAAAAAAGGTAAAACTTCTCTACCCGCGTCTTGAAAGTTTTTGCGGCGTAGAAATGCCCCCACTCATGTAGGATAATGAGGAGCGATAGACTTAATAATACCTGTGATACTGTTATTAATGTTCCCATGAAGGATTTTTCTTATTTTCTAATTTGAAACAGAGCAATATTTGATTTTGTTCCATAAGTTTGCAAAACTACACTTTACTGTAGATGTTCGTGACTGAATTAGATAAAATATCACCTACTTAGTACGTATGATCGTTTTTTATTGTCCAGAACTACAAAAAGGCAGCTGTTTACTGGTCGGAGACGAGCATAGGCACTGCAGTTTGGTACTGCGGAAGAAGACCGGTGACCCCATTTTTGTCATAGACGGTAATGGGCACTCTGCTACGGGTACGATAACCTCCAGCACCAAGAAGGAAACTAGCTTTACGGTGACTAGTATCGATACAGCAGAAAAACCACGCTATAAGTCAGCAGTTGCCATCGCTCCCACTAAGAATATAAGCAGACTGGAGTGGTTTCTAGAAAAATCGACTGAGCTCGGTATAGACGAGATTTTTCCAGTTATCTATGATCATTCCGAGCGTAAAAATATAAAGCCAGAGCGACTAGAAAAAATTATTCTCAGCGCCACCAAGCAGTCATTGAGAAAATATAAGCCCATATTACATCCGCTTCAAAAACTCGATCAACTTAAAGCCAGTGCATCATATGCTGCTTATAAGCCCACGGTAGCACACTATCATCCTGAACATACCCATCTACAATCCATGCTAGATGCCGAAGCGCACCAGCTTATCTTTATAGGACCAGAAGGAGATTTTTCCCAGCGAGAATTAGATCTTTTTTCATCCCTCGGCATACCGATGGGAAACCTCAGCAAACATAGACTGAGAACAGAGACGGCTGGACTCCTCGCTGCCATGCAATTATCCCAGCGCTAGTTGCTAATAATTTACATGCCTATCCAGAAACTTATTCCGATAATAATATCTTTGTATACATAACAGTTATGTTCTTATGAGATTACTCTTTTTACTTCTGATGGTTTTTTTACCCGAGCGCGCAACAGAAACGAACACCCTGAAGCTAGGTCTGCTACAATATAGTGGCGGTGGTGACTGGTACGCTAATCCCACGGCACTGAAAAACCTATCGAAGTTCTGCAATGAGACAATAGGTACAGCTATAGACCCAGAATACGCCACGGTGGATGTCGGAAGTCTAGACATTTACAACTACCCGTTCATGCATATGACAGGCCATGGTAATGTTGTATTTTCAGATGCAGATGCGGAGAATTTGAGAAATTATCTGTTAGCGGGAGGCTTTCTACACATAGATGATAACTACGGCATGGATCCCTATGTCCGACCCGCCATGAAGAAAGTTTTTCCGGAATTAGAATTTATAGAAATACCGTTTGACCATCAGGTCTACCACCAGACCTATAGTTTTGATAGTGGTCTTCCTAAGATCCATAAGCATGACGAAAAACCGGCTCAGGGCTTTGGACTTTTCTGGCGAGATCGTCTGGTATGTTACTATTCCTTCGAGTCCGATCTCGGAGATGGATGGGAAGACCAAGCCGTCCATAAGGATCCCGAAGAAGTACGACTCAAAGCATTGCGTATGGGTTCTAATCTTGTTTCCTACGCATTTACACAGTAGCTTATCTATGCATTTGATTATTTGGGCGCCTCCTACGGACCATGCTATTCGTTCCTACAACGAGCCCGATTTATACCTAATACATAGTCGCCTCTAGTCTTCCTACGTCAGCCGTCGACACTCCTTGTATTATGGTATAACTAGAACTCGTTATACCACTTCTATCATTGGCGCGGAAATATATAAGAATCGATATTGAATCTCCTACACCCTTAATTTTTTGATCCACAAGTGACTAGCCCCACCTAGAGTAGATCTATCTTTTTAAAACGATAAGTGCTCTCATTGACATAAACGCTCTATTGCCTCTTCGATTTGGAACTGGTATACCTCATCAAAAAGTCTTACGTAAGAATCTGCACTTTTTATGCCCTTTACAACTTGGTTACGCGCTGATTTTAGATTGGAGCAGCCTTTTTCAGTTGCTCCTAATTTGATCTGTGCTAGCCCCTTGTAGAATAGAGATTCAGAACTGCCGGACCATTTTTCTATAGCCTTATCATAAAACACTATTGCTTCGTCTGGTCTATCTAGTAGATCTAAGGTTCTCCCTTTCTGAAAATACATCTGATGCGTTATTAGTATACCATCTTGATTCTTAAGTTCATCTTCGATCGCTAGATCAAATAGTTCTAGAGCACGTGTGTAATTTTTGAGTTGTTTATGACACAAGCCTTTAGCGTATAGGATATGATCATCACTGACATATTTAGTGTTCTCCACAGTAGAGGCCTCTAGTCTATTTAGATGAAATAGAGCTCTTTCGTAATCTCGATAATAATATAAAAGCACCCACCCCATATAACCATCGCCATCCATAGGTGACATAGTGACGGCTTTGTTAAGATAGGCTATCGCTTCATCATAGTTTCCATTCTTGGTGTTTTGCACAGAGCTCGCATGATACATATGTGAGGGAATCTTTCCATCTATTTTAGAAAAGGAATTAGCTATTACTCTATTGCCGACTTCCTCATAGCCAAACCACTGAAGTTGACTACCATATATTGATTTTAAGCTATAGTATACATTAGGCTTTATAACAAAGAATACAACCAGTAGGACAACTAGCAGAAGTATAGGAAACATCACAAGTCTTCTTATCCACTTTATCATTTTGGAAGAATTTCTGTTATAATTCCATTATCCAATCTGAAAGATAAGAACTTGAACGAATTGACGTTTTCTCCTGCATCGTTACGACCAGGTATCCACTCATCTAATCCTCTGGTAATTTTTCTTATTTGTATCTCTATAGAATCATTGAGATCCATTTTCTCATACTCCAGATTGTACGATTCATATTGGAAGTTCCCTGTATCTCCATGACAATTCACCTGAAATCTAATTTTAACTATTCCTGTATTATTATCTGTAGGAGGAACATAATTTTTATTGAATGCCTGTTCTATAGCGTAGATTTCTCCGTGGTAGTCTAGTCCTGTTACATAATATGGTTTCAGTATGCCTATTCCACAGAGTTCAAAATCCTCATCCTTTACATGACAAGCGAGGAGTACGATGAATAAGATAAAAACAATATATCTCCAACTTATATTTTTCATAAACGTCTATGCTGATTTTATTTTATCATACTAAATAAAGATAGCAATACTACTCTACACTATCTTATATCCGATCCACTATTCTGTAAAGAAAGTACCCGACAGCTTCTACTTTATTTGACATTCTTAAAGTTATAGGAAGCTTAATCTATCAATACGTAATAAACCTTTCTTTCTGTATAATGTCAAACAAGCATATTTAGAAAAATGGTTAACTAATAAAAAAAAAGATTATGAAAAAGGTATCATTGAAAATAGCGGTCTTGGCTTTATACCAATTCTATTTTTAGATGACGGAAAAGGATTTAGAATTGTTCAAAATGGATCAAGGCAAGAACGAATGAGTTCGACGTAGTCGAATAAAGTACGAAAGTGCTTTAAATGAGAGAACCGCTTAGCGGGCGGGCTAGCAAAGAACCCATAGGTTCGGCGAGGCTTTTTAACGAAGGAACATGAAGAACAAAATAAATAATTACCGTCATTCTAAACTAGAATTGGTATAATACTGCCGCAAAAGCAATCAAGGATTCAGAAGTAGAGAAGAAAGAAAAAAAAGCTCAATTGAAAGCTCTAGCTACAAAGCATAAGACAAGATTATCTACATTTTTATCAGAAGAACAAGTTACTAAGATAGAGAAGCGTCTTATGAAAAAGAAAGGGAAGCACAAAACTAAAAAAGGTAAAAGAGTTAAGCAGCCTCAGCCAGAGTAAAACTTTTAAATCTATATTGATAAGCCATAAAAGGGATTCCTTTTGTGGCTTTTTTGTGGGAAAATAATAAATTTAGGTCCAGCTTATATGATTTCTAAAGTAGTATAACCTACTAATCGAGTATGAGATTAGTGCCTCTTCTAATATATTTTTTAATGTTCAACCAGAAAGCAAGTATAAGGTACAACACAATAGGAGAACCCATTGTGATGAAAGAAAGGTAGATAAAATATAAGCGTACTCTAGAACTGTGTAAGCCTATTTTTGCAGCAATGTAACTACACACTCCAAAACTATATGTTTCTATTGTACTTCTGAGTTTATGTATCATCTATATTTTAGATCTGAGTAAGATATAACTAAATATAGGTAGAAAATATTTCTTTTTATGAAACGATAGAAGAATATTTTAGGCGTCAAGATAACCACGCACTTACCACATTACACGAGAACATCCGACTATAACTGAAGGGTAGATTTATTTGATAGAAGAATATTGATTTACGCCGTTCTTGATTAAGACGTCTTTGCTGGAAAGAATAATTCTTTGTCTGTTATCTATCGTAAAAAGATTAATGGTATAATTTCCAGGCATAGCGTAATGATAATGGACTTCATTGGTCGCTAACACTTTCTCTATATTACTATCTCCAAAGTCTAAGTATAATGGATTCTGTTGGAGTTTATTATCTACAGAAACGATAAGTTTGGTGCCCGTATTTAGATTTCCCGTAATGGTAATCATATTATTCTCAAATTCTAGAGGAACGAGTTTACTTTGAATTTCTAAGTGAAGGGGCACCTCATGTGCGCTATAGTTGACTTGCTTGTGTATACTGCCAAAACAGTAAAAGCAGCCCATAAAGCCTAAGCCAATAATAGAAAATAAAACTAAGCCATCTAGAAGATAAGTTGAGGACTTATCAACCGGGACTAGCTTATCAGGTATACTTTTCAGTATAGAGCTCATAGGATTTCGGTTTTCGGTAATAATCGGTTTTCTCGTCATAAATCGAATGACAAGAATAGTGTAAATATAAAACAATAACTGAAAGGAAAAAATATTATTACATTATTATGTAATATATTAAGAGTTAATAATCAATTAATTATGTAATTTATATTTGAATACTTGAATATATAAGATTCTAATCTAGAGTACATTGTAAGCTAAAAACATGAGGAAATGCTTTCCCATGCGTACCCCATATCCACTCCCCTTCTTTTCTTAAAGTCAAGTTTTCAAAACACTCATAAGGTGTATAATCGTATTCTTGCAAATGAGTTACTCGCAAACCGACGGTAAGTAAGGCCGTTACAACTTCAGATACGGCATGAATCCAGAAGTGCTCCTTGAGTATAATGTCTGTTTTTTTATTTGAATTTATATCGGTGTAAGTTCCTTCGTTCTCTTCTGTATAAACGCCCTTATTAAAATAGTTATAACTAATTTTCTCTGATTCCCAATCGAACATATAGATAGCAGGATGAAACTCGGCTAAGGTAAATTGTCCTCCAGGCTTTAGATGTTGCTTAATAAGCTGAGCCCAACGATCTAGATCTGGCAACCAACAGATGGCCCCATAAGAGGTAAATATATGATCAAATTTCTCTCCTTCTAGGTGATCGCTGATATCATAGACATTGGAACGTAAAAATCTTGTATCTACCTCTAATTCCGCGGCCAATTCTTTTGCTGTAGCAATACTATCATCGGATAGATCTATACCCGTTACTTTTGCACCAGCTCTAGAAAAGGAAATGGTATCCTGACCGAAATGACATTGTAAATGTAAGAGATTCTGTCCTTGAACATCAGGTAGAAGATTAAGTTCTATCTTATTGAGCGAGGTTTTTCCTGCTTTAAATGCAGATACATCATAGAAATCAGAATCTTTGTGAATTCTAGTCTTTGCATTCCATAAAGCTCTGTTAGCATCAAAATAGGAGGATAAGTCCGTCATAATTGTATACTTTTGTTCTGAGGTTATAAACTTCATTAAAAATCTAATAAAAATGGCAGAAGCGAAAAAAAAAGGGAAACAAATTAATATTGAATTACCAGAAGAGATTGCGGAGGGGGTATACTCTAATCTTGCAATTATCTCCCACTCACAATCAGAATTTGTTGTAGACTTTGTTAGACTTGTCCCTAATGTTCCTAAAGCGAAAGTGAAGTCTAGAGTAATTCTTACACCAGAGCATGCTAAGAGATTCATGAAAGCATTGGCTGATAATGTTAAAAAATTCGAAGCGCAGCACGGCTCTATTACAGAGAAGGAACAGAATCCTTTTCCTAAGATGAACTTTACGCCGACGGCTCAGGCGTAGTTGTTTTGACGAGGAGATTGTATCGAGGAAAATCCATCCCCTCGCCGAACGGCGGGGGAAATAATATAACCTCCTGTAGAGTTGACTGCATGTTCTCTAAGCGTGCCGACGGTAGTCGACAATGGAAGGTGCCTCGGTCATCTGATGGGAAGCCGAAAATAACTTGCCCTCCGCTAGATGAGGTGTCCGAGAGTCAGAAGAGGAAAACTATAATCATTAGCAAATTATTTCTTCCTGGAAAACATGCATTACAATAATAGATTTAAAAACTTAGTCAACCCAAAACGATCAGATCGCTCTCTACATGAGTAGTAATACCTAAGTATAAATCCCGTAAATACCCCCTTCCAAAGTTCTAGATTCCCCCTTAGATTTGTCTTATAAATATTTCGAAAGAAAGTTTAAAAGGCGTATCCGAAAAGCCTAATAAAATAGAGTAGGAAAACTTTAAAATTATTAATTATCATGGGAATCAATATTAATATTACCGCTTCTGGTGACAAGGGTGCATGTAAGGCTGAAGCCTCAGGAAGTATACAACACATTGTTACTGACCAAGAAAGAAAGACCTTCGGCATAAATGACGGTGCATTAAAAAATGCTATAGGAAAGTATTTCGGGAAAAATCCAAATGATGCTTATGTACATAGTCCAACCCCGTGGGGAGATCTATACAAAACTCATCGATGGGCACAAGTTCAGACAGTTCTTGTTCCAGTAAGAGCTGAGATCCTGGGTATAACATCAGTTCCAGATATCCTAGCAACTAAAACTTTCTCTAATAAGAGTACTGTAAAAGGTACCTTCAATGCAAGCATATCTCAAGAAATAACAAATACTGTAGGAAGCACCTGGTCCACAGGAGGAACACTCTCTATAAGTGAAGCGTTAGAAGTCGGTGTCGATATAGAAATAATCAAAGGCAAATCTACTACCACTATCGGTTACAGCCAGTCGTGGGATGTAGGAGGCTCTGAGAGTAAATCATCTACTGTAGGTTCTGAATCTGGTGTATCAGTAGAATTAGATCCTGGTCAATCAATAGAAGCACAGCTATCTGCTAGTAAGGGAACTATGAAAGTAAGAGTGACTTATAAAGCAGTTCTACAAGGCTATGTTGCTGTAAACTATGATCCTACTTTTAAGGATCACCACTTCTGGGCTTTACCGATATCTAATATTATGAGCGCGGGAGGTATGAGTAATGAGGTTATATCAACTGAAGATTTAGATATAGGTTTCTACAGCAATGGAAAAGTAGAAATCAAAAATACAGACGGAACTGTTTTACGCAATATAGTTCTTGCAGACCGTAGAGCTTAACTCTATCTTGATTTATAGAATACCACAGATCTAATAGTCTTTTAAATTTGTGGTGTTCTATATTCGAATTCATAATAATAAATTCTAGGAGAGTAAAATTTCTTAAAACATTTTTAAAAAACTACAGATTAAAAAACTAGAAAGCGTTTTGTATATTTTCTATTACTTTCAGAATCAGAAATATGCAAAAAGTAAACCCCTTCTGTCATAGCTATCGTACTTATGGAAAGGCTTCCTTCTACGTTAGAATTATATAGAATCTGTCCTGCACTATTTAGAATAGAACAAGTTAATGAACTTTTGTCAGACTTTTTATTTACAAGCTGAAGTGACCTGCTTGCATTATTATTTAAAAAGCTAAATTCCTCTACAAACTTATCCTCTACGTTTGATACTTGACCTACTGTAAAGTCATGTAGCTTCACCTCATCCAGATATATTACTTCATACGTCCATATACCTTCGGCGAAACTTGTTCCATAGACTCTGGTAAACCACCACCATGAAGAGTGGAAGGTATCTGAGAATTGTTGCAACCAGGAATCTACTAGTGTACCTTCAGCATCGAAGACTGAGTGTTGGGCTGCTTCATTATTTAACTGATCTCTAAAATATGCTGAAAAGTATATACGCTCACCTGGCGCAAAATCGTCTGATAGATCTGTAACCCATTGCTCACCACAGCCTTGGGGCATAGGATTAGTCGTACTGGTCGTCATTTCCATAATTCCTGGAACTCTATAGGGCTCTTGATCATCCCACATCGTGCCGTCATTAAGTGTATTACAAATTCCTTCATAAGGATCTAGTAAGTTGTTATAGTTATTATTCTCCCATATTTCAAAATGAAGATGTGGACCAGTAGAACTACCTGAGCTACCTACAATTCCCAGGTACTCTCCCTTCTCCACTATATCTCCTGTAGTCTTTTCTGTTACTGAATTTTCTTTAAGATGTCCATACCAACTTACGTTACCGTTTGCGTGCATGAGGTATACCGCATTCCATTGGCAATTTGTACAGAAAGTACAATTCCTATCATAGTTTCCATCTGCTCTAAAGATAATCATGCCTTCGTCAGCGGCGATTACTTCCACAGCATTATCATCCATTTTCTTCCACGAAAAAGGCCAGGGAAATATATCTGTACCACTATGATCGTATCCACTATCTAGATCATAAGAGCGATTGCCACAATCATAATCTCTTACGAAATTATTATGTTGTCCAGAGCTATTCTGGTTATGGTCAACAAAATTAGAAATCGAATAAAAATTATCATTCTCTAAATTTTCTGCTGCTCTAACTGGAAAAGAAAAAGAAGTCATTTTTGTTGCATGACTTCCATAGGCTTGCAAGCTAGGGGTCTCCTTATATATCTGTTGTAGCGTGGATATTATTTCAGCGCGTTGCATTTCAGAAAGACAAGCATGGTCAGGTAAATTATAAGCTCCTCCCCCAGAAGAAAGCTTGTCTTGCGCGGCAACAAAAGAAAAGGAAAGTAATAGGCTAAGCAATAAGTACATTCTCATGATCAAGTTTTTCTTAACCTAAATGTAAGCTTAATAAATGCAAATTCCAATTGACATGAAATCTCTTATAAAATGTATAGAAGCTTCAGATTAGGACCTCTCGTATAATAAATATACAGATTCTTAGAATAAAGAACCCGCCTGAGCTGGTGGCACTATCCCTAGATGCTCATAAGCTTTTTGCGTAGCTTCTCTTCCCCTAGGTGTTCGCTGAATAAATCCCTCCATAATAAGAAAGGGCTCATGTACTTCTTCTATTGTCCCAGGCTCCTCTCCTACTGCGGTAGCTATCGTTGTAAGCCCTACTGGCCCACCTTTAAACTTCTGGATAATAGCTGAAAGAATTTTGTTATCCATCTCATCCAGTCCATAGTCATCTACATTCAGTGCATCGAGTCCGTACATAGCGATCTCCTTGTCTATAGAACCAGAGCCTTTGATCTGAGCAAAATCTCTTATTCTGCGCAGCAGTGCATTAGCAATCCTAGGCGTACCTCTGCTTCTAGATGCAATAATGTGTGCACCTACATCGTCTATCGGAATATCTAAGATTTCAGAATTCCTTTTGATGATGCCTTTGAGTGTTTTGACATCATAGTAATCCATATGACAAGTGATCCCGAACCTTGCTCTCAATGGAGAAGTCAGTAGGCCCATCCGTGTTGTTGCTCCTACTAAGGTAAAAGGGTTTAATGTCAATTGTATACTTCTAGCACTCGGACCACTATCGATCATAATGTCAATTCTATAATCTTCCATAGCAGAATACAGGTATTCCTCCACCACATTATTAAGCCTATGGATCTCATCTATAAAAAGCACATCCCCTTCTTCTAGGTTTGTCAATAGACCAGCTAGGTCACCTGGCTTTTCTAGGACAGGACCAGAGGTAAGCTTGAGGCTAGACTCTAACTCGTTAGCTATAATATGAGAAAGGGTCGTTTTTCCTAGCCCGGGAGGGCCATGTAAAAGAACATGATCCAGTGCTTCCTCTCTAAGCTTAGCTGCCTCTATAAAAACAGATAGATTTTCTACGATCTTATCTTGGCCACTAAAGTCACTGAATCTTACAGGACGGAGCGCTTTCTCATACTGCTTTTCCTCTGGTGTCAGATTATCGTCAAAAGGATCTAGATTAGGATTCGCCATAAAATGTATATATGACATAAAAGTATAATAAGTATAAGACTCTACACAGACAGAATGAAATTAGCGTCGAAAACAGGTGTTTTTTTGTGTAAAAAGGGCTATTTATGCTGTTTTAGCATGGTTTAGTATGCTTAATTGTATGCAAAGCAATTATTAAATTTTAGCTTTGCAGCTTCAAAATCAAAAAAAGAATAAAATGGGAGGAGAAAAAATAACATTGACTAGAAGAAATAAACTCAGCGTTCCTGACAATCCTATCGTACCTTTTATAGAAGGTGATGGTATAGGACCTGATATCTGGGCTGCCGCTCAGAAAGTATTAGATGCTGCTGTAGAGAAATCATTCGGTGGTAAAAGAAAGATACACTGGAAAGAAGTCTATGCTGGTCAGAAAGCACATGATAAGACTGGCGAGTGGTTACCTCAGGATACACTAGATGATCTACGAGAACATTTAGTTTCTATAAAAGGACCACTGACTACACCTGTAGGTGGGGGATTCAGATCCCTGAATGTTGCGATCAGACAGAAGCTAGATCTTTACGCTTGTGTAAGACCGGTCAAATGGTTCAGAGGTGTTCCTTCTCCAGTAAAAAAGCCAGGCCTTGTAGACATGGTGATCTTCAGAGAGAATACGGAAGACATCTATGCGGGTATAGAATACCTTAATGGAACTGCAGACAACGAAAAAGTAAAGCGTTTCCTTATCGATGAGATGGGTGTAGACGGTATACGTTTTCCTGATTCTGTTTCTCTAGGTGTAAAACCAGTTTCTGTAGAAGGAACGGAAAGACTCGTCAGAGCAGCTATCAAGGATGCTATAGCTAGAAAAGCTAAATCTGTTACTTTAGTACACAAGGGTAACATTATGAAATTTACGGAAGGTAAGTTCAAGGAATGGGGTTACGATCTAGCAAAGAGAGAATTCGATGCGAAAGATTACGAAGGCGGACCATGGCAGGTAATCAATGTAAAAGGAAAAGAACTCATCATAAAAGATGTTATAGCAGATGCATTTTTACAGCAGATCTTACTGAGACCAGCTGAGTACGATGTGATCGCAACTCTTAACCTGAATGGTGATTATATTTCTGATGCACTGGCAGCAGCTGTAGGAGGAATAGGAATCGCTCCAGGAGCTAACATCAATTACGAAACAGGAATCGGTGTATTCGAGGCAACGCACGGTACAGCACCAAAGTATGCTGGACAAGATAAAGTAAATCCTAGTTCAGTTATTCTTTCTGGTGTTATGATGCTAGAATATATGGGTTGGAAAAAAGCAGCAAGAATGATAGAAAAAGGCCTTAAGGGTGCTATTAAGTCTAAGAACGTAACGTACGATTTCGAAAGACTTATGAAAAACGCAACACTAGTAAAATGCTCAGAGTTCGGTGATCAGATCGTCGCTAACATGTAAGCATTGTTTAGTACAAAACGAAAAACTTTTAAGAGCTACCTTTGTAAAAAGGTGGCTCTTTTTTTTTTGTCTGAACTCAAATACTATGCACTCAAAGTGCATAGGTTTATACCACTCATGAATCAAATTCATTCATTCCAAAATCATTTCATCATCCAAACCTTAATCTTTTGGATTATGCTCCCCGCAATACCTTAGTAATTTGGCTAAGCTTATATTTATATTTATTCAAAAGATCTATCCCATAAGCACTAAATTAGTTCTTAGTACGACGGACAGGCACCCACCATTGTGACGGGCCTCCCCCTTGTATATAATTTTTTATGAAATATAGATAGGTATGACTTCTTTATAATGAGTCGTTCTCCCTTTTCCCTATATAGACAATTTATAGAAACTATAGTTGTGGACTAAAGTCCATAGATTTAACTAACTATTGAGACCATTAAAGGCGTAGTGAAAGAGGATATGTAATTTGTAAAAGAAAGAAATGGGTAACTACTCAGGTATTATATGTTTAAGTGGAGATAGGCATAGAGAAAGCAAATTCTATTTTCTGTATCGAAATCATCTGCACATTTTCTCAATAAGATTATAATGTTTTCCACGAATAGTTTTGGCAACTTAATACTGGTACTGGATAATTTAGGAGAAAAAGAGAAAATAGATGTCTCATTACTTCCAAGAGGTATAATATTCTATTCTTACTTAACCGTTGAGAAGAAAATGAAAACTGGTAAACTGTTACTTATTAAATAACATTAACAATTAAATTGCGGAGGTAATAAAAGCCTCTGCAATTTCTTTTATATATTAAAGTATGAAATTTTACATTACAGTCTTATTCTGCATATTAAGCTTTTCGCAAACTACTGCACAAGAACATTTTAATCGATTATTAGATTTCGGATATCAAAGAAATTCCATTTATGCAGTTCATACAAAGGATTCTAAAATAAATATTCATGGAAAAGTACTACCAACAGATACTATAAATGCTCAGTTAATATTTTTTGCAGAATTGGAAGACAGTGGTGGCATTTCAGAATTTGTAACACTAGAAAGAGGAACTTTGCTTTCTAACAATCTTATAAATGATATTGTATTCCAAGATGGAAAATATGTTAGTTCATTTCATGAAAATAAGAGAGCCTAATTAGTTCAGGTAATTGATAATAATTATGAAATTGTTGATTCGTTTATAAATCCTCTTGATCCTGAGATTCCAATTCAAATTTCAAAGTATTTTATAGATGAAAATACTGATGTGTGGTATAGCGGTACATATTTTAAAGTTGTGAGTAATCCACCATTGGTAAATGATTCAAGAATATTTATATCTAAGTGGCAAGACCCTTCAGAGCATTTTGAGATGAAAAATCCAATATCCAAGGCATTAGGCGGGGAATTGATACCAATGTCAGGAGGATATCTCTTTTATACAGTAGCTCAAAATCCCTCAGGTTTTCCAACACCTGAAGGGTGGGGACCAGAGAGTTATTTTTTTAGAATTTGTAAAGAAGGAGAAATATTAGAAGAGTTTAAAACTGAACCAAATCAGCAATTAGGTCTTGCAAACAATATTTATAAAAATAATGATGATACCTTCGTATTATGCGGTTTAGAGGTTAAAAAAGATCCGTATGGATCAGGAAAAGTCATACGTCCTATAGTTTATAAGTTTTCATTTGAACACGGTATAGAATGGAAAGTAAATCCCTATGGTTCTGAATGGTCTACATCATTTGAACAGTTAGATCAAATTATTCCTACCAATGATGGCAAGGGTATATTGTAGTTGGGGAAGATTATACAACAGATAGTTTAGGTACCTATAATGCTGGCACGCTGTCAAAAATAACGAATGATGGCACACTCGAATGGGTTAAATATTATAATTCTGGATATAACGCCTTTCATAGAACATTTGATTTACAACCCTATTTAGACGGGTATATTTTTGTAGGGGACGTTTTCAATATAGTAGATGGACCAGTTGGAGATGCTAGTTTTTACGGATGGATGGTCTATGTTAACGAAGATGGAGAATTCGACAAGTTAAGTTCCACTACAGGTAATCCTATCGATAAGGATATAAAGTTTAATCTATATCCTAACCCTACAGAAGATATACTATATATCAAAGAACCAATAGATCAGGGTTATGAGTATGATTACTTAGTGATAACAAATATACTAGGTCAACGAGAGATGGAAGTTCATTCGCAAGAAACTAGTTTAAATATATCAGTACTGCGGTCAGGAAATTATTTCGTTAATTTTTATAGTGGTGGAAAACATGTAAGGACGGAGAAGTTTACGAAATTGTAGTTATCTCTATTTTTTCTTCATGATGAGCACAAGAGTTGTGACCTTTTGGGTGATAATAGAAAAGATAACATGATTTAGACCCTGGGCCTAGCACCATGAGACATACTCAACTTTAATTTTATGAAAAAAAATCACGGTACTCTTCTTTAAATGATTTCTTTTTATGATGCGCTCCCTGATCCAGAATATACTGTCTTACAATCTCTATTTCTGAAGGATTTACTAAGAAGGCGCCATATCCAGTTTGCCAATAAAAAGACGGTTTCAATTAGGTGTTTTCAATCATGGGGCGATGCCCCATGCTAATCTGCGTGACCCACTTCGGGGTTTTTAAACCAATTTACACATTAGAATGTCGCATAACTCGTGCCGCCTTATGCGGTATATTCCGCTAAAATCAGATAATCTCAGCGTTAAAAATACTCGCCATAGCTATTGGCTATTTGCTAGCCCTCCCGCTTCGTGCTGTGCCTGCCGTAAGCAAGGAGGCAGCGTTCTCTCATTTAAAGGCACTTTCGTACTTTATTCGACTACGTCGAACGCAATCATTCTTGCCTTGATCTTAACAAATTTAATCCAGAATATTTACACGACATTTTAAAATATAAATGGTACTATAGAACAATGGCTTGGAAATACTTTAGAAGCTCTTACTAATCCAAATACTGATAATCAAAAATTAATACCCTAACGCATTTCCAGGACTTAGGATTTATCGAGATGTCTTTGCTCGGGTGCTTAGCTAAGAAACGTATATCTAAATGTCACTCATAGAAATAGATAAGCAAGCGAAGGAGGGAGGCCGCATGAGGTGCCTGGAAGGGGCGAATGGAATGAGCAATCCGTGACGAGCTTGTGCGGGTGGCTGGGGATCGAACGAACAGTGAGCCTGTAAGGGACCGACCCCGAGGTACGAGTGGGTCATGCCCTAATCGTTGTTAAAATAGATTTTGTGTAAATTTAAGAAGCTTGTCTTTTCTTATGCAGAAAATGAGGTTCCGCAACCGCATGTATCCGTGGCGTTAGGATTAGTGAATGTGAAGCCTCTATTATTAAGGCCCTCGAGCCAATCAACTTCCATACCTAGTAGGTATATCGCGTGTGCTTTCTCTAGGTATACATTCATACCATCTACCTGGAAGACCTGATCTTTTTCTTTCTGCTCGTCGAATCCTAATATGTAGGTAAAACCTGAACATCCACCGCCTTTGACACCTACTCTGAGTCCGTAGTTGTCCGGCACCTTCTGCTCGGCGCGTATACGCTTCAACTGTTTCAACGCTCCTTCTGTAAGTTTGATCGGTGTGTTTACTGCTGTGCTTACTTCTGCCATCTTAGTATATATTAGTTTTTGTAAATGCTATTGCAAAGTTAAGTGTTCTAAGTTAAAAATCCTACGTCTACTTACTTTTGCTTTATTATAACACATTAAAATCCTCATAGGTTGCATTGTGATCCACTTTTTCTTGGTGGGGATTCGGAATAAATCCTAATTTTAGGATACTAAACGAGAAACCAACATATGTCAATACAAGAATCTACCATATTATTAGAAATTGCCAAAGCAGTTATTATAGGAGGGGCCATCATATTAGGACTCTCCATGGTGCTGAAGCGATATGCGTCTACCAAGATGCAGTTGCACGCCATGTCTCTACAAAGTAAGGCTGTAGGCAAGGAGAATATACCGATGAAGTTGCAGGCTTACGAGCGGCTACTGCTCTTTTGTGAGAGAATATCGGTGCCTAATCTTATCTTCAGACTGAGAACACAGCATATGCGCTCAGATGAGCTGATGCATGCCATGATGATCGCTATACAACAGGAATACGAGCATAATCTCACGCAGCAATTGTATGTTTCTGATCCACTATGGCAGATTGTGAGTCTGGCTAAAAACGAAATCCAAGCCATGATCGCTGAATCCATGGACAAAATAGATATCGCCCAAGCTACTAATATAACTGCCGATCAGCTTATTGCTTACACTTCTAAATGGCCCAAGGATCCTCTAGAAACTGCTAAGCAAGCCATCAAACAAGAGGCTCATTCCCTCATCAAAAAATAGATATTCATGCGTAAAAATATACTACTGGGATTGTTTGTCCTACTCCAGATCGCTTGTTCTAGACAGGTTGTACATGTGGCGGATTTATCTGGTAAAAATTATCAAGTAGATGAACGAGCTGCAGAAGAGGATCCAGAAATTCTTGCCATGATCGCTCCTTATAAGAAGACGCTAGATGCTAAAATGACAGAAATTATAGGAGAACTAGATGAGCAACTTGTCAAATCTAGACCTAATTCTAAACTGGGCAACTGGTTTACTGATGTGCTAAAGGAAGAAGCTATCTTGCTGACTGGAAAACCTGTAGACTTTGCTATACAGAATTATGGAGGTATCAGAGTTCCTTCCCTGAGTAAGGGCCCCATTTCTGTCGGGAAGATATATGAACTGATGCCATTCGATAATATGCTTATCGTTGTGGAACTAGATGGCAAGGCAACGAAGCTACTGGTAGATAAGATAGCTGAGCTTAATGGATGGCCCATAAGTGATGGACTAAGTTTCTCGATAGAGGACGGCAAAAGTAAGGATGTTACAATAAGTGGCAAGCCATGGAAAGAAAGCGACACCTATTATGTAGGCATACCAGACTACATTGCTAACGGTGGCGATGATTGTGATTTTCTCCTAGATTACCCTAGAGAGAATACGGGGAAATACATCCGAGAGGTGGTCATAGATCACCTAAGAAGAAAGAAAGTAGACGGAAAAAAAATAATTATAGATCCTACTAAAAGAATACTGACTCAATAAACCGCATAAACTATGGCTTACGACAGAAGAAAATTTATCACCCATACGGGATTAGCTGCTGCAGGAATCTTGACAGGTTTTCCATCATACGCAGGACAAGATCTGGATCTAAAAAAAATAACCATCCTGCACACGAATGATATGCATAGCAGGATAGAACCTTTCCCTATGGATGGCAGTAGGAATGAAGGTGCAGGAGGTGTTGCCCTGAGGTCTAGCATGATCAAGCAGGTAAGAGCTGAAGAAGATAATGTCATACTGCTAGACAGTGGAGATATATTCCAAGGGACGCCTTACTTTAACTTTTATGAGGGAGAGGTAGAAATGAAGGTAATGTCAAAACTAGGGTATGATGTCGGAACGCTAGGGAATCACGATTTTGATATGGGGGTAGAAGGATTTGCAAAACAACTGGTTCATGCGGACTTTGAGTTTGTTGTGGGTAATTATATTATAAAAGATACACCACTTGCTGGTCGTGTAAAACCTTATACTGTAATTGTGAAAGATGGTATCCGAATCGGAATTTTTGGACTAGGTATAGAACTGAAGGGGCTGGTTCCTAAAAAACTATATGGCGATACAGTCTATCTAGATCCTATAAAGGAAGGACAAAAAATTGCTGCGATCCTGAAAGAAGACGAAGGATGTGATCTTATCATCTGTCTCAGCCACTTAGGTTACAAATACAGAGACGACACAGTATCTGATATACATCTAGCACAGAACACACATGACATAGACATCATATTAGGAGGTCATACGCATACATTTATGTATCAGCCTGATATCAGAAGAAACAACAAAGGAAAAGAAGTAATTATTAATCAGGCGGGATGGGCTGGACTTATGTTAGGTAGACTGGATGTAACCATGGAAATTTCTAAGGGTAAAAAATGTGTCAATTGTAAAAACACGTTCTTAACGCATACGTAGCTAAATTAACAAATTAGTTATTTTTATAACATGTAAGCTAGTTGATTTACAAGCGATTAAAACGTAAAAAATTAATTATATAAGTTACTGTGAATCAATAAGTTGTGAGAGAAATATTTTTTTCAATAAAATACTCTTGATAGTTTTTTTAATTGGTTTTTTTTTCCAAAATTTGTCTCCCCGCGATATACGAAAACTACATCCCTAGGTTTTTGTAGAATAAGGAAAGTACTACAGAGAAGCTGGGTACTACTAAGTTAGAAACAATATATTAAAGTTGTAATCCAACTTTGTAATTAGAACCGCAAAGATAAAAGAACATGTTAACAGATCATGAAGTTAAATGGGCTCAGTGTATAGATATCATAAAAATTAATATAAATCCTCAAAGTTTTAAGACATGGTTTGAACCGATAAAAGCAGTAAAGTTTGACAATAATATCCTAACTATTCAGGTACCTAATAAGTTTTTCTATGAGTGGTTAGAAGAACATTACATCACGCAACTGAAACAAGCGCTGAATGTTGTTCTAGGATCCAAGGGAAGACTAGAATACAAAATTGTTGTTGATAACCACAGGAAGCTTACGAGTTCTATACCCCAGAAAAAAGGCTCTGCAGAAACTTTTTCAGGAAATAATATACGTAACCCATTTGTAATACCAGGTATCAAAAAATTCAGAGTAGATTCTAATCTAAATCCGAAATATAGTTTTGATGCATATATTGAAGGTGATTGTAACAAACTGGCTAGATCAGCAGGTCTCGCTATTTCGAAAAAACCAGGAGGCACAGCCTTCAATCCATTAGTCATATATGGAAACGTAGGTCTAGGTAAGACACACCTTGTGCAGGCGATCGGAAATGAGATTCTGAATAGGATGCCTTCTAAGAATGTACTCTATATAACTACAGAAAGATTTACCACACAGATTATACAAGCCATAAAGGATGCGTCCATAAATGATTTTATCAATTATTATCAGCATATAGACACGCTGATCGTAGATGACATCCAGTTTCTGGCCAATAAAACTAAGACACAAGAAATTTTCTTCAACATATTCAACCAATTGCATCAGAACGGAAAGCAGATTATCCTTACCTCTGATAAACCTCCAAAAGATCTTCAAGGTCTAGAGTCTAGGTTGATCAACAGATTTAAGTGGGGATTAAGTGCTGATATCTCTGAGCCGGATTTTGAGACGCGTTATGCTATCTTAGAAGAAAAGCTAAAGCAAGATGATCTAAAGATCCCTCAGGATGTAAAAGATTATATCTGCTTCAATATAAAGGATAACATCAGAGAACTAGAGGGGGTTATCATAACACTCATCGCGCAGGCTACACTAAACTCTAAAACGATAGATGTCAGTCTAGCACAAGAGGTTATCAAGCAGTTCGTTACGAATGTCAATAAAGAAATTTCAGTAAACAACATAAAGCAGTTGGTTGCAGACCACTTCGAAGTACCAATAGAAAAGCTACATAGTAAGACCCGTAAGCGTTCTGTTGTTATCGCTCGCCAGTTGTCTATGTATCTTGCAAAGAATTATACGAATAGTTCGCTTAAGTCTATCGGCAGTAATTTTGGCGGCCGAGACCATAGCACTGTTATCTATTCGCTCAAAGCAGTAAAGGATCTTATGGATACGGATTCCTTATTTAAGGATACGGTTTCGCTGCTAGAGAAAAAAGTACAGATGAGCTTCAAAGCTTAGCAGTCCCAAAAACTGGTACGGAGAAGGCCTCGTTTGTATAAGCAAATGAGGCTTTTCTTATTGTGGGGAGTGGTGTGATTTATATAGGAAAGATAATTTATTTAAAAGTATTGTTTATTGCACCTCATTAAAAGTGGCTTATTTAATTACTTTTTTTGATTGTACCCACTTTGATATTAGATCTATCAATTCTGTAAATGGTATTTCCCACATTTTATTAGGATCTAAATTTTCAGCTTTCATATCTTCATCAAAATCATAGATGAACTCGTTGTATAGATCCCATATCACCATGTAATACCAATTCTAGTTTAGAATGACGGTAATTATTTATTTTGTTCTTCATGTTCCTTCGTTAAAAAGCCTCG
>ENA-ORXT01002514-ORXT01002514.1-marine-metagenome-genome-assembly--contig:-NODE-2514-length-21912-cov-12.369132_pt1 | contig 21912 bp, 16 predicted proteins | sample MGYA00237868_ERZ511482 | MGnify/ENA metagenome assembly ERZ511482
CTTACTACACTTTAGGTCTTGGATATACTTTCTAATGAAAGCTTGATCTATTTATTAAATAGCATAATAAAAAGGCTGCTCATTAACATGAGCAGCCTTTTTACGTTAACTCCTAGGGTGTGCGTACTTTGTATTAAAAAATCTTGCAGGTGTCTCTTCGACTGATATATTTCTTTTTCTTATTTACACCTGGGCTATTTGCGCAGACAGTAGAGGTAGTGAAGATCAGTGTCAGCGGAAATAAGAAGACCAAAGAGAAAATTATCCAACGTGAGATTACCTTCAAGGCTGGAGATAAAATCGACGCTGCACAACTTGCTAAAATCATTGAGCGTAGCAGACAAAATATTCAGAACACGGGACTATTTGTCAAAACCGTTGTAGATACTACTTTCTTTGAGCAGCAGGTCTCTGTTAATTTCATAGTTTCAGAGACTTGGTATATTTACCCTTATGTGATTTTCGAGCTGGCAGATCGAAATTTCAATGTCTGGTGGAAAGAACAAAATCGTTCACTTGACCGAGTTAATTTTGGTCTACGCCTAGTACACCTCAACCTTACTGGACACCGCGACAAACTAAAGCTCACCGTACAAGACGGCTACACCAAAAAATACGAAATAGATTACTTTTTCCCAGGAATCAACCAAGCCCAGACGCTCGGCTTGTTTACTAACATTTTCTTTGCGCGCGCCAAAGAAACAGCCTACATTACGGAGCAAAACAAACTACTCTTTTACAACTTTGAGGATGCCTTTCAATTGCGACGCTTTCGTACTGTAGTTGGCTTATCTTATAGACCAGGTTTCTACACATTCCAAACGCTCAAACTTCAATACAGTGACAATGACATTAGCGACGATATTGCATTTGATCTCAATCCAGAATACTTCTTAAACAATAAAAATAGGCAACGGCACTTTACCCTAGAGTACAACTTTACATATGACAATAGGGACATAAAACCCTATCCACTAAACGGTCAGCTCTTCTCCGCTACCCTACAAAAAGATGGCTTTGGATTGACCAAAGATGTTAATGCGCTCAAAGCAGTCTTCACTTATAAACACTACTTTTCTTTCAATAAGAAAATAAGTTTGGGACTTATTGGTAGTACGAAGGTCAATATTTTACGACACAAACAGCCCTATACACACGTATCATCACTAGGCTATGACGAGAATATACTCGCAGGTTACGAGCTATATGTGGTGGACGGCATGGATCACATTTACGCAAAGTCTGCTTTGCGCTATGAGTTGATTAATAATGAATTAGATTGGGGAAAACTTATGTTTATCAGACAGTTTAGACAGATGCCCTATAAGCTGTACTTTGTAGTCAATAACGATACTGGGTTTGTCAATGCACCTTTTTATAACCATTACGGCATGTTCAACAATCAAGTCTTATGGGGAGGAGGTGTCGGGCTACATCTCGTTTTATATTTTGACAAGGTGATAAAGATTGAGTATAATATTAATAAATTTGGAGAAAGAGGATTATTTTTAAATTTCGATTTTTCTATTTAGATTGACCCTATGCAAGTAGTTATTTACGGCAAGGCTGTTAAAAAAGCCAACCTAGAATTTATACAAATACTTTTTGATACCCTCCACGATCGGGATATCAACGTATTTGTATACCAGCCATATCTCAAGCAACTCGACGATAGCGTCAACTTCAAAAAAGATGTCGGCGTGTTTGAAGGCCACCTTGACTTGAAAATCAAGAACATAGACTTCATGATTACACTAGGTGGGGACGGTACCATTCTCAATGCCATTTCCGAGATCAGAGATAGCGGCGTTCCCGTTATGGGGATCAATCTAGGTCGGCTCGGTTTTCTAGCGAGTATCGAAAAGTCGAGTATTGTATCGGCTATCGACCTGCTTCTGCATGACCGATTTTCCTTAGACCTGCGCTCCATGTTATATCTGGAGACCAACGACGACTCCCTTTTTGGCGATCATAAGATTGCGCTCAATGATTTTACAATTCTTAAGCGGGACACCTCTTCCATGATCACCGTCAACACTTTTATTAACGGCGCGTACCTAACCACGTATTGGGCGGATGGTATTATTATCAGCACGCCGACTGGTTCCACGGGCTACTCGCTCAGCTGTGGAGGACCTATTATTTTCCCGGGTTCTGACAACTTTGTGATCACGCCCGTGGCGCCCCATAACCTCAATGTTCGCCCCATCGTCATTGCACAGGATTCCGTAGTTTCTTTCGAGGTCGACGGTAGAGCAGACAGTTTTCTATGCACATTGGATTCTCGTTTTGAGACCGTCCACCATAAGCATCAGCTCGCCATCCGCAAAAACGACTACAAGATGAAGTTAGTACAGTTAGAGGACAAGAGTTTTCTTTCTACCATCCGCGAGAAATTGGCCTGGGGCAAAGATTCCCGAAATTAATAATGAGTTTACCATTTTTAGAAGGGTTGTTATTTGGGCGCTTCCACCCTATCTTTTTTATGTAGCGATGGAGTAGAAGTTTAGGTAGGGACATCTGTTAAAGTTTTTTTATCCAGTATGGGACTGACTCATAAAAAAGATAGGGTTCGTCAGGTGATCCGTTTATATTCACTATCCCAGCTGCTTATTCAGGATATGGCTGGCTAGTATTCGCTCCAAGTATTCACTCATCCGTCGCCAGCCATTCCTTCATAAAGCTAATCAGCTGGCACAGCTCATATCACTTCTCCCCTGAGCGCAAAAGATTAAAAATCATAGTGGACTCAATTGATATACCATTGGTAGTTGTAGATGGCGTACAAGATTTTAGAAATGAACGACTGATGAGAAGCAATCTAGGTCTCATAGACCTAGATAAGAAGAGAACTGTTCCAAGCTTGTAACAGCTAGAATATGCTATTAAAAAAAGCGCACTGTTAGCCTGAGCTATCATGACCCGTCGTACGATCGGATGAACGAAGAGATTGATTATTTGTATCAAAATATATACTTCATTTGAAATTTCAAATGGTATTAATATGCAATTCCAGAATGGACTTAGGGATCATTTCTGCCACTTAGTCATAGTGGATGTTAAATCCTAGATTTTTCAATTTTTTTCTCTTCAAAGTTCAGATTTATCATTATTTTTGACATTGGAAGTCTCCTCAAACTACCTTAACATTTGGTTTTTTAAAACCTTGTGCATTTATCCGAAATTTATAATAAATTGACCAACGTTCTGGGAATCTATTTGCACTTTACATTGTTAGCGTAGAGGAATATAAGCAGATTATAGCAGAACTATAAATACGAACAGCACTCATGGCACACCTCTCATCTGGGTTTGTATCTAATATATACAACGAGTTCAAGGACCTTACTGGTGCTGAACCTAGAGAGCTTGCGCGATTCTATGAGAAAAATCAAATTCAGATACAGAACCTTGATATCTTTGAGTACTTCGATTTACAAGTCTTATATCTTACCGCCATCTATGAATTGGGCAGCTATCAAAAGTTGTTAGATTTAGTAGATGAACCCATCGAAACCAGTATCATACACAATATCAAGGAGCACAATTCCAAAGACGTGTTTCGTAAGTTGCTCCATATGAAAGGGGAATCTTACTACCAGCTGATGCAATACGACAAAGCAAAGTATATCTTTTTGGAGTTGCTCAAGATGGATAAAGGCAACGAATATTACAAAGAGGCTTTGAGCAGAACCTATCGTAAAATGGTTCCTAGGTCTGTCAAAAATGCACGAGCAGCAAGTATCTTATTTTTTATTATTTCTGCTGTTGTTATCGCATTTGAGGTATTGGCTATAAAGCACTTTTTTGCATCTTACGCTGGGGCATTCGAAATAGGAAGAAATATTCTTTTTGCTTTAGGTTGGATCTGCATGATTGGTTCAGAGCTTTTTCACTACTACACAGTCCAGTCGGAAGTAAGTAAAGTTATTGAAAAAAAATCTAGCGTATGAGCAACACGCTCCCTTGTAGGCTGATCATTTCTCCACCGAGTACATCCACTGCTACTAAATAGGAGTATACCCCTTGCGGCAGCTCTCGCAATCCATTTCTTCCATTCCAGCCCTCCTCTAGACTAGTGGTAGAAAACAAGAGTTCCCCGTATCTGCTAAATATGCGCATGTCGTACCCAGTGATCGCATCTGTATTTCCAAATAAAGGTTTAAAAATATTATTCACTCCGTATGGATTAAATGCATTGGGCATCCGCACAATAGGAAATCCCTTACTGCAACTGATATTAGAAATCACACGGGTATTTTTTGTATCGCCATTGTTCAATGTACCTGTTGCGGTTGCTTCCACATAATAACATACCTCACCAGTTTGCTCGGTGACTTGCACTGGAAATTGACTGTCCATCCCTTCATAAATAACCGCATCATTTCCATCTCTCACCTCATGGAGAATATAACTATCCAAAGAAGCATCAGCATAAACAAATTCATTCCAGGCGACTTGTATAGTAAATTCATCCCGTGGCACTACCGTTAACTGGATGCTTGATATGTCCGAAGAACTGAAAGTGCGATCGCACGCATCAGTAGTCAATACATTTAGAAGATAGCTTTCTTCATTAGTGTTGATGACATTTATTTGTTCACTCACAGTGGGTGACAAACCGCTAAATACAGCTTGCACTTTACTGTCTGTAAGCATGGTCTTGCTGTAGTTTATTTCATAAGCACTTAGGTCAGCACTTTCATTCCAGCACCAGTCTATTGATAAAGTATTATCATCGCCAGCACTGATTCGGGTAAAAAATATCTCATCCATAGCGATAGATATATCTGTGTTGGTTTGTATTACGTTAGACCTTGCTTCAAAGGCATTATTCCCATCAATAAATGCTTTAATGAAGAATCCATTTAGTTCAATGTTAGGAATGTCATCCAATGTAAAATTCTCGGCATCATTCGCAAGATCACTAAGTAGCACTTCTGTACCACCTGTGGACACTGCCCATAGTTCTTGACGGGTTGCATTGTTATGTAAGTTCCAATCAAATAAGATGGTTTCCTCACAAGGAGAGGAGTCGACAGAGAGCAGCATGCTAGTTACCTCCTGACCAAAAGTACTTTGATTTCCACAAACATCTATTGCGACTATTAAGTAGCTGATAGTACTTTGATTAGGATTTCTCAGCGGATCGGTATAGCTCAATCCATTTACATCTGCGACAAACTCTAGGCCACTATCTGTCAACAAAAAGACGCTATAAAAATCGGTTTCTGGTGACGGGCTCGGATCCCAAGTAATTATCAAGTCTATGCCATCTACACTCACGGTTTGTAGGATAGCTTCCTCAGGTGGTCGATTGGAAATTGTATCAGAGTTTACAACCACCTCTCCAGGACAATCATAGTTTGGAACCATATAGTAATAAGCCACTTGACTCGAAGAATTGGGGTGTGCAAAAAAAGTAAGATTCTCGTCCGTGACAATAGTTAATTGACTGAAAGGGCCAGCAGGACTATTTGAAGTGAAAATATCATACGACAAGAATGCTCCACAAGTATTCATTACGGGGGTGTAGAATACCGTGTCATTGGTCACACAGTTGATCACTGGCGGTAGCACCTGTCCACGTAGGTATAGACCGAAGACCATACTAAAGAAAAATATAAGTACACTTTTTCCGTTCATAAAATTACTCCTCCAATGTACGCTTGTATTTTGACTCAAATTCTTTCATGGTATAAATGGCGTACAGTTCGTATTCAATTTCTACTTCTGCGCTCAATTGCTTTTTATAATAAACGAGTCCTATTCCCTTTGCGTATATTTCTACTCCTGGAAAACTAGGTTCGAGATAACCATCATCTTCTACATAATGTTCAATATTCTCTAAGGTTTTAAAAAGTACACTTTCATAGCGAGTGTCTTTAAAATTAAAGTGACCTTTTGCAATGTAATTTCGCTCTCTAAAAAGAGAAATAGTAGTGCCAGGTTCATTAGGAATATCCCACTTTATTCCCATCTTATAGGTTTTAGTACTATCTATGAATAGCTCAGGAAAGGTCTGATTAGAAAGGATTTCTACATCTATTTGAGTCTGTTTATTTTTTGAATCAGATGCATATAAGATAAAGTCCTCCAAAATCATCCCTTGCTCTGCCTGTGTTTCTCTGAAAAACTGCTGCACTTCGAAACGATCGTTATAGTAATTTCCTGTAAAATGCAGACTATTTCCCACCATATGGCTACTATAGTACCAGTAATCGACAGGCAAAGTATCGTTACTCACTGGCCTATATTCGTAGACCTTACCTTCTTGCAGCTCATAAACTGGGAAATAATAGGCCATAAAGTCCCTATAGATATAATCTACGCTACAGGATGTAAGACAGGCCGCTAAAAGAAAACAGTAAATAATCGAACATAAATTGTCGATTGACACACATTTCATAGTCAATAGATATGGATTAACAATTAGATACTTGAAAAAGCCCCTTTATGTTGTTATATTTCATGATCTTAAGGAGATTCTGTTCTCAAAATCCAGATTAAAACAAACTGGCATAGAAAAGGTGCAAAACTATGCACATAAATTAAAAATAAGTCCTGTTTTATAACCTAAAATCAACGATTTTGCGTTTGTATTAAGGTAGCAGAGTAAGTAAATTCAACAAAGAATGGCGAAAGTAGCAGACAATTATCAGCTTTTGATGCAAAAGCTCGATCAATTCATCAGAAAATTTTATATCAATCAGTTGATAAGAGGCTTACTCTATTCTGTAGGCTTGATATTGCTGATGTTTATTCTGTTCAATGCTGCAGAGTACTATTACTATTTTAGCACCAATGTACGGAAAGGATTATTCTATTCCTTCATAGGCATTAGCTCCGCGGCGCTGATTGGTTGGGTTTTGATTCCCTTGATGAAGTTCTTTAGATTGGGAAAGACCATTTCTCATGACCAAGCGGCGGGAATTATAGGAGACCACTTTCCCAATGTGAAGGATAAACTTTTGAATATTCTGCAGCTAAAAGCGCAATCCACAAATTCTCAAGACAAAGCTTTGATGATGGCGAGTATCAATCAGAAGAGTGAAGAGATTAAGCCAGTACCGTTTAAAGGGGCTATTGACTTGTCTAAGAATAAGCAACACTTGCTACGTTACGCTTTACCTCCAATGCTTTTATTTTTTATCCTATTATTTGGTGCGCCAAGTATTTTAAAAGATGGGACCAACCGACTAATAAATAATAACAAGAAATTTGAGCGAGCAGCACCTTTTCACTTTACAGTAGACAAAGATGACTTAACTGTTGTGCAGTTTGAAGATTACCCACTAACGGTAAAAGTAGATGGAGAAGTCTTGCCCAATGAAGTATACATTGAAATAGATAACTACAAGTATCGTCTCAATAAAGTAGACGCCAATACATTTACCTATCAGTTTAGCAATGTGCAAAAGAAGATGAGCTTTAATCTAGCTGCTTCTACTGTCAACTCAGAAACCTATGATCTGAATGTTTTGCTAAAACCAAACATTACAGGTTTTGATGTTAAGTTGGATTATCCAAACTACATCGGCAGAAAAGAGGAGAATATTTCTAATATAGGAGATCTAGTCGTGCCAGTGGGAACCAATCTGTCTTGGATGTTTAATTCATTGAATACGGACGATATTTCGATTCTGTTTTCAGATAAATCAGATCGGGTAAAAGCCAATAGAGACGATGAACTCAGATATTCTTACAAGAAAAAAGCACTGAAAGATCAGACTTATAAACTCTATGTAAGCAATAAGGATATTCCAGATGCGGATAGTATTTCTTATTCTATTTCAGTAGTTCCTGATTTACATCCGAATATTAAGGTTGAAAAATTTGTAGATAGTACGGATACTAAAATGATTTATTTTGTAGGAGACGCGTCAGATGATTATGGCTTGACCAGTCTAGCATTTCATTATAAGATCACTTCCGAGAGTGGCAGTCAACAGCCATTACAAACTACAGCACTGCCTAAGCCGACGAATAAGCAAGCGCAGTATGATTATGTGTGGGACATCAAAACACTAGCCTTAAAGCCTGGTGATGAGCTTACATACTATTTTGAAGTTTATGATAATGATGGTGTTAATGGGAGAAAAAGTGCTAAGACCAATCTGATGAAGTTCGAACTTCCTTCCTTAGATGAAATTGATGAGAAAACGGATAAGAATAATGATGATATTAAAAAGAACTTAGAAGAAGCCAAAAAGGAAGCCAAGAAAATTCAAGATGACTTTAAGAAGTTGAGAGAAGAAACTTTGCAGAAAAAAGAAATGGATTGGCAGACCAAAAAAGAAATGGAGAAACTGCTTGAAAGACAAAAAGAATTGCAGAACCAAATCAATGAGGCGAAGAAAGATTTTGAGGAGAATATGAAGAATCAGGAAGAGTTCTCCAAGACAGATGAAGAGATCAAAGAGAAACAAGAAAAGATTCAAGAGATGTTCGAGGAAGTGATGAGTGATGAGATGAAAGAACTCATGCAGCAAATCCAAGAGCTAATGGAGGAAATGGACAAAGAGGAGGCCTTAGAGAAAATGGAGGAAATGGAAATGAATGATGAAGAGCTAAATATGGAATTGGATAGAATGCTCGAACTATTCAAAAAACTAGAGGTCGAACATGAAATGGATAAGGCGATTGAAAAGCTCGAAGAGCTAGCAGAAAAAGAAGAGCAGCTAGCAGAAGATACAGAAAAGAAAGCCAAGCCCGAGGAAGAACTCAAGAAAGAACAAGAAGATATAGAGAAGGAGCTAGAAAAACTTCAGGAGGACATGAAAGAGATGGAGGAGAAAAATGAAGAGCTTGAAAGTCCTATGGATATGGAAGATCAGCAGGAGGACATGGAAGATATTCAAGAAGAGGTGGATGATGCACAGGAGGAAATGGAAAAGAGCGACAGCGAGAAAGCTTCTAAAAAGCAAAAATCTGCCGCGCAAAAAATGGCCGCAGCAGCAGCAAAAATGAAAGCAAAAATGAAGTCTGGTGAAGAAGAGGCCATGGAGGAGGATATGGCTGCCCTTAGACAGCTGCTAGAAAATCTAGTTACTCTTTCTTTTGATCAAGAGGCATTAATTGATGACGTGAATGTTTCCAATAGCAACACTCCATATTACGTCGAATTGGTTCAGGAACAATTTGGACTAAAGGATGACTTTAAAATGGTAGAGGATAGTTTATTCGCATTAAGTAAACGGATCTTCCAGATAGAATCCTTTGTACTTGAAAAAGTTACCGAGATCAAGACAAGTATGAAAAAGAGTACGGATGATCTAGAACAACGAAAAAAACCTCAAGCTACTGAGCAGCAGCAGAAGTCTATGGAAAGCCTCAACGACCTTGCAGTAATGCTTGATGAAATCATGCAGCAGATGCAAGAGCAGATGGCACAGCAGATGCAAGGAAATCAAATGTGTAACAACCCTGGTAAGAAAGGCAGCTCCGGAAAAGTACCTAAAGATAAACCTGGACAAGGACAAAAGCAGCTTAATGACGCTATGCAGAAAATGAAAGACGGCATGGGTAAAGACGGCAAAGGGACATCTAAAGAATTTGCCGAGATGATGCAGCGACAAAATGCATTGCGCAAAGCCATGGAGCAAAAACGAAAAGAAGCGCAAGAAAGTGGTCAAGGAAAAGATGTAGGAAAGGAGCTACAGGAAATCATTGATGGCATGAATCAAACAGAGATAGACCTTGCAAATAAGCGCTTGACCAACGAAATGCTTAAGCGTCAACAAGATATCATGACAAGATTGCTTAAGCACGAGAAGGCGCAGCAAGAACGCGAATATGACAACAAGCGGAAAGCTGAAGTAGCGCAACAACAAGAAAGAAAGATTCCACCTGCCATTGAAGAGTATATTAAGAAAAGAGAGGCGGAAATAGATGTCTTCAAGACGGTATCTCCCGCGCTTAAGCCATACTACAAGTTCTTAGTAGAGGAGTATTTCAAAGAGTTAAAGACAAAGTAATCCATTTTGAGTATAAAAAAGTTCATCTTAAAGAAGGAACTTTTTTATACTCGCCTTAGTTATCTTTGGAGGATAAATACCATTAGAATGGACGATCAACCAATTTCGATTTCCCTGGATTCTAATCCAGACAATGTTAAGGAGATTCAGCCTTACGTAGACTTGATCGTGCAGAAATATCAAATCAAGAGTGACCTATATGGAAATATTTTGATTACGCTTACAGAAGCTATTACCAACGCCATCGTCCATGGCAATCAAGCAGACCATAACAAAAAAGTTCTTATCAACTCTAGATTCGGTCCCAATCTTATCTGTGTTCAAATTCAGGATGAAGGGGAAGGTTTCGATTATGAAGATGTTCCAGATCCTACAGACCCTATGAATATTCTTACGCTTAATGGTCGTGGGGTATTTTTGATGCACCAGCTTTCTGACGGTGTGGAGTATTCGGATAATGGAAGTACAGTGGAGATTAAATTCAAACTTTAATACAGTTTTCTTATGGAGTGGTTGATCCCCGATGAACAAAATATTCAATGCCTTCTTTTCCATACTCAAAATATAGAATTTTCTCTCTCTGATGAATCAAAGTATCAGACTTGGATTAGGAATATTCTTACAGAAGAAAAGCAATCTCACGGAGAGATTAATTTCATTTTTTGCGATGACGCTTTTCTCCTAGAAAAAAACCAAACCTATCTACAGCACGATACCCTTACAGACATTATCACCTTTGAGTATAGTCAAGCGCCTATCAGCGGCGACATATTTATTAGCATAGAGCGCGTCCGAGAAAATGCCACTGATAGAAAACTCTCTTTTGAAACAGAATTGCATCGTGTCATGGCCCACGGGATTCTTCATCTTTGTGGATATGGAGACAAGGAGAAATTAGAAGTGATGCTTATGCGGGAGAAGGAAGAGGTTTGTATGGGATTGTGGGACTAATTTTTTTATCAACTCCTGTGACCATTATCCATCGTCGTATCCTGAACCTCTAGCTTTTAGATTTCTTGCCAGCTTGACGCCCATCGCCGCACACCCATGCACCAGATAGCCGCCCGTAGGCGCTGACCAGTCAAGCATCTCTCCAATACAGAAATTATTTTTTATTTGGAGCAATTCAAAGTTGGTATTAACGGCAGATAAAGCGATACCCCCAGAAGTAGAAATTGCCTCATCAATGGGTGCAGCACCCGTCAATACTATCGGAAGTTTTTTAATGCTTTGTGATAGAATTGGCAAATTCAAAAATTCCTCCTTAGATAAACTTTGCTTGAGTAAGGCAATCGACGCAGTACTCAGTTTAATGTCTTGCTTTAATATGCTACTGATTTTTTGCTTCGCATTTTCTAGTTTCTTCAAAACCACTTCCACTGTCCAAGTCGGTTTCAGATCAAGATAAATAGTAGCGCTTCCCTGTATTGCTAAAGCTTGCTGGATATTTGGACTCAAAGCGTAAATCGCATTTCCCTCTAGCCCAAACTCCGTGACAACCAGCTCCCCTTTTTGGATCTGATCCTCGAAGGATAATGCAATATTTTTAAGTGGTTTTCCAGCATGTGATTTTATAAAATCAGCCGACCAGTCAATTCCGAAGGCGCAATTCTGAGCGGTGAACGGAATAGTATCTATTCCCTTAGACGTGAAGATATCCAGCCAACTTCCATCTGATCCAGTCTTTGCCCAACTGGCTCCGCCGAGTGCAAACACATTGAAATCAGTCCTTACAATTTCATTTTTATTAAAGACTAAATCTCCATTTACATCCCAGCCGGTGAAGGTATAGTTTACGACTAGCTTTACTCCTCGCGCTGTAAGATGTGCCAAAATAGCATCCAATACTTGTATAGGCTTAATACCTTTGACGGGGAAGATTCGTTGACTACTGCCGACAAAAGTTTCTATTCCAATAGTAGATAACCATGCCTGTAAGTCCTGATTGGTAAATGCTAACAATGAGGAGTGTAAAAAATCTACTGGCGTATACCGTTCTACAAATCGGGACATCTCTTCTGCATGGCTAAGATTAAATCCCCCATCTCCAGCGACCAAAAATTTTCGACCCAGCGTACCTTTTTTTTCATAGATGGTGATGTCAAAAAGATTCACATCTAGAAAAGACGCTAGGAACAATCCAGCTGTACCACCTCCTACAATAGCTATCTTTTTTTTCATGCTTGTTTAGCCAGAATAGTTTTATAAACTGCCAAGAATTTATGCGCTACACTATCGTAGCTGTAGCGTGCTACAGCCTTCTCTCGGATTTGTCTCGGCTGATAAGTGCTGAGTTTATCCATCACTTCCTGAAGCGATTCGAATAGTTTTTGTTCATCTCTAGCCTGTACTATGAGTCCATTAGTAGCATCGATCATCTCACGAGTGCCACCAACATCTGTGCCTACGACAAGCATGCCTGCACAGTGCGCCTCTGCAATTACACAGGGTAAATTTTCATAGTTACTAAACAGCACAAAGATATGATGAGACTGCATAAGTCGAGCGACCTCTTCGATGGGCTGCTCTGGTAATATCTGTAGCATTTCTTTGGAAATACCTAAGTCTCTAATGGCATCTTCATATTGATCGCCAAACTTATTTCCTACCATCGTTACTGCAAAGTCTGACCGTTCATTTTGCAACCGCGCAATCACCCGTAGCAATCCAGAAATGTTTTTATGATCATCTTTAAAAGTAGACGCATGCAGTATTTTGATTGGTTGAGCGGATAGCTCACCTTCACTTTTTTTTGTACCCAAGGTAAACACGGCTGTATCCACCACATTGGGTACTATGCGATATGGCCCCTTAAAACCCATTCCCATAAGTGCGTTTTTTAAGTCCGCAGACACGGGGCAAAATACAGAAACTCCGTTTCCAATTTTTTGAATGAAGTGTTTTTCTAGTAACGAAAACTTATATGGATTGATTGGCAATAGTGAAGTCCAGTTTTCAGAAAGCACATAGGGTATTCCATACTTCTTTTTCAGTTCCAGCGCAAACAAACCTGCAGGATATATAATATTGAGATGTGTAATATCTATTTTACCCCAGTTTTTTTCTATCCAAGCATATCCCCGCCGATGCGCCTCCAGATACATTTTATATTTTTTGAACGGCCTCCAATTTGCAGATTTCGGAAAGTATACAGTCACCTCACAGACCCCATTTAGCTCCTGCACATTTACTTCAAAATCCTGCATCTCCGCATCCGAAATGACATGCAAACTGACCACATCACACACTCGCGCCACCGCCTGAGCATGCCGCTGCACGAAGTTTCCATTCTTAGGAAAGATTCGATTAGGATACCAAGAAGCCAAAAAAAGTACTTTATAGCTGGACGATTTTTGCATCGTACAAAGCTACTAAATAAGTGTGGGATATTATTTTTTTTGGGCATGCCCCCTCGCTGAAGGTAGCGAGGGGTCGAGCTATCCGAGGGTGCGTTTCACTCCCGTCCCGATAGGTAGAGACAAGGCCACGCCTTGTCTCTACCTATCGGGACTGACTCCTACCGTCGTCACCTCTCCTATCTCTCATGCGGGATTACAGTACCAGTGTTAGTAGGAGGTAAAATTCAGGTATTTACTTTACAGACAATTGGATGTTATTTTTTTCAAGGGTGAACTCTTTTTTTTGCGTGAAGGATGGTAGTGGCTGACGCGATAGCGGCAGGTGCGGAGATTGTCGAAGCTTTTCGCGCAGACGATAGTAGCACGGGAGTGACAACAGACCCACGAAGAGCCTGACTGCACCTCCGCGCGGACAGGTGTTTAGCCAAGGTGGAGGCACGCCCAAATCCTCCTCTTCTAATACAATAAGCTCAAATCAAAAACGAACACTACCTGTCCGAAATCGCACAATTTTAGCATTATCAATATCCATAAAAGGCTAGTATTCAAGGCTAAAACATTTGGCACTAGGATTGGCATCTCTACTACTATACCATGCTAAGTGGTAATAAAAAGAGACAAAAAATTATGGATCGAGAAATATCTCAAAAAGATCAATCTAAGAATAGATTTAAAAAAATACTACCCGTAGTATTGATATTTGGAACCATCGCTGTCGGATATTATTTTCTAAAAACGACTTTGCAGAAGACAGGAAAATCTGCTGACTTTCACATCGTACAGGTAGAACGGGGAAATATAAAGCAAACATTATCTGCTGCAGGAACAGTCATAGCCGCAACCGAACGAGTGATCAATTCGCCCGTCTCTACGGAGATAGAATCCGTGCTGTTGTCCACAGGAACAGATGTCAAAAAAGGAGACCTTATCCTAAAACTGGATAAAGAATATACCAGCCTCGAATACGAAAAACTGCAAGACGAACTGTCTCTAAGAAGAAACAATATCGACAAACTCAAACTTCAATTTGATAAAGATCTTCGAGACCTCGACTATCAAGATCAAATCAAGGCTCTACAATTAAGCGAGCTAAGAACCCAAGTCGCAGATCAGAAAAGACTGCTAGATATAGGTGGGGCAACAGCCGAGGAAGTTGAAGGCGCAACCTTGCAACTGAGTATCGCAGAGATAGAAAAAAAGGTGATCGAAAACGAACTGGAATATAAAAGATCGGTCAACACTACGGATAAAAAAGGCCTCCAGCTAGAAATAGACATCCAAGTCAAAAGACTAAGAGAATTGAAAAGAAAACTAGGCGAGACGCAGGTAACAGCACCACAAGCTGGGGTGATCACTTGGATCAACGAGGACATCGGAAAAACAGTTGCGGAAGGAGAACCACTCGTAAAAATTGCCAACCTAAATAAGTTTAAAATAGAGGCAACGACTTCAGATAGAAATAGTGGTCAACTGCAAATAGGCTTACCTGTAGAAGTACGCATAGGCAAGGATAAAATCAAAGGGCAGATATCTAGAATACTGCCAGAGATAATAAATAATACGGTGAAGTTTTATGTGTCACTCGAAGATGAAGGAAATGATAAACTGCGTCCAAATTTAAGAACGGAGATCAACATTATCGCTGGAGAAAGTAACGACGTCTTGAGAGCAAAAAGAGGGACTGGTCTGAAAGGAACTAGTGCGCAATATTTATATAAAGTAGTTGGTAATGAGGCCATCAAGGTCAGCGTGCGCAAAGGAATGACCAGCTCGGAATATTTTGAAATTAAAGATGGGCTGAATGAAGGCGATAAATTGATCGTGTCGGAGACGAAGGCTTATGAACACATGGATAGTTTTATCATAGAAGAATAATAGCAATGAACAGGAATAAACTATATATAATTATTGCTTGCTGCTTTTTATTTCAAGCTAATTTCTTGACTGGTCAGGAGACGATGGCGAAGGTGTTGAAGGAAGTGATGAATAAAAGTTTTGCAGCAAAGACAGCAGGTACGCAGCAAGCAATTGCCAGCTCTAGGTTTGATTTTTATAAAAGTCAATTGCGTCCAAATGTGGGATTGAACGCAAACTTACCGAGTTACTCTAAGACTTCTTCTCCCATTTTACAACCAGATGGAACGATCTCATTTCGGTCTATTCGTCAAGCAAATAGTGCAGTATCTTTATTCGCCTCGCAGGTATTGACTGCGACGGGAGGAACTGTTTTTGCAAATAGCGACCTGAGAAGATTTGATGATTTTTCTCTAAAGTCAAATGGATACAATGGAATTCCTTTGAGGCTTGGTATCATTCAGCCGCTCTTCGGTTACAACCCCTGGAAGTTTGAAAAAGAGATACAGCCTCTGCTAATTGCCGAATCTGAAAAGAACTATAATATCCAAATAGAGCAAGCGCTTGGAGATGCGACAAATTTGTATTTCGATATTTTGATCGCGAAGCAAAACCTGGATATTGCTGTGACAAACCAAGAGGTCAACGAAAAATTACTTCTTATCATAGAAGAAAGATTGGTGCTGGGAAAAGTGAGTCGAGATGAAAAATTGCAATTGGAAATAGAGCTCAACACTGCAAAGTTATCTGTTTCGCAATCAACATTTGAATTCCAACAAGCCAAGTCTTTTTTGAACACATTCTTAGGAGAGGGTAATCTCTCTGAAGAGAAAATATATTCTATTCCTGAAGCTAGTAAAGTTGGACAAATAAATATAGAAGGATTGTTAAGCGCCTACAAGCAAAATAGACCAGAACTCATTGCGTATCAAAGAGCAAGTTTAGAATCTGCCCAAGATTTAGCTATAGCAAAAAATAATTTTGGCTGGCAAGCAGAGATTCAAGCCTCTATAGGATTGGCGCGCGGATCGGAGCAGTTATCAGAGATATATACGAATCCATTTGACGAGCAGCAGTTTAATGTTTCTGTGCAAATCCCTCTATTAGACTGGGGAAGAAAAGAGGCGGCAATGGAGCAGGTCAATTTGAGGCAGTTGGATGTCGAAAACGCTTATACGCAAAGAATGCTAGAACTAGAAAATAATATTCGTCAGCAGGCACTATTGTTTTCAAGACTCCAGCAAGAGCTAGATTTGCTAAAGGATATTATGGATAAAGCAGAAGAGCGATTTACCATTTCGAATAATAGATACATACTGGGCAATATTGACATTACCAACCTTACACTGGCTCAACGAGAAAAAGATCAAGCTAAAAGAAACTACATCAATGCACTTAAATCCTACTGGACGATCTACTACAATTTGAGATCCCTCAGCGGCTATGATATATTAAGCAATGAGAATATAAACTATAACTAAAATTAAGCTTTCAAAAAATCACTATTATGATAAGAGTACAAAATATTTCAAAAGTTTACAGAACGAAAACCATCGAGACTACGGCCCTCGACAATATAGACCTGCACGTACCTAAAGGAGAGTTCTTAAGCATTATGGGTCCCTCAGGATGTGGGAAAAGTACGCTGCTAAATATTATAGGTTTGTTAGATGAGCCGTCAAATGGCAATATTCTAGTGGATGGACAGAGCATAAAAAACTTTAATAGTAGAACGACTTCAAAATTCAGAAATGAAAAATTGGGTTTTATTTTTCAGAGTTTTCATTTGATTCCAGATTTGAGTGTGATAGACAATGTAGAACTTCCACTTTTATATAGAAGTGTTTCTGGAAGTGAAAGAAAGCGTATGGCAGCAGAAGCTTTAGAGTCGGTCGGTCTAGCGAATAGGAAAAGTCACTTCCCCAATCAATTATCCGGAGGGCAAAAACAAAGAGTGGCTATCGCAAGAGCCATAGTAGGAAGACCAGCGATCATACTAGCCGATGAACCTACAGGTAACTTAGATAGTGTGATGGGAGACGAAGTGATGGCGATATTGACCCGACTCAATAAGGAAGAAGGCACCACTATCGTGATGGTAACACATGATGAGCGTATGGCCAAAAAGACAGATCGACTGATCAGACTATACGATGGAACTCAAGTAGCTTAATTCACCCTTGAAAATCAATAACAATGTTAACAAACTATATAAAATTGGCTTGGCGGGTATTGAGCAGGAATAAATTTTTCACCTTTATTACACTCTTTGGGATCAGCTTTACACTGGGGATACTGATGTATATATTGTCTTTTCTGCAAAGTGAACTCGGAACCAATGAGCCCCTGACGCATAAAGATAAAATGGTTGTTTTGAATCAGTTGACTTTGCGTCAAGTCATACGAGACACGGTCTACACTATGGATACAACGATGATGAATGGAGTGACGGTGATAGACTCTACTATGAAGGTGGAGGATAGAGGAAGTAGGATTAGCAATACCAGTATGAATAATGGGATTGGAGAAGATTTTCTATCTAAACTTCCTTCAGCAGAAACATCTACTGTATTCAATTTTGGGGCACTTCATGATGTATATGTCAATGGAGTGAAGACCACAATCTCTACCTTGTATGGAGATGCAAAATACTGGGATGTGTTCGATCATAAGATGATAGAAGGTAGGGCTTATGATCAGCAAGAGTTTGAAGCCGCGGCAAAAGTGATTTGTATTTCGGATAAAACCGCAAGGTCATATTTTGGAACAGATGAGAATATTATAGGTAGAGAAATTCTGATAGATGGTAAAAATCTAAAAGTGATGGGGATGTATAAATACTTGGGGAAATTTGTCCCCTATGTTTGTACTGACGTAGTTATTCCTTACTCCATTCTAGACGAGACAATACAAGATTCTTATTATCATGGATTTTATAGTGTAGTGTTTAAACTCAGACCCAACGTTAGTGCTGATAACCTCAAGAATGAGATTCTTGATGCTGCAACAATTATTCCCTTGGATCATCCGAGTATGCCCGAAGGATTTAATGAAATAGTATTTGATCCGCTTACTTATAATGAGATGTTTGCGAATGCGATATACCCTGATAGACAAGACAAGACCAAAGGACTTAGAGTCATGAGATGGGTCATGATTATGCTGCTCTTATTTTTTATTCTGCTTCCGACCCTCAATCTGATTAATTTGAACGTAAGTAGAATAATGGAGCGTTCTTCAGAGATCGGAGTGAGAAAGGCTTTTGGCGCGCACCAAGGGAATATCCTTATGCAATTTGTTATAGAGAATATCCTCCAAACTTTTCTAGGGGGGATTTTAGGATTGGGACTAGCCTTGCTACTTATTAATATTGTGAACAGTGGAGGCTATCTTGGAGATGCAGTCCTGATTTTAAGCCCTAAATTTTTTATATATAGCTTCTTGGCTACACTATTGTTTGGTGTCCTTTCGGGATTGCTGCCTGCGTATAAAATGTCAAAGTTGCAAATTGTTCATGCACTAAAAGAAAATAAATTATGATCAAGCATATTTTAAAATTGATTTGGAATAAGAAAGGGAGTAATGCACTTATGGTCTTTGAGATCTTCCTTTCCTTTTTAGTCTTGTTTGCAGTGTTGTCCTATGTATTTTATAATTTGGAAAGAGTCAACAAGCCACTGGGTTTTGAAACCCAGGATAGATGGATGATTTCTTTGGATAATGTGTCTACTATGGATTCAACGGAGGCAGTAACTACTATGCAAAATTTGAAACAGAATTTGTTGGCCCAAGAAGAAATCGAAGGGGTGTCTTTCTCTAAGTCTATCGCACCTTTTACGAACAATCAATGGTATAATGGAAATGACGATAATGGCTTTGATATGGCAGCTGCTATTGTGCCTACAGATATTTTCTTGAAAGACGTTTTAGATTTGAATATTATTGAAGGGAGATGGTTCACAGAGGCGGATGCTTCGGCTAGTTATGATCCAATATTGGTGAACAAAAATTTCATAGATAAATACTATCCTGGAAAAACGATGATCGATAGTATGATTGAGTTTGCAGGAACAAATAAAATAATCGGTGTGGTCGATGAGTATAGATATGTAGGGGAGTTTGAAGAAGATTATCAAATCGTATTTCTTAGAAAAGATTATACTGCAAATAGGGATTATGCCATTTTAAAAATGAAGCCCCATACCAACACTGCTTATGAGGAAAAGCTGTCCCATATATTGAACACTACTACTAAAAGTTCAGGCAGTGTAATTCAGAAAATGGAGAAGAGAAAAGTTGATAAGAGTCTAAATTCATGGATACTCTTGATTTCGCTTTTAGCCATGTGCGGATTCTTATGTTTGAATGTTGCACTTGGATTATTTGGCGTTCTGTCATACGCGATCAGTAAAAGAAAATCTGAAATAGGACTGAGACAAGCCTTGGGTGCGCATAGCTTTGACATTACAAAACAGTTTATCCTAGAAGTTTTGATACTAGCTGGAGTGGCTATCATCATAGGTATCTTCTTCACGATTCAAGTACCACTGCTTAAGATGACTGAATATTCAGATATATATTTCTATAAAGCCATTGTTTACTCGGCAGGAATAATATTGGTGCTTGTTTTTGCTTGTGCGTTATTCCCAAGTTTGCAAGCTGCTAGAATTACGCCTGCCAATTCGCTGCATGAAGATTAGGTCGCTACTGAGTACAATTTAAAATGAATTATTGTTAATATCACAGTTGAATAAGAAGGTCAAATGAAAGTACTTATTATCGATGATGATCGAACAGTTTGTTCAAGTCTGAAACTGCTGTTGAGCAGAAAAGGCTATGAAGTGCAAGCTATTCATGTTCCTAATATCGCAATAGAAACGATAGAAGACTGGAAACCTGAATTTGTACTCTTGGATATGAACTTCACTATTGATACTTCAGGGAGGCAAGGGATCAGATTGTTAGAAATGATAAGGGTCGAGTTTCCAATGATATCAGTAATATTAATGACCGGTTGGGCAACGGTTCAGCTTGCAGTCAAAGGAATGAAACTGGGTGCTAAAGACTTTATTGCCAAGCCTTGGGATAACAAGGATCTCATAAGTTCTATTGAAGGAATTAAGTCTTTGTACCACCATACTGAAGTTGAGTTTTCTAATAACGATGAAAGAGAGGCGACTAACATTATTGGTGAAAGTCCAGTGATTAAAGAAATTTTAGATTTAGTAGAGCGAGTGGCCAATACCCACGCAAGTGTATTGATTACAGGAGAAAGTGGTACAGGAAAGGAGTTGATAGCAGAGGCTATTCATCAAGCAAGTAAAAGAAAACAGGCATCTTTTGTAAAAGTAAACCTGGGAGGTATACCAGAGAGTCTATTTGAGAGCGAAATGTTTGGCCACAAAAAAGGGGCATTTACTGGCGCGCATAATGATCGCGATGGAAGGTTTGCAAAGGCACATCAGGGGACAATATTTTTAGATGAAATCGGAGAGCTCCCCCTTTCCTGCCAAGTGAAATTGCTGCGTGTTCTCCAAGAAAAAACTTTCGAAAAATTAGGCTCCAGCGAAATATTCCGTACGGATGCGCGCGTGATTTCTGCTACGAATCGGGATTTGAAAGCCATGTCGGATACTGGAAAGTTTAGAGAAGATCTTTTCTATAGAATCAATTTGATCAATATTCATATCCCTTCATTAGCCGATCGGCGGGAAGATATACCTTTACTTGTAAAGTACTTTGTCAATAATTTAACTAATTTGTACGCTAGTGAAAAGCCACTTATTGGAAAAGAAACGTACAAGTGGCTTTCTGATCAAGACTACAAAGGAAATATTAGACAGCTAAAAAATATCATCGAAAGAACATTCTTGTTACACTTAAATATCAAGGAACTTACAATCAAAGAATTTATGCCCGCCTTTGACTTCACAGGTTTGAATGTTGGAAAGTCAAGTGCTCTGAATCTCCAAGAAATGGAAATAGAAATGATCAAAAAAGCCCTTGTGAAACATCAACACGCTATCAGTGGAGCTGCCAGAGCACTCGGCATTACCAGAAGTTCGCTCTATCGTAGATTAGAAAAATTCGATATCCCCCATGAGCCTAAAATTTAAGTATATACTTTTTATAGGGGTTTTACACAGTATTTTAATCTTACTTACCTACCTACTACTTCTTGAGAAAAAATGGTTTTTTTTGCTATCGGAGGTATTGGTTATTTTCAGTTTGTTTCTTAGTTATCTTTTATACAAGTCCTTTATCCGTCCGATAGACTTAATGCAATCTGGTACGGATGCAATTGCGGATGCAGATTTTAGCATCAAATACATCAAGACAGGAAGTAATGAAATAGATAAGCTGGTCGCTGTATTTAATAAGATGATCGATCAGCTGCGCAAGGAAAGAATTTCTGTAACGGAGCAATCTTATTTTACGCAGAAGCTAATAGAGGTAAGTAATACAGGTATTGTAATTATGGACTTTGACGGCATGATTTCGAATATAAATCCTGCTGCACAAAAGATTCTTCATATTGATTCTAACTGGCAGGGAAAAAGAATAAATGATTTTTCTTCTCCCCTCCTTAATGCTGTTGTCTTGGAGTCAAACAAAAAGAATGCTGTCATCTCTATTAGTGGTGTTGATAAATATAAATTTCAAAGTGACGATATAGTTCATCAAGGATTTAAGCGAAAGTTTTTGATGATAGATGATCTTTC
>ENA-ORXT01002515-ORXT01002515.1-marine-metagenome-genome-assembly--contig:-NODE-2515-length-21911-cov-165.653568_pt1 | contig 21911 bp, 13 predicted proteins | sample MGYA00237868_ERZ511482 | MGnify/ENA metagenome assembly ERZ511482
GCTAAGGCTTCACATGGGGAGTCTAATTGTGGGATGATATTCGCTTCTACTATGATCTCGCCCCAACAGGAGTTGCCACTACTGCAATCCACCTGGTACTTAACCGTATTACCTGCATCTTCTCCTAATAGATAGTCATCTCTTAAATAATCACCGTGCTCATCAAATAACTGAATCCTATATCCTCCAGGTGCCGCAGCTTCTAAAAGCATGTCTGGTGTCAACTTCAACATACAAGCCATATTAAGGCTGATCTGTAAACTTCCATTACACACTAATGAATCACATACTTCTTGGACAGCATCTACAAAGTCATTTCCAACATCAACCCCACCAGCTAAGACAGAACCTGTGATCGTATTATCATTAATTCCTTGAGTATCACTTATCGAGCCATATCCTAATGGATCAACTTCTGTGATGATATAATCTCCAGGTGCTATTGTAAATGTATATGAACCATCTGCGAGCGTCAATACTGTCTGGACATTGCCAGCAGAATCTTCTATTGAAATCGTCGCACCTGCTAATGGAACATCACCTATACCATCTCCATTTAAGTCTTCAAGTACTGTGCCTTCTACTGTCGCAGTAGCTGCCATAGCTTGTTGATCTATGAAGTTTTGAGCCGTTTGAGTTGCTCCCGCTGCTACAGTTCCATTAATCGTATTATCATTTCCACCTTGGACATCTGATACCGAAGTAAACCCAGCAGGGTCTTGTTCAGTAATGACATATGCTCCTGGGGTAATAACAAAGCTATAAGCTCCAGTAGAATCTGTAATCGCAGTCTGAGTGACGCCAGCAGCATCGACTATGGTAACAGTTGCTCCTACTATCGGTGTATCTCCGACTCCATCACCATTTGTGTCTTCTAGTACAGCTCCAATTACAGTCGCCATCGGGGCAGCAGGCTGCTCGTCTACAAAATTCTGACCATTGATTGATCCACCTGAAGCTACCGTATTTGTAATTACATTATCATTTGCGCCATCGACATCCGAAACCGAAACAAGTCCAGCAGGATCCTGCTCAGTAATTGTAAATGGCCCAGGTGCAACCGTAAATGTATATTCACCATTAGCATCAGTTACGGTCGTTTGAGTCGCACCAGAACTATCAACTATTGTGACAACAACTCCATTGATAGGTGTGTCTCCGACTCCATCACCAGTGGTATCTTGTAAAACAGCACCAGAGACTGTCGCATCTTGTGGCATTTCGTCTAAGAAATCTTGACCTGTGATCATCATACCAACACCTATCGTACCTACGATGGTGTTATCATTTCCTCCTTGAGCGTCATTGACTGATACAAGTCCATCAGGATCTGTTTCTGTTATCGTAAATGGCCCTACTGCTATATCAAAGCTATAATTGCCATTTACATCCGTTGTCGTCGTCTGAGTGACTCCACTTCCGTCTGTGACTGTTACAAGTACTCCAGCGATAGGCCCATCAGGTGCGTCATCATTATTAGTGTCCAAGGATACTGTACCTGACACAGTCTGCACAGGAATAGCTGTCTGCTCATCCACAAAATCTTGATCAACTGCACTACCACCTATTGATACAGATCCCGAAATGGTATTATTAGTCACAGATGAAAAACCATTAGGGTCTGTCTCCGTGATCGTAAAGTTTCCAGCAGCAACACTGAAGCTATAATCTCCATTGTCATCAGTTACTGTTGTTTGAGATTGACCTTGTCCATCTACTATAACAACGGTAACACCTGCTAATGGATCATCTCCTACTCCGTCGCCATCAGTATCTTCTAACACACTTCCAGAGACAATTTGCTCAGGCATTTCATCTACAAAATCATTTCCTGGTGCTACACCACCGCCTGGTGCTGTGCCACTTACCATATTATCATTACCCCCGTCAGCATCTTCTACTGAAGTAAATCCAGTTGGGTCTGTTTCTGTCACTGTGTATGCACCTGCAGGTACTGTGAAAGTATAATTTCCATCAGAATCTGTCATTGTGGTCTGAGACATTAAATCAGAATCAATGATGGTTATTACGACTCCCTCAATTGGATCATCACCAGTACCATCTCCGTTAGTATCTTCTAACACAGTACCAGAAACCATTGAAGGCTGTTCATCTAAAAAGTCCTGCTCTACCACATCCTCACCAGCAGCTATTGTTCCACTTATCGTATTATCATTCATCCCTTGAATGTCTGATACAGAAGTAAAGCCATTTGGATCTGCTTCAGTAATTGTAAAATTACCTGCTGCTATCATAAAGCTATATTCACCATTCATATCTGTAGTTGCCATTTGAGTAGCACCACTACCATCTACTATCGTGATGATAACTCCTGGTATTGGCTGATCAGCAACTCCATCTCCATCTGTATCTTCTTCTACTGTTCCTGATATCGTAGCTGTACAATCTTCAATCGTAATTGGCGCTCCAGTCGCGTCTAAGTCCGCACATAAATCATTATCATTAATTATATTAATCACGTCTACTCCAGTCGTCGTGCCTGGTACTACGACACTTAGATCTAAAAATTCAGGGGAAGTATTATCTGATACTTCTGCCACGAGTGTATGGATCGTATACATACCCGATGTGCCGACTGTAAAGACTGGCAGATTATTAGTCTGCTCGATTATTAAAGTGGGGCCACTTGTTAAGACGTAAATGACTTCATACCCAGCAGGTACCATTGCATTTCCATCAGAATCAGCAGTTATGATTACTGTTCCGTTTGAGTCTAAACATCCTGATACCGTGCCATTAGATAGTGTACCAGCATCTACATTACATTGTTGCTCATCTACAAAATCATTACCCGGACTCGCTCCTCCTAAAGGGACAGTTCCCTCTATGACATTATCATTATTTCCATCTATATCTGACACTGAGGTAAATTCATCTAGATCAGATTCTACGATGGTAAAATCTCCAGGTGCTACACTGAAGCTATAATTACCGTTCATATCAGTTACTGTCGTTTGCATCACTCCATCACCATCAGTAATCAAAATTGTTACTCCTGCGATAGGAATGTCACCAGAATCATTATTATCAAGATCTTCTGTAACTGTACCTGATACGATTTGATTTGGTCTTTCATCTACAAAATCTTGATCAGGAGCGCTTCCAGCAGGTGGCACTGTACCCATAATCACATTATCATTACCACCATCTATATCCGAGACTGAGGTCAGTCCCATTGGATCTGATTCTGTAATGGTAAAATCACCTGGTGAAACTGTAAACATATAATTTCCATCGCCATCTGTCAATGTCGTCTGCATTAGGCCAGCTGCATCTACTATGGTAATGGTTACATTAGCAATAGGTGTATCACCCATTCCATCTCCATTAGTATCTTGTTCGACTGTCCCTGATACCATGGCTGGTTGTTCATCTAAGAAATCTTGATCTGGCTCGTTGCCTTCTGAAGCTACTGTTCCTGTAATAACATTATCGTTAGCGCCATCAATATCTGATACTGAATCATAGCCGACAGGATCATCTTCGGTAATCATGAAATTTCCTGGTGCAACTGTGAAAGAGTAATTTCCATTCATATCTGTAGTTGCCATTTGAGTAGCACCACTACCATCTACTATCGTGATGATAACTCCTGGTATTGGCTGATCAGCAACTCCATCTCCATCTGTATCTTCTTCTACTGTTCCTGATATCGTAGCTGTACAATCTTCAATCGTAATTGGCGCTCCAGTCGCGTCTAAGTCCGCACATAAATCATTATCATTAATTATATTAATCACGTCTACTCCAGTCGTCGTGCCTGGTACTACGACACTTAGATCTAAAAATTCAGGGGAAGTATTATCTGATACTTCTGCCACGAGTGTATGGATCGTATACATACCCGATGTGCCGACTGTAAAGACTGGCAGATTATTAGTCTGCTCAATTATTAAAGTAGGTCCACTTGTCAAAACGTAGATGACTTCATATCCAGCAGGTACTATTGCATTTCCATCAGAATCAGCAGTAAGGATTACTGTTCCGCTTGGGTCTAAACATCCTGATACCGTGCCATTAGACAGTGTACCAGCATCTACATTACATGGTCGCTCATCCACAAAATCATTACCCGGAGTCGCTCCTCCTGGAGGAACCGTACCTTCAATAACATTATCATTAGCACCATCGATATCTGACACTGAGGTAAATCCATTAGGATCTGTTTCCGTTATCGTGTAGTCTCCAGGAGATACTGTAAAACTGTAATTACCTGCTGCATCAGTTGTTGTTGTTTGTGTAGCTCCTGTTGAATCTTCAATCACAATAGTTACTCCTGGAATTGGTATATCACCAGTTCCATCTGCATTCGTATCTTCTTCTACTGTACCCGAAACGACAGCTGGTTGCTCATCTAAGAAATCTTGGTCTGGTTCATTTCCACCTACTGGAACTGTACCCATGATGATATTATCATTTGCTCCTTCTACATCTGAAACGGAGCTATATCCAGCTGGATCCATTTCGGTGATTGTGAAATCTCCAGCAGCTACTATAAAACTATATTCACCATTTGCATCTGTAGTTGCCATTTGAGTAGCACCGCTTCCGTCTATAATTGTAATGATAACTCCTGGTATAGGTTGATCTGCCACTCCATCACCATCGGTGTCTTCTTCCACTGTTCCTGATACTGTCTGTACAGGTGGTTGCTCATCTACAAAATCTTGATCAGGCACACTTCCTCCTACTGGAACAGTTCCTTCAATTACATTATCATTTCCTCCATCTATGTCTGAGACTGATGTAAATCCAGTTGGGTCAGTTTCTACGATTGTAAAAGCTCCTGCTGCTACACTGAAACTGTAGTCACCGTTCATATCAGTGACTGTAGTTTGCATTACACCAGCTCCATCAGTAATTACGATAGTGACTCCAACAATAGGTGTGTCGCCAGAACCATTATTATCAAGATCTTCCGTGACTGTACCAGAAACAATTTGCTCTGGTATTTCATCTACAAAATCTTGATCTGGTGTACTTCCAGCTGGAGGTACAGTCCCCATGATTAAATTATCATTCGCACCGTCTATATCAGACACTGATGTAAATCCAGCTGGGTCGGCTTCTGTAATAATGAAATCCCCAGGTGAAACCGTAAACATATAATTTCCATCTGCGTCTGTCATCGTTGTTTGCATGACTCCAGCAGCATCTACAATTGTAATCGTTACATTAGGAATAGGAGTATCACCCATTCCATCTCCGTTAGTATCTTCTTCTACCGTACCTGATACCATGGCAGGTTGCTCATCTAAGAAATCTTGATCCGGCTCATTGCCCTCTGAAGCGACTGTTCCTGTGATAACATTATCGTTAGCACCATCTATATCTGATACTGATGTAAATCCGGCAGGATCACTTTCAGTAATCATAAAGTTACCTGGAGCAACGATGAAAGAATAATTTCCCATACCATCTGTAATTGCAGTTTGAGTCACGCCTGCTCCATCTACAATTGTAACTGTAACTCCTGGAATTGGTAAGTCTGGCATTCCATCTCCATCCGTATCTTCTTCTACAGTACCCGACACCATTGCTGTACAATCCTCCACTGTTATTGGAGCTCCTGTCGCATCTAAGTCGGCACAAAGATTATTATTAGTAATAATACCTATCACATCCCCACCTGTAGTCGTACCAGGAACTACCACACTTAAGTCTAAAAACTCAGGTGATGTATTATCTGTTACTTCTGCAATAAGAGTATGTATCGTATACATACCTGAAGTACCGACAGTAAATACAGGTAGATTATTAGTTTGTTCTATTATTAATGTAGGACCACTGGTCAATACATATATTATTTCATAACCAGCGGGCACCATAGAGTTCCCATCTGAATCAGCAGTAAGCACTACTGTTCCACTCGGGTCTAAACATCCTGATACTGTTCCGTTAGATAGAGTGCCTGCGTCAACCTCACACGGTAACTCATCTACGAAATCCTGATCTGGTTCAGCGCCACCAGCAGCTACAGTACCCATGATAGTATTGTCATTACCGCCATCAATATCTGAAACGGAGTCAAATCCTGGTAAATCAGTTTCTGTAATCGTAAACATTCCAGGCGCGACTATAAACATATAGTCACCATTAGCATCTGTCATAGTCGTCTGGGTAACTCCAGCTCCATCAGTTATTTCAATGGTTACACCAGAAAGAGGTGTATCTCCTATTCCGTCTTCATCAGTATCTTCTAAGACAGTTCCTGATACTTCTGCAGGTTGCACTATAGGCGTATTAGTAGGATCATCTGGACCTCCAGTCTCATTTTCATCAGCAGGATTACTGGTATCAGAGTCATCCATTACTACCATACCATCAGGATCATCCGCTGTAACGACAGCCTGATTATCAACTAAGCCAGCGGCTATATCAGCTGCTGTGATGGCATAAGTAGCTGTTGCAACACCTACCTGCGACACTAATAGTGTAGATGGCATGACTGCTGAAGGAGTAGGCAATGTACCAGTTCCACTAAATTCAATAGCATTCTCTACTATAGTAGCAGTAGATAATGTAACGTTTCCGCAGTTAGTTACTACATAAGTATATGTTATAATATCACCTGGATTTGCTATCCCATCAGCTCCGAGATCGAGTGAACTCCCCTTCATCAGCATGATGCATCCTTCAATAGGAATCGGTGTATTAGTAGGATCTTCTTCATCTGGTGTCTGATTTACATCAGCAGGGTTAGATGTATCTGATACATCCATGACTTGCATGTCCGTTGGATCATCCCCGGTAGCTGTAGCTTGATTATCTACACTACCTGCATTTATATCGTCTTGTGTAATTGCATATATAGCAGTTGCTGTACCAGTGGCACCTACTGCCAACACATTAGGTGTCACTGCACTTGGAGTCGGCAATGTACCTGTACCAGTAAAATCTGCCATAGATTCAGTCACCATGACATTATCTAATACGACATCCCCACAATTGACTACAGTATAAGTATATGTGATGAGATCACCTGGATTGGCCGTTCCGTCGACTAAGTCGAGAGATGATGATTTCGTCAAGGAAATACATGGGTTACATGGATCCAAAGGCACTTCAATTTCACAAATTGTCATTTCACCGCAACCATCCGTTACAGTTACCATCGCTGTTCCTGACGGAAGCATCGTTGCTGTTTGAGTTGTTTCTCCATTATTCCATAAAAATGTATAAGGTAAATTTCCTCCAGTTGTTGTTGCTGTCGCATTACCATTGTCAGAGATACACATGGCGTTACTATTAAGGGTAACAGTACATTCCACACATCCGATAGCAACATCAGTCCAATTAGCCGAGGGAGGTGTCACACAGCTTGTCGAAACGCCATCTGCGTCAATAACTAATCCACATTCATCTACTCCATTCGCTGGAAGAACATATCCATCATCAACTTCAGTATCATTTACATTAGGGTTAGAGTTTGTACAAGCTTCTGTAGCATCAGGACATCCGTCATCATCAGAATCTAAGTCAAGATAATCTGGAATTAAATCCCCATCAGAGTCAATCGGCGCTAATCCACATATATTTACTAAAACACCAGTACTCATTCCATCCACCATCTCATATACTCCATCTCCATTGTCATCAAGTGTACAATTCTCTAAAGTTAGGCTAAGGTCTCCACAAGCCTCTATCGCGTCTGGAATGCCGTCATTATCAGAGTCAAGATCAAGGTAATCTGGCACACCATCTCCATCAGTATCAAGCTCTTCTTTAGTACATCCTTCTCCCCAGACCACGGAGTAGGAACCTCCTGCATTATTAGCTCCATCGAAATTATAAAACTGGAAATTGACTTCGTCTATACAACCAAGGAAAGTTATCTCAAATAAGTGGTCTGGAATTGAACCTTGTGCAGGTGTATTAATATCACAAATACTTGTAAATACTCCCGCTGTGTAGGGTCCAGCTCCAGAAGTGGTCATCACACAAGGACCTACGGCTGAAACTGTATAGGGTACAGCAACGCCATTATTAAAGGCAGTTACTACCACTTCATCTGTTCTATCTAAATCATAAAAGGTTATGGTTTGGTCGCATACCTCTTGATCAAACATATATGTATTATTAAGTGCATCATCAGGCCCAAAAGACGTAGCCACACCTTGCCTAATTCCCACATCACCTAAGGTCTGAGAATCATTGATTTGGTCTTCATCAGCACTAGCCGTGCCTGTGAATGCTCTCGTGCCAGTAATAGTGGCGTCACCTACCATTATTCCAGCAGCATTAAACGCAATAATACCGTCTGTAAGGGTGCCGTCTAATGCAGTCAGGTCAGGAGTCGAACAAGTCAATTCAAGACCTTCATCCTCGTCGAGAATTCCATCATTGTCACTATCCATATCAGTCACATTGAGCACTCCATCATTATCTTTGTCTTGCCCATAACTATACTGGATAGTGGAGAGAGTACTTAGAAATGTTAGAAGGACGAGGTACAGCACTGGTTTGGCTGCACTGCGTAAGGATATGAAACTAAAATGGAAGTTAATCAGGTTAAAATTCAACTTATTCATTCTCAGGATTTAAAATCGTGGTTTTAATATTAGTCGGTTTTCTTAGATACATTAAGTAAATATTTTCAAATAGACTTAAGATACCCGAACACAAAAATGGTGAAATATGCCTTCTTATAGTATATAGAAGTGTGGTAATTAATACATATTATATATATATAATATGTAATCAATTATATTACAATACTTTATATGAATAAAATCTATATTTATTAATTATTCTACCAAATTAGGTTGAATTGTTTCTCAGTAGGATTTCAGACAAAAGAATATTTAACATTTTCCGGATAATTTTCTCGTTTCTCTAAAGTTAAGAAGCCTACAAATATTATTTGCATATATTTATAAACATGTATATAAGAGGAATATACATATTAACTTTATTTAAATGTAAAATACAAATTAAATAAAATTATATGCGTATAATATTGCTATACATATATTTACAAATAGATAAAAATACATTATAAAGGGTCAACATTAATGATTAATCGCACTGTACTTAGACCCTTTTTCTTAGCAATTTCTTGCTTAAAGTTGAGGACATTCTTCTTGATATGGTTAATGACTGAAGATTGCTTTTCGATTTTCAATAGGATATCAAAGTGATACTGATTGTTTATTCTGGCTATTCCAGGCTCAGCGGGTCCCAATACTCGTTTACCATAATCTCCTTTCAACCAATGGCCTAAGAGAGAGGCTGCTTCTTTAGCTGTACTTCTATATTTATGCTTAACCGTAAGCTTAATCAACCTACTGAATGGGGGGTAATGAAACATTTCCCTCTCAGACAGCTCCTTAGAAGCGAAACTGGAGAAATCATATTCTAATACCTTCTTAATGATCCAATTGTCCGGATCATAGGTCTGTATCAGCACTTCCGTCTTCCCCTTAGATCGTCCGGCTCTTCCGCTGACTTGAGTCAATAGCTGAAAGGCCTTCTCCCCTGCCCTAAAATCTGGAAAACTAAATAATGCATCAGCATGAAGAATGCCGACTAAAGTGATATTACTAAAGTCAAGTCCCTTAGTGATCATCTGAGTCCCTATCAGTATATCTATCCTACCGACTTCCATTTGAGATAATATCTCATTATAGCTGGTCTTGGATCTTACTGTATCATGATCTAACCTCCTGATATTAAATTCTGGAAAAACTTCTGAAAGTAAGTCTTCGATTCTTTCGGTGCCAAATCCCAACTTCGTCAAATTAGTATTGCCACAACTCAGACAAGAATTACTAATAGAACTTCTGAAGCCACAATAATGACATCGCATTTCCTTAGTGAACTGATGCAGCGTCAAGGAAACATCACAGTTAGGACATTGTACAGCGACTCCACACTTAAAGCACTTCACCGTAGGCGCAAAGCCTCTTCTATTTTGGAATAATAGGACTTGCTCTCCATGCTCGACTTTCTGTCGGATAGAATTAAGCAAGCGCTCTGAGAAAATGACTTGCCCCTTCTTAACTTCCTTCTCTTCATTTAAGTCTACGATATGGATATCAGGTAATACTGCTTCACCAAATCTTTCAGTTATCGATACGTAGCCATACTTCCCTTTCAACTTATTGTAAACTGTATCTAATGCTGGTGTCGCAGTACCGAGCATCACTTTAGCCCCATAGAGGTGTGATAGATAAGTGGCTACATCTCTGGCATTGTATCTTGGACTCGGATCCTGCTGTTTATAGGATCCATCGTGTTCTTCATCTACGATAATCAACTGCAAATTCTGATAAGGAAGCAAGAGGCTCGATCTCGCACCTAATACAATGGGATGACCTTCTAAGATTCTCTTCCACACTTCGACCTGCTCATGGTTAGTCATCCGACTGTGATAAAATATGACCTCAGATCCGAAAGCCTCCTGAAGTCGAGTCAGCATCTGCGAAGTCAGTGCGATCTCTGGTAGCATGTACAGAACCTGACCACCTGACTCGATGATCTCCTTTATATGATGTATGTATATCTGTGTCTTACCGCTTCCAGTTACACCTTGGAGCAGCACGACATTCTGATCTTCAAAGCACTTATAGATACTATCTGAGGCAGTTTGTTGTATCTGACTTAATGATTTCAAGCCCTTCTTCTGAATGTGTTCTAACTTGATTCGGTTAATTTCCTTTTTTCTGATTTCTATCATTCCTTTCCTTTCTAAGGCTTTGATGACTGCATTATCTATAGAAAGGAGTTTATATAATTTGAATTTAGGAATCCACTCATACTCTTCGTGAAGCTCCACTATCTTAAGTAAGGTATTTTGTTGCTTTTCAGATCGGGACAGCTTCGCAAATAAATCATCTGTATTCTCACTATCTATCACATGCTGATGAGCGCGTATGTAGTCTTCATACTTGGGCTTATACTTTTGCTGTAGTTCTTCTCGGGTGATGATGATCTTCTGCTGCATCTGAGTCTTAAGAAAGGCATATACTGACTTCTGACCTAAGAGCTTCTTCAGCTTATCTACAGAGATTTCTTTTTGATGTTCTAATGTCTCGTAAAGCAAATATTCTTTTCGACTCAGCTTATCTGGTCGCTTAGTCAGCTGATATGGATTAAGGCATATCTGAGTCTCACTGCTCAGCTTTAGCCCAGAAGGCATGGCTACATTCATGACTTCTCCTATGGTACAGCAGTAATAGTCTGCCATCCAGCTCCAAAGCTTGATCTGCTCAGGGGTCACCACAGGATAATCATCCAGCACAGAAATGATGGGTCTTGCATTATAATCGGGCTGCTGATCACCCATACTTTTGACGATACCTGTATAATGCTTATTCCTGATCGGTGCCTCTACCCTGATTCCGATACTGATACCAGCCTGGAGCTCCTCAGGTACATAGTAAGTATATGTATTAGAAATGGCTAATGGTAGAATGACATCAATCCACATGAGAGAGAAAATATAAAACGTCTATGACGTAGATGATTGGATATTCAAGGATGTGACTTATATTTTTGAGTGTGCTCATAACCCCAATAAGGTTTTCGTAATAAAACATATAAAAGTCGGCATAAAATAGCATCGGTATATCTAATTCGCTGATAGCCATTTCCTTGTGAATTTCTATACATATGAAACCTGAAATTAGAAAAATATATCTTGGGCGACTCTAAATGTATTCGCATGAGCTTCTATGATATCTGCTATCCGATGAGAATAGCCACCACCCATGCTGATAGCTACAGGAATATCATATCTATGGCATTGCTCTAATACATATCTATCTCGCTCCATACAACCTTCTCTGGTCAAAGATAGACGACCCAGTTTGTCGGTCGCTAATACGTCTACCCCAGATAGATATAGAATCAACTCAGGTTCGTGATCATCGATCAGTTTAGGTAAATGCTCTTGTAGTAATGCCAGATACGTTCGATCATCAGCTTTATCTGGAAGGCCAATATCTAAATCACTCTTTTCTTTTCGCAATGGATAATTCTTCTCTCCATGCATACTGAAGGTAAAAACTCGATCATCATTTTCAAATATTTTAGCTGTTCCATTACCTTGGTGTACATCTAAGTCTACGATTAGTATTCGGCTATATTCATCATTAGCAAATAGAATGTTAACAGCTATTGCAAAGTCATTAAACACACAAAATCCCTCACCTCGATCGGCATACGCATGATGGGTACCTCCTGCAATATTCATAGCGACTCCATGTTTCGCAGCATACCTGATACAGTCTAAGGTACCTTTTGCGATGTATTTTCCTCTTTCGATTAAGGCTGATGTGACTGGGAAACCAATGTCCCTGATTTCTCTTTTAGTCAGAGTCAGCTGATTCAATTTATCCAGATATTCTTCGCTATGGGTAAGCAGGATCTCCGCCTCTGTCAATTGTTCTGGGCGAAAGAAATTCTCATCTGTTACTGATCCTTCATAGAGTAATTGCTCTGGTATTAACTCATACTTGATCATAGGAAATCGATGACCTTCTGGAAGTTGATACTTATAGACGGGAGAATAGGCTATTTTCAGCAAGTATATTATTTCTTTTGATGTCTAGTTCGCAGTACATCTATGATATCATTCAAGTCGAAGTTTTTTGCTTTTAGGAGGACTAAGTAGTGGAACATCAGATCTGCAGCCTCACCCTTGAATAAGTCTTCATTGTCATCTTTAGCCTCTATGACAAGCTCCACAGCTTCCTCGCCTACTTTCTGTGCTACCTTATTGATTCCTTTCTTGAAGAGGCTGGAAGTGTAGGAGCTGTCATCTGGATTCTCATGTCTCTCATGAATGATCTCTTCCAGCGTACCTAAGAATTCATACTTACCACTTTTATTCTCTTCTCCCCAGCAAGTATCTGTTCCTTTGTGACAGGTAGGTCCTTTAGGTTCGACCCTGATTAACAGGGTATCATCATCACAGTCATTAGCCATACTGACAAATGATAGATGATGACCACTCTCTTCTCCCTTCGTCCATAGACGGTTCTTAGACCTACTGAAGAATGTCACTAATCCTGTATCAATAGTTTTAGCAATTGACTCTTCATTCATATAGCCGAGCATGAGCACTTGTAGTGTATGAGCATCTTGAATGATCGCAGGGACTAGTCCAGTTTGTGGATCGTATTTGACTTCCATTATATTCTTATTTCTATTGAATTCTCTTTTAAGTACTGTTTCAATTCTGGTACGGGTATTTCTCCAAAATGAAATACACTGGCCGCCAGTGCAGCATCAGCATTCGCTTCTTTAAATACATCACGAAAATGTTCTTTGGTTCCTGCGCCTCCTGATGCTATGACTGGAATAGTGACCGCCTCATTCATCCTCTTCAGTGCATCTATCGCAAAACCATTCTTGGTTCCATCATGATCCATAGATGTAAATAGTATCTCTCCAGCTCCAAGATCCTGTGCACGCTTGGCCCAATCAAAAAGCTTCAGCTCCGTCGGCTTAGTCCCTCCATGTGTATGGACGATCCACTCTCCATCTACTTGCTGAGCATCGATGGCTACGATGACACACTGAGCGCCATATTCATTAGCGATATCAGTAATGAGCTGCGGATTTTTGACTGCCGAAGAGTTAATGGATATTTTCTCAGCACCGCATCTGAGCAACGTATAGACCTGATCCACACTGGATATGCCTCCACCCACAGCATAGGGGATATTCACCTCCTCTCCGACCATGCGCACCAGATCATAGAGAGTCTTACGTCCTTCGAGTGTTGCTGCGATATCGAGAAAGACTAGTTCATCAGCGCCCTGATCAGCATAAATTCGAGCTAATTCTACAGGATCTCCCGCGTCCCTCAGCTGTTCAAAATTTATGCCTTTTACTGTTCTGCCTCCTTTAATATCAAGACAGGGTATGATTCTTTTTGCTAACATATCACTGATTAATGAGGCTCTTTAAATCTTCTGTAGCTATTTTTCCTTCGTATATTGCTTTCCCAATGATAGCTGCATCACATCCCATTTCATGTAATCGAAGTATTTCTTCTATCGTACTCACGCCACCGCTGGCAATCAACTTTACATTCTTAAATTCATTCATCACCTCTTGATAAAGCACTTCTGACGAGCCCATCAACATCCCGTCCTTGGATATATCAGTACATAAGAAATAGCTCGCTCCGTAACTGCTGAATTCTTTTATGAAGTCAAATAGCTTCACACTACTTTTTTCTTGCCAGCCATTTATGGAGATATACCCATCGTCGATATCAGCTCCTATGATGAAAGAATCTTTATCGTGATCACTGAGCCACTGCTTTACTTTAGCTGGATCTTTTACAGCGAGACTCCCTATGATGACTTGATCTACGCCTGCATTGAATACATCTGCAAGGGCCTGATCAGACTTTATGCCTCCTCCAAATTCAATCTTGAGCTGGGTTTTATTTTTTATTTTTTCTACTATCGAAAGATTGACAGGAGAGCTCTTCTTAGCACCATCTAAATCGACGATATGTATCTGGTCGACTCCGATATCTACGAATGATTGAGCTGCTATTAAAGGGTCTTTGTGATAGACCTTTTTAGTATCATAATCACCCTTAGATAATCGCACACACTGCCCATCTATAATGTCGATGGCTGGTAATATTCTGATCATAAACTCAAAAAATTATTTAAAATTTTCTCTCCCGTTTCCCCACTTTTCTCTACGTGAAACTGCAGCCCGTAAAAATTATCTTTTTGTACAGCGGCCGAGAACAAATGGTTGTAATCTGCTGTGGCTATTGTATGTTCATTAGTCGCTACAAAATAACTATGCACAAAATAGACATATGCAAGGTCATCAATACCATGAAATAAACCTCCTTTAAAATTTGAGATTTGATTCCAGCCCATATGGGGTACCTTCTGAAAAGAGTCTCCCTCCAAGGGCACGAATTTCTCCACCATATGGTCTAGCTGACCCAAACAAACAGTATCACCTTCTACTGAAAAACGATTCAATAACTGCATCCCTACACAGATTCCTAATAACGGTTGAGTGACTGAGGCGATCACATCTACAAGTCCTTTCTTCTTTAATGAATTCATCGCTTGGGTCGCATGTCCGACTCCTGGAAAAATTACCTTATCAGCTTTGAATATCTCATCTGGATCATCAGTCAATTCATATGAAGCATTCAGTCGCTTCATAGCATTCATCACACTACAAGTATTGCCAGCATCATAATCTATTATTGCTATCACCTTATTCTATTCTATTAAAGTATACCCTTTGTAGAAGGTAGACTCATATTATTTAAATCTCGATTCTTAGCCATTTTTATCGCCCTTGCAAAAGCCTTAAATAATGACTCTATCTTATGATGTTCATTTTCTCCCGCTACCTTTATATTCAGGTTGCACTGTGCATGATCTGAGAATGACTTAAAGAAGTGATAGACCATTTCTGTCGGCATATCTCCGACCATCTCTCGCTCAAAAGTGACATCCCACACTAGCCACGCTCTACCTCCAAAGTCGACCGCCACTTCTGCTAAACAGTCATCCATTGGCAAGTTAAATCCATATCTTTCTATTCCCGCTTTTTTAGCCAATGCATCCTTATATAGCTGCCCTAAGACGATTGCCGTATCTTCTATTGTATGATGTTCATCTATTTCTAAATCTCCATTAGCTCGAACGGTTAGATCAACTGCGCCATGCTTAGCTAACTGATCGAGCATATGATCGAAAAACTCAAGACCCGTACTACAATCTGATAGTCCTGTACCATCCAGATTTAATTTTGCTTCGATCTTAGTTTCATTCGTATCTCGCTTGACTATGGCCAGCCTGTCTTTATTTACTATGTGATTGTAAATGTCTTTCCAATTATCCGTATAGAGGTCGACAGACGGCTCTAATGTTTTTACGTGAACTGGTTTTGCTGAATAATCAGATGAAATTAATATAGCTCTCGACCCTAAGTTATTAGCCAATTCCATGTCTGACCATCGATCCCCGATTACAATAGAATTAGCTAAATCATACTCTCCTGATAGGTATTTCTTTAGCATAGCAGTACCAGGCTTTCTATAGGGGGAGTTATCTGATGGCACATGTCTATCTATATAGACCCCGTCAAATGTCACACCCTCTCCTGCCAGCGTATCGATGATTAACTCATGGCATACCCAAAAATCTTTCTCTGGGAATGTAGGTCCTCCGAGGTCATCCTGATTAGTGATCATAACGAACTCATAATCAAACTGGCTTGCTATCTTAGCCAAGCTACTGATACAATATGGAAGGAATCTGATCTTATGGATCTCATTAAGCATTTGATCTTCTGCCTCTTGAATAATGCACCCGTCTCTATCTAATATTAATAGCTTCTTCATTTGTTTTAATTATACTTCAGTTATATTCATCACCCATTAAAATTTAGTCGTCAACTTGATGTCTAATCATCTACTTCATAAACGTTTCATTCATTTAAAATTTGTAGCTCCTTGACTTCAAGTCTATAGATCCTCAAATAATATATTCTATGATTCAGACCTTCTCATTTTCATTTATTGCATAGACATTAATACCTCAATCAACTTTTTATTTTCTTCTGCTGTGCCAATGGTTATCCGTAGACAGTTCTCACAATGTAGCTCCTTAGACCGATCACGAACGATGATATGATGAGCGACAAGATAATCATATACCTTCTTAGCATTACTAACTCGGATCAAGAAAAAATTAGAATCCGTAGGAAAGACTTTTTCCACACAGCTGACGGATTTAAGTGCAGAAAGTAATACATTTCTCTCCTCCTTTATTTTATCAATTGATTCTAGCAAATAGTCCATCTCATCTAATAACTTCAATGCATATCGCTGTGTGATCTCACTGACATTATAAGGCAGCTTAACAGATTTTAGTACATGAATCACTTCAGGATGCGCAATACCTATACCCAATCGAATCCCAGCAGAACCGTAAGACTTAGAGAATGTCTGTAACACCACTAAATTATCAATGTTTAATTCTGAAACAGATGATTGCTCTGCAAAATCTATATAGGCTTCATCAACGACTACAAGTCCTTTTGCCTTAGCACATATAAGCCTCACTTGATCATGAGCAACGATGATATTCCCAGTTGGATTATTAGGAGAACATAAGAAAATGATCTTGTCACTATCTCTGATAGACTCTAAAAATAAGTCAAGATCTAATGAAAAATCTTCTCTGAGTGCCACAGCTCGAATCTCTATCTGATTCAGTGCTGCAGAGAAATCATACATACTGAAACTCGGCTGATAAGTCAGAATCGTATCTTCATTAGGAATACAGAAGGAGCGAATCAAAATATCGATGATTTCGTCTGAGCCATTTCCTATAAATAAACGCTCTGTAGCAACAGCCTTTAGATGAGATAATTTTTGCTTTAATTCTTTCTGATCTGGATCTGGATATCTGCTGTACTCGAAGTCATGCGGATTCTCATTTGCGTCAAGCAGGACTTCTGCCGTCCCCTCGAATTCTGATCTCGCAGAGCTGTATGGTATTAAAGATCTGATATGTGGTCTGACTAAATCTCTAATCATTGATCCTGATTTTGACAGCATTTGCATGGGCTTGCAGCTGCTCTGCTTCCGCCATGTCGATAATTGTATTACCTAACTCCTTGAGGCCTTCCTGAGTGATGTGTTGGAATGTAATCTTCTTACAGAACGAATCTAAGTTAACACCACTGAATGCCTTTGCATGTCCATTAGTCGGTAAGGTATGATTAGTCCCCGATGCATAGTCTCCAGCACTTTCAGGAGTATAATTTCCCAAAAAAACCGAACCGGCATTCTTAATCAAATCAATATAAGATTCACTTTTATCAGAGCTTATAATGAAGTGCTCTGGCGCATACTCATTGATAAAATCAAAGGCTGATGCTGTGTCACCCATCAATATCATATGGCTATTCTCTAAGGCGAACTGAGCAATTTCTTGACGAGGCAGCAAGGCTATCTGGCTCGTGATCGATGCTTCTACCTTATCTAACAGGCTTTCATCAGTCGTCACAAATATAACTTGGCTATCTACTCCATGCTCAGCTTGAGAAAGTAGGTCAGAAGCGATAAAGTCTGGCTGCCCAGAAACATCAGCAAATACCAGTACCTCAGATGGGCCAGCTGGCATATCTATCGCTGTACCTGACTGAAAGGCTTTCATCTTGGCTGCAGTAACATATTGATTACCCGGACCAAATATCTTATCTACTTTAGTGACAGATTCAGTTCCGATCGACATGGCTGCTATGGCTTGTGCTCCACCAGCCTTGATGATGGTCGTCACACCACATAGCTGCGCTGTATAAAGTATCACTGGATTAATATTCCCATAAGTATCAGGTGGTGTGCAAAGGACTATCTCTTCACAGCCTGCTATCTGAGCAGGAATAGCCAGCATAAGGACCGTAGAGAATAATGGTGCCGTCCCACCTGGAATGTATAGCCCAACCTTATCTATAGCTACGGATTTCTGCCAGCAAGTGACACCTGTAGTCGTCTCTACTTTTACAAGCTCCGACTGCTGCATCTCATGAAACTTCCTGATATTGTCATAGGCATGAGCAATGGATTTCTTCAAGCTTTCAGGGACAGAATTGATAGCTCCTGTTATCTCAGAATCTGCGACGAATAGGCTCTCAAGTCTGATCTTATCGAACTTCTCCGTAAAGTCAATCAATGCCTCATCTCCCATAGATGTAATCGAGCTGAACACAAGATCGATGGTGCCCTGTAAGGAACTAACATCCATCGCTGGCCGCTGACAAATCTTTATAATAGTATCTTGATCTGGATTTAAATATCTGTTCATTAGACCACCATTTTTTCTATTGGTATGACTAATATACCTTCAGCACCACATTCTTTCAGCTGATTGATAACACCCCAAAAGTCGTCTTCTGCGATCACAGAATGTAGCGAGCTCCAGCCTTCTTCCATCAGGGGAAGTACTGTCGGGCTCTTTAAGACAGGTAAGATCTCTGATACTTTTTTGAGACTCTCATTAGGCACATTCATCAGTATATATTTAAACTTGCTCGCTCCGAGTACTGACCTAATTCTGAATAACAACTGATCGAGTAATTCTGTTTGATCTTCTGATAAAGTCGAACTACTTACAATACAGGCCTCTGACTTTAAGATGATATCCTTTTCTGATAAACCATTTTTAAACAAAGTACTTCCACTGCTGACCAAGTCACAGATGGCATCTGCTAATCCTATGTTAGGAGCGATCTCTACAGATCCTGATATCTGATGAATGCCTGCTTTCACTCCATGCTTATCCAGATACTGCTGAAGTGTATGAGGATAAGATGTGGCTATCTTCTTTCCCTCCAGACTTTTGATTCCTGTATAATCATGATTAGATTTAGGGACGGCTATCGATAAGCGGCACTTAGAAAAACCCAATTTCTCGTGGATGAGTAAGCCTTGATTTTTCTCAATGACCGTATTCTCGCCTAAAATAGCAATGTCGCAGACGCCATCGGCCACATATTTTGGGATGTCTGAGTTCCTCAAATAAAGAAGTTCTGCCGGAAACCCAATGACTTCAGCCTTCAGCTGATCTAAGCCTTTATTCACCTTGAGTCCACACTCCTTCAGAAGCTTAATGGATTCCTCATGCAATCTTCCAGATTTTTGAATGGCAATTTTTAGCATTTGTATATGTATTTCAATTCAACAATACTCTTCAATTCAATAATTCCTAAAAACAGAAAACCCGCTATCAGAAGAAAGCGGGCTATATTATATTTCATGATTCAATACCATATTCACTCGCTAAATGGCAAGTGATGATGATGTACTGTATTGAGTTTATTTTTAATCATTTGAACCGCGAAAGTAAGTTCTTTCTTGCAAGGATGAAAATAATTACACTAATATTATTATTTCGTGCTTATTAGTCTATGGTCTTTGATAGTTAATCCATTATATATCTAATGGTACTTGTGTAATGATTATCTTTCAGCTTAGACTAAAATCAACTTATGCCAGTACTCTCTATTAAAGGACTCAGCAAAAGCTACGGAAAGATCAATGCCTTGCAGAATATGAACTTAGATATCGAAGCAGGTAACATCTATGGGCTCCTCGGTCCTAATGGGAGTGGGAAGACGACAACTCTCGGCATTATTTTGGGTATTCTGAAAGCAGATGAAGGAAGCTATGAGTGGTTTGATGGACAATATGGAGAATACCATAGAAAGAAAATAGGTGCGATACTGGAGACGCCAAACTTCTATCCGTATAAGAATGCTTTGGATAATCTCCGAATCATCAGCCACATCAAAGGAATCAAGCAAGATAATTATGACGAATTACTTGACTTAGTCAATCTATCACATAGAAAGATGTCTGCTTTCAGGACTTACTCCTTGGGGATGAAGCAAAGACTCGCCATAGCAGCTACGATGATTGGAGAGCCTGAAGTCGTGATATTCGACGAACCGACTAATGGCCTCGACCCACAAGGAATAGCAGAAGTGAGGAGTACACTGACAAAGATCGCTGACTCAGGGAAGACAGTCATTTTGGCCAGCCATATACTAGATGAAGTAGAGAAGATATGTACACATGTTGCCATCATAAAGAATGGTGCGATGCTGGCTACAGGCCCTGTCGGCTCTATCCTATCCGATGATGTCTTCATAGAGCTCAAGGCAGAGAATATGGAACATCTGAATCGAATGCTCAGCAAGTTAGATTGGGTCAATAATATTTCTAATGTCAGAGGAATGATTCATGCCGAGATGGACCCATCACATGCCATTTCAGAAGTCAACAAACTGGCTTTTGAAAATCATATCACACTGACACATATGGTCGCACGTAAGCAGCGTCTCGAGGAAGAATTTTTGCAAATCACCAAATAGGATTTTTACGGGTATGAATAAATTAATACATCTATTTAGCCTTGAATGGCTGAAGTTCAAGAACAACTCGGTTTTCATCCTATTTGGGTCAATGTTCTTACTGACATTTCCACTTGCCATATTCGTCGGAAAGGAGATAAAGAACCTCCCGCCGCCATTACCGAATAATTCAATATTCTATGAGTTCCCGACTAACTGGGAATGGCTCGCTTATGAAGGAAGCTGGCTGGTCTGTTTTTTCTTGGCATTCATAGTCATGAACATGATCACGTCAGAAGTCTCTCATAAAACCCTTAGACAGAACATCATTACAGGCTTAACCAGGAAAGACTTTTTCTTAGCCAAGCTCATTTCGGTATTCGCACTCTGCATAGCCGCTACTCTATTTTATGTAATCGTAGCGCTGCTCATCGGGTTTTTTCATAATGATCCATATTCCTTAGATGGTGCATTCAGCGATAAACTCTGGGTACTAAGGTACTTTCTGATGTGTCTTGGATATTTGAGCTTCGCCTTTATGATTGGTTTCATCATCAGGAGTCCTGGTATCTCCATCTTCTTCTACATCAGTTATACCTTTCTGATAGAGCCGGCTTTAAAATGGGTCGTCCACTATAAGATCTTTAGTAATTCGTCTATTAATTATTGGCCGATGAATGCTGTAGAAGATCTGACTCCGATGCCTTTGATGAAGTATACAGAGAATCTACCTCGACAGGACTTAGATTTTAGTTTTTTACTGGAACCGAATCATGCTATCGTCGCTGTGACTATTTATAGTGCATTGTTTATTGGACTTGCTTATTGGCACTTTATGAGTAAGGATATATGATTGAGTGAAATTGTAATGGGTTTATGAACATTCTATTAAGTAGGGGTATTCAGAAGTAAAGCATAAACACATTTTCTATAGATGCAAAGCTTACTTGTACTCGCCGTGCGGGCCTTACTGCCCACCCGTACTCAGTGGTACGGTTCCTTCTTTATCATAGATACATTTAGAATCT
>ENA-ORXT01002516-ORXT01002516.1-marine-metagenome-genome-assembly--contig:-NODE-2516-length-21911-cov-14.369790_pt1 | contig 21911 bp, 19 predicted proteins | sample MGYA00237868_ERZ511482 | MGnify/ENA metagenome assembly ERZ511482
ATCCCCAACTATATCATAGATGGACAACTAATAAGTTATCACTATAATTCAAGCCCAGATACAAAAGAACGATCAGAGTTTCTTTTGGATTTTTCATCTGAACACAATCAATCCTTACGCTTTTTTGTTCAACCTACGATTGGTCTAGGCTATGCTTTATCCGAACGATGGACAGTAGCAGCCAATTTTACTTGGGGGGCAAGAATGGATTATGATTTCGGTGCGTTAGATTTTTACTATTGTTTTTTAAGAAATAGTTTATACAACAGAAGATCTTTTCTGGTACAAATGAATTATCAATTGTTGCGATAAGCCGCTTTGGTCTGATTAGGGATGAAGAAATAAATAAATAAATAACCTATCTATAAGAAAATAGGCAAATATCCACATCTAAATCAGTTGCCATTTATCCGTTGCCAATGAGCTTATTGGCAACGGATAAATGGCAACTGATTTAGACGTGGATATTTATTGTATTATGATGACAAGTTTATCCATTCGGTTGACACTTTTATACTTTGGATAAACTTGTCGCATGTTTTGATTTTAATTTGTATCTTAATTGTTCCGATCAATAAAAACCCGACAATTATGCGAAGTATTTTACTAATTACCCTTTTCACTTTTTCCGCTTTGTTTTTATTTGCCACACATAATCAAGCAGAGGAAATTATCTGTAAACAGACAAGTGGCAATCAAGTCGTTCAAATACAAGAGAATCCACCTTCTTATATTCCACTAGTAGTAGAAAATGCTACTTGGATATTACATAATGGAGAAGAAGATTTTACAATAAATACCTATTCTGCTTATCAATTAAAAGGAGACACTATTCTTAAAGATATCTTGTATAAAAAATTATATTCATTTGAGTTGGAGCGTCTCGATAACGGGAAATTTTACATACAAAGCCAACAACTAGCGGGATTCTTAAGAGAAGAAACTGCGACTAAAAAAGTATATGGTATCTTATTTAGACCAATATTCTCGGTAAGGAGGTCAATGGGCTGTTATCAAACCAATGAAGAGTCATTAGTTTTCGATTTCAACAAACAAATAGGAGAACAATTAGAAGATTGTCATGTCACTTTAATAAGTGAAGAACCTACTATCGTTATGAAGGATACGATAGTAAACATTTTCGGGCAAGACAGAAGAGTACTTTCAACAGAAGCCGCCATTCAACTAATTGAGGGTGTTGGCTATAATATGGGGTTATTCTTACCACCTACTAGTGCTAGACATGCTGGTCATGGATATGGAATGATAGACTATTGTGTGGGTATCAACGAAGCATGTAATCTTTTAGTCGACAGTTTACCAGTTAGCACTAAAGAAATTATTTCTTTCCCATTTACTTTATTTCCTAGCCCTGCCACTGATTTTTTACACCTTAACTTTGAAACGCCTTTTGAAGGGGTAATTACACTATTCAATATAAGCGGAATTCCAGTATATACAGCTACCCTAAATCAGACAAGTCATGAAATAAATATAAAGGACTTTGCAAAAGGAGCTTACTTCTTGTATTTTCAAAATGAACAGGGGGGTTGGACCGAGAAAGTGATGATTCATTAAAAAAATAAAATCTATAAATTTTTATTTCTCTTTGAACAAAAACTATTTCATTTACGTTCAAGTGATAGTATTACTATTAAAATTAATAGTAAGATTATTTTTTTTAGTATTAAGCCTTTAATTGCAATTGATAACATTTATCTTAAAAAAAGACTTTCTTGTAAACAGACTTTTCCTTCTTTAGAAAATAGCTATTTCAAATAAGTGTTTTTTAAAGAAAGATAATTCTAATAAAAAATACTAGATATGAGAACCAACGTAATAAAAATAGCTATCAGTTTATCCCTACTACTTATTTTAACATTACCGACCTTTAGTTGGGCACAACTCCTACAAAATCGGACGCTCTCCTCTAAGAGTAATTCAGATGTAGAACTATACAGAGAACGGATTCAGCGTTTTTTAGTAAAATCAGATAATTTATTCCGTCAAGGTAATTATATAGAAGCCTTAAATCAACTAGATTTGGCAGTAGAGGCTACGCCACAAAATCCAGAAGTTTATCTACATAGAGCAAAGCTTCGCTATCGGCTAGGTATGGAAAACGAGGCAAAGCAAGATATTGCATTGGTCTCTACAATAAACCCTATCGCAACCGACCTATTTGGTATTAATGGACCCAAAGCGCAATTAGATTTACTAGCTTTTTATCCAGAAGAATTATATTTAGAACTAGCATGGTCAGACCAACTTAAAGTATATGATACGGTTGTGCTTGATTGGTATGAAGCAATGACAGAAGCAGAAACAGCCGATCCTTATCCATCAGAAATGGCAGCAAATTATTTAACTATTATCCAAGAAGCGATAACTCAAAAAAATTGGATTTTAGCTAGTAAAGAACTAGAGCTATTAGCAAGTATCAATCCCAATGAATCGCTTGTATATGATTTAAAAGGGCTAATAGTAGCAGGTAAGGGCAATCCAGAGGAAGCAGCTAGTTATTTTCGGACAGCTATTCAGCTTGATCCAAATAATGCCATCGGATGGTATCATCTAGGCCAAGTACAACGCATGTATAATAATGAAGCAGTTGCTTTAACTTCTATTAATAAAGCGATACAACTACGTCCTACTTTAGATGTAGCCTATTTTGAGCGCGCCTTATTGCACAAGGACCTGGGTGATTTAGAAGCTGCATTAACAGATTATTCTAATCTAATGCAGGTTGAAGAAGGTTACAATTTACCTATACTTTTTAATAGAGCCTTGACTTATAAAAAATTGGGTAGATTTACGGATGCCATGAATGATTTAGATTATATCATCCTAAATAATCCGACAACAGCACTTCCTCATAAAATGAGAGGTAATATTCATTTGTTAACTAGATATTATAACAAAGCCATTTACGATTTCACAAAAGCCATTGAAAAAGATGGAGAATTAGCAGAAGCTTATTTTAATAGAGCAATTGCCCATCTATTGAACAATAACATTGCTCCTGCTTGCGTAGATTTTGAAAAAAGTGTTTCTAAAGGCTACGAACGTGGTGATGAAAAACAAATAAATTTTTGTAATAATTAAGGGTATAACCATTAATTGATTAAGGGTTTAAAGAGCATTTTTTAACATTATTTTTTACCAAATTTGGCATTAGGTAAACAGTAAATTGGATAGATTTTTTTAGAGGGAGGGAATTTGCCTGCAAAGTATCGGGTTCTAAACTAGTCCTAGTGATGGGACACGAACATTGTGGTGCTGTCAAAGCAGCAGTAGATGATGTGAAGCTAGGTAATATTACCTCTATGTTGACGAAGATTAGACCAGCGGTAGAAGCAGTTGAGTATGATGGAGATAGAACTTCCAAAAATACAGCATTTGTCCACATGGCTTGCGAAAGTAACGTTAAAAATACCATAGAGCAAATTCGCTTGAAAAGTCCAATTTTGAAAGAAATGGAAGAATTAGGTATTATCAAAATTGCTGGAGCTATCTATGATATGGATACGGGGGAAGTAGCATTTTTATAGCATAGTTTTTTTGAATACAAAAAGTAAAAGGTCGTTGATTTACATAATTAGTCAACGACTATTACTTTTGTCACTCGGAGACTATTGGTTGAAAAGTACTATAACATTTTTCTTTCGAGGTTGAAAGAACTTAATTTAGTATTGATGAAAAAATAAATAGGTCTTTTTGTTTTTTAATTGAGTCTTTTTTTCATAGGTTTTCAACCCATTAAAAAAAGAACTCATTTTAAAAATGACCTATTTATTTTTTCATCGTTACTTAAAGGAAAATTTAAAGCACAAAGCGTATGCTAAAATCAGTTCTAATAGGAATAATTTTATTGATAAGTAATACCATAACGGTAGCACAGTCTGTTGAAGAAGACCAACTGGGTGCCTGGTATATGTATTTTTTTAATGAAAATTTTGGGGAGAGTCAGTTCGGTATTCAAGGAGACTACCAATTTCGTTTTTGGAATGCAGGTAGTGATTTAGAGCAAATTTTACTTCGTACTGGACTTACCTATGTACCCGAAAATACTAATCTCAAATTTACGCTAGGATATGGTAATATTACTTCAGGTACGCCAGGAGAAAGTAAATCTAAAAGTAGCGAAAGTCGAATTTATCAAGAATTATTAATGCCTACTAAAGTGGGAGAACGTTTTTATTTTACGCATCGCTTTCGTTATGAGCAACGATGGGTAGAAGGACAAGATTTTCGGACCCGATATCGGTATAATTTATTTTTAAATGTGCCACTAAATCAAGAACAATTGGGTAAGAACACTATTTATCTAGCACTTTATAATGAACTATTTGTCAATGGTCAAAGGGATATTGGAGAAAGCCGTTCCGTACAATTATTTGACCGAAATCGTACTTATCTTGGATTAGGTTATGGCTTGTTTGATAAAGTTCGTGTGCAGTTAGGATGGATGCGGCAGACCACCGACAATTGGGCCAAAAACCAAACGCAAATAAGTTTCCATCAAAGCTTTTAATCCCTTATGTTTTGCTTAAATACCGCTTAATTTTGCCTCCTCTGACATCATTCACATCAAATTCTATAATAAAGGCATTTTGGTCAATAGCATCGACCATAGTATGTAGTCTTTTTACATCAATTCTGTTAATAACTAAATGAATAATTTCGTTTTTTTCATTAAACCCTCTTTTACCAAATCCTTTAACTCCTTGATAGACCGTAATACCGTGTCCAATTTTTTCAAGGAAACAATCTTGTAAAGCCGTACTTTTACTGGAGATAATCATCAAACCAACATAATTCTCAAAACCTTGTATCGTAAAATCGACAGCTTTTCCCGTAATGATATAGGTCAAGATGGAATACATTGCTATCTCAGGAGTCAGTACCAAGGCGGTAATACCAAATAGTACGATATTAAATACAAGAATGGCGGCACCAATAGAGATACCAAATTTATTATTAATATAAATACCTAGCATCTCAGAACCATCCAATACCGCACCATTTCTGATAGCTAGACCAATTCCTGTACCTAAGAACAAACCTCCGAAAGTAGCAATAATCAATTTATCATTGGTGATAGGTTCAAAGTTTTCAAAGTGAATAACGAGTGACAAGCAGAGAATCGCAAGGAAGGATTTGATTAAGATATTTTTATCGATGGTAAAGAATCCTATAATGAAAAATGGGATAGAAACAATCGGTAAGATGACGGAAATATCTACATGAAATAATTCACTAAAGAGAATAGCGATACCTGTAGCACCTCCATCTAAAAAACCGTTGGGTAGTAAAAACATTTTTAAGCCAACACTTGCTAAAAAAATAGCAAATCCAATTTGAGTTACTTCTAATAGTCTATTCTTGATTTTATTCAATTCCATGTCATTATTTGATGAATATTCGAGTAAGAATAAGGCTTTTTTAGATAAATGCTTTGGAAATAAATAAACTATTTAAATTGGGGTAGTTTGAAAAATAAAGGGATGAGTTCACTTAGGAGTGTCGAATCTACATCTGAAATTTACATCATTCACGGGTAAGTTTCCATTGATATTGAAAATGAACTTTTTAACGATAAGGAAATTTCTAATAACTTTACTTCTTAAAAATGGATAAACTAAAAAAAGAATTACTCAACATTTACCAAACTATTTTAGACAAAGAACCTGCTATCAATCAAATGGCGTCATCGGTTCATTCCGACTATAAGTTAAGTGCTAAAAACTTATATCGATATTTAATATTAAGGTCTTTTGATTTGCGAAAAGTCCATGATAGTTTATCAGAATATGGTATCTCTTCTATGCGTACGGCAGAAAGTTATGTCTGGAAAAACCTAACCAATGCTTTAAGTATCATTAATTTATTACAAAGCAAATCATGGACGCCAAAATTGTCGATAGAAGGGTTAGGTTATAAAAAATCTAGGAAGTTATTGACTAAACATGCCAATCGGTTGTTCAATACAATGAATAAAAGTCATACGACAGAAATCATGGTAACGATGCCTACTGAGGCAAGTGAAGATTTAGAATTGGTGAGGAATTTAATTTTAGCAGGGATGGAAGTTGCTCGGATTAATCTAAGCCATGATAGTATTGAGATTTGGCAAAAAATGGTTGAAAATTTAAAAAATATCAGTCAAGAATTAAATTTGCCCATTAAAATTTACATGGATTTATCAGGCCCTAAAATTAGAACAGCTGAAATAGCAATTCCTAGAAAAAAGAAGAAAAAAGACCGAATAGATAATTACCTAAATCTAAAGAAAGGAGAGCATTTAATTTTAACTAAGCGCCCCACAAAGGGCAAACGGGCTGTTTATAAGGATGATAAACAGTTGGTGAGTTATTCAGAAGTCGGGATTACCCTTCCACAAGTAATTACTGACTTGGAGATAGGTGACCCTGTTTTTTTTGATGATGGCATGATAGAAGGAAAAGTGTTATCGAAGACCGCAGATGACATCGAACTAGTTATTACCAAAGTATACAAGAAAAAATTAAAATCAAGAAAAGGAATTAATCTGCCGGAAACACATTTGAATTTACCCTCATTAACAGACCAAGACATTAAGAATTTACCTTTTGTTGTCGCCAATGCTGATATCGTCGGTTACTCCTTTGTCCGTACCCCAGAAGATGTACAGAAATTGTATCAAGAATTAGCAAAATTAAAAAATGAAGACATCGGCGTAGTTTTTAAGATTGAAAACAAAGAGGCTTTTGAAAATTTGTCACTTATTTTATTTGAGGCAATGAAAAGACCTAAAATAGGGGTAATGATAGCTAGGGGAGATCTAGCTGTAGAATTAGGATATGAGCGAATTTCTGAAGTACAACAACAAATTTTATGGTTTTGTGAGGCGGCTCATATTCCCGTTATTTGGGCAACCCAAGTGCTAGAAAATTTAGCAAAAACAGGCATACCCACTAGGGCAGAAGTATCAGATGCCTCCTTAAGTGCACAAGCAGAGTGTGTCATGCTAAATAAAGGCCCATTTATTGTTGAAACGGTGCAAATGCTTAAGCAGATTTTGGTAAAAATGGAAAAACACGGTTCTAAGAAAAAACCGACCATGCGAGCTTTGAATGTAGCTAAATTGAAATTGGATAAGTTGGCCGAAATCAGTTAATTTCGATTTTATAAAATTTAGACCATGCAGCAGCCTATAACTTTCGTTACTTAGGTTTAGTTCAGGTCAAAGGAAAGTAAGCAGCACTAAAGATATAACTTAACAATTATCGTCCTACTGAAAGTTGTTTTATCTTTCAGTAGGATATTTTACACGTTCACAATTAACAATTTATAGATGAAAAGCTTAGTCAAAATCAATATTTTAATTGGGGTCTTATTTATTGCCTTATTATATGAAATGAATGCCCAAATTACTTCTGGCTCTTCTGGGATAAACAAAGAGTACTATGATTTAGGAGAAGCCCTAAAAAATCCGAATAATGTATATCGTCTAAATTTAAGTAATCAAAATTTCAACGCTCTTTCAGACAGTGTTTGGGGTAAGTTTGAAAATTTGGAATATTTAAGTTTAAAAAATGACCATCTAAAAGAGATACCTTCTGGAATTGGCAACCTAAAAAACTTAAAAATACTGGATTTGAGCAACAACGATTTTAAGGTTTTACCCCAATCATTTTCAAGGCTAGAAAATTTAAGAGAAATTTATCTCAATGATGAAAAGGAAATGGATATTGATCAAAGTCTCAGGGCAATTAAAGATTTACCTTATTTAAAAATATTACACCTTGAAAATGACAATTTAAAAAGCATCCCCCAAGGTCTATTGCAATTTACACAATTAGAAACGTTATATCTTAACAATAACAGTTTCAACGAAATTCCTATGGAGTTAAAAAATCTAAAGAATTTAAATTATATAGATTTTCACGACAACAAATTCAAATTTAATAGTCAAGATTTTCCATTGCCATTTCTAGGGTCTGGTGTTATAATGAGCTTTTAAGGAACGAAGGAAAAATAAAATGAACATTTTGTTTTTAAAAACCAACCCCTGTAAGGGTTTTAGTCTTATAAAATGTAAAGTTATTTTATTTTATTGTCGTTCCTAACCATGCTTAATGTGTGCATTCATTAATTCAGAAGATAAGAACCACAGATAATATTATAGCACAAATCTAACATTTTACCCAAAATTGGAATTTTCAAAATGATTAGAAAAGATATTAAAATTTTTCTGAAAGACCGATTTAACTTACAGGAAGAAAAAGCAAGCGAAAAAGCAACCATTGCTTATATTAAAGGTGATGTAGATTTTCGGGGAGCGAATCTTTGGATTTTGATTTTTGCAATTATAGTTTGTTCCGTCGGTTTGGATGTCAACAGTACTGCTGTTGTGATTGGTGCGATGTTAATTTCTCCACTAATGGGACCTATCATGGGCATTGGTCTGGGCATTGGTATTTACGATTTTTCATTAATTGTTACTGCGATGAAAAATCTACTATTTGCCGTCCTTATTAGTGTACTTACTTCTGCTTTTTATTTCTGGATTTCGCCGATGGATGTAGCACATTCAGAGTTGTTGGCAAGAACATCACCCACACTTTGGGATGTTTTTATTGCATTTTTTGGAGGACTGGTAGGCATTATTGCTAGTTCCAAAAAAGAAAAGAGCAATGCGATTCCTGGTGTAGCCATAGCAACCGCCTTAATGCCTCCGCTATGTACCGCAGGTTTTGGGATAGCTACTTCCCAATGGAATTTTTTTTGGGGAGCAATTTATCTATTTTTTATCAATAGTGTTTTTATTACTATTTCTACCTATATGATTGTTAGGTTTTTAGATTATGATAAAAAGGAATTTTTAGATGCCGAAAGGGAAAAAAAAGTAAAGCAATATATTCTAATTTTTGTCATCGTTACCATCGTTCCAAGTGTCTATACCGCTTTTTATGTAGTTAAAAAAAATATTTTTGATAAAAGTGCTCATCAATTTATTCAACGAGAATTGGTTTTTGATAATAACCAAATTATTAGTTCAAAACTCACTTTTAACAAAGATAGATTTAACAAAGACAGAAATCTAATTGAGGTGACTTTGTTTGGAGAACCCATTGATTCTGTAGTAATCGATGAACTAACAAAAAAGCTTGAAACTTATGACCTCAAAAAGACCGAATTAATTATCCGACAAGGCTATCAGAAAGAAGAAGGAATTGATTTAGCAACTATCGAACAAATGAATTTAAAATTAAAAACGGGTATTATCGAAGAATTGTATAGGAAGAATGAAGTAACGCTAAAGAGTAAAAATGCTCGAATCAAATTTCTGGAAGACAAAATCGTTCAGTTTCGCTCCAAAGAAATGCCGATTATGGATTTAGCACAAGAAATAAAGGCAATTAATAGTAATATAAGTGAACTATCGGTTGCGTCCACTATTGTTTCTAATTTAGATAGCTTGACTTATGACACCTTGGTTTTAGCATATGTCCAGTTTAAAACAAAACCTAAGAAAAAAGAAAATACACAAGTGGAAGATTGGCTAAAAGCTCGTTTGAAGGTGGAAACGATTAAATTAGTTGTCCAATAACTAGTATTTATTTGTAATTAATTCAACCTATCTGTAATAGCTATTTGTTTGATTGGATTTATCCATACTAAGTAGTGTGACAAAAATAAACATTAAAGATATAATGGTGTTTGAACTAACAAGGCTAAATAGACTAGTAAATCTCAAAACTATTATTTAATTCTCCTAATAAAAATACGTATGTCAACAATAAAAAAACATAATACTCAAATCTCCAACGTGCTTGTTATCGGTAGCGGAGGGGCAGGTCTGAGAGCAGCAATCGAAGCTAAAATGGCTGGTGTAGAAGTGACCGTAATTGGTAAACGGAAAAAAGAGGATGTTCACACGGTGCTTGCAGCAGGTGGTATCAATGCAGCATTTGGAAATGTAGACCCAAAAGATAATTGGCAGCAACATTTCGCTGATACGATGATTGAAGGATACCTCCTTTCAGACCCCAGAACGGTCGAATTGATGGCGAAAGAATCTCCTGATTTAGTCCAGGAAATCCATGATTGGGGCGCTAATTTTGCTACCCTGCCCGACGGTCGTTTAGACCAACGATATTTTGGGGCACATACGTATCGACGTACGTGTTACTCTGGAGATTATACGGGAAGATCTATTCTGTTTTCTTTAATCAAAAAAGCACAGGAACTAAACATTCCTATCCATGATTCTCAGTATGTAACTGAATTGTTGGTGCGCGACAAGACTTGTTTTGGAGCGATGACATTTGACATTAATACTGGCGAGCGTACGGTTTTTTTAGCGGATGCAGTCATTCTCGCAGCAGGAGGTCACACTAGGATTTGGCGGAAAAGTTCTTCCCGAAGAAATGAAAATACCGGAGATGGGTTTTACCTTGCCTTGAAAGCTGGCTGTACGTTGACCGATATGGAACAGGTACAATTTCACCCGACTGGAATGGTGATTCCAGAGACGATTGCGGGTTCTCTTGTGACGGAAGCGGTCAGAGGGGAAGGTGGTCATTTGAAAAATAGTAAAGGGGAACGTTTCATGTCTAAATACGACCCAGAACGTATGGAATTATCGACTCGGGATAAAGTGGCGATGGCTAATTACACAGAGATAATGGAAGGAAGAGGCACTGAAAATGAGGGAGTCTATCTGGATATTTCGCACAGAGAAAAAGATTTTATTATTGAGAAACTTCCTCGTATGTATCGAAAATTTCTCGATACCTTGATGCTAGATATTTCAAAATCACCTATGGAAGTGGCACCAACTGCACACTATTCAATGGGTGGTGTTTTGGTAAGCCCAGAAGAACATGCCACAAACATAGAGGGATTATATGCAGCAGGGGAAGTCGCTGGAGGTCTGCATGGAGCGAATAGATTGGGTGGAAATTCACTGGCAGAAATTTTGATTTTTGGAAAACGTGCTGGCCGTGCCGCAGCTGACCGTTCAATCAATTTACTAACACAAATCAGGTCCAAGGAGGTCATCGATCAAGCGCATGACAGCATCAATGCTTTTCTAAAAACTGGCGATATTGTAGCAAGACCTTTACAGCGTTCCCTTCGAGATACGATGTGGGAATGTTGTGGTGTCGTTAGGGATGCAAAATTGTTACAAAAAGGAGTATCTAAAATACAGGAAATCAAAGAGGCTACAAAAGAATTGGATGTCAGACCAGACTCCGAAGGCTTTGAAGATTTAATGTTAGCTTTTGATTTGGAGGGTTCTCTAGCATCTGCAGAAGCCACTATTCTATCGGCAATTGAAAGAAAAGAAAGTAGAGGAGCGCATCAGCGAAGAGATTATAATGCAACCAATAATAAGGAGTTTTTGGTCAATTTTGAAGTTCATTGGGATGTCAATCGAAAGGCGGTAATAACGAAACATAAAGTGAATCCGTTGAGTCCAGAATTGAAAAAAGTAATTGATGATACTTCTGAGATTGCTGATTTTAGTGGTAAGCTTTTGGAGTAATAGATAGTCACCAAAAAAAGGGAACGAGTCTTAGCTCATTCCCTAATATCTTTCATCTATTTCCCAAGCTAGATAGATAGTAACTGTTTCAGAGTAGAGAAGCGAAAATAGATAGCAGATTTATCCTTAAAGTATAGCTTTTCCTATTAAATTTAGCACAATTTTATCTCTATTCTCGCTGCTCTGCTCTCTATTCTGCAACAGTTACAAATATAGTTTTTCATGATAGTTGCTGCTCGTTTTTTGAGCTAAAAGAGCCCTTTTTTATTGCCTCCTCTAATACATCAATATTATTAAGTAAATCTGGAGATGAAGGGAAGATTGTAATACCTTTTGGTAAATTATCACTAGGAATCTGTTGCGCTTGATACCCTGAAATCCATAATTGGGAATCATAAGTAGATAAAATAGTAGCATGAATTTCTTCTAAATAAGCAAGTACTTTACTAGCTTCTGGTTTAACCGTAAAATAAGAGATGAAAATTAGTTTCGTATCCATACCATACAACCAAATAATTAATTTTTAAATTTATAAATCACTGATTCTCTATAAAATCGTTTTTATTTTACTTGAATTTCTTCACGAACCATTGTAACTATAAACTAAATGGTAATTTATTTAGTTTATAGTCTACTTAACTGGACTTTAGTCTGCAATGGTCAAAGTCCAGCTTAAGTAGCTCATGGAAGAATTTAGTGGTACATTAGATCCAGAATTCCTCCATGAGTTATTATTTCTTAGAATAGTAGAAGCTTGCCCATATCCCTATAATTTGGGCAACTCAAGAATTGCGAAAGAACCTATTTTTTTTCCTCTTTCACTAAAAAAGTAATCATGAAAAAAGAAACGTTTTTTTCTATCGGTTTTATTTTGCTTGGTTTGGTATTCGAATACTTGTATATGACTTCTGACAGTGAAGTATTCGATGCAAAGTTTGCTTTTCTCGGTACCCTTGCCTTATTAGCTGGAATAATTGGTTTGTGGTTGTTTACCATTTTACCCGCATTGAAAAAGAAGAAAGACTAATTAATTTAATTGCTAACCCAATTAAACGATTAGGCGTTAAATGAGTTATACAGACAATGTGTTGGACCTTAGCATTTAGTCTTTGGTCTTTAGTAGTAGTCTACAAATTTTAATCAATAGACTTGTTACCCTTTAAGAAATGCCTATATGAAATAGCTATTTTTTTGTTAGTTTTCTTTAAAAAATCACTGAATAATCATTTTATTGAGTTATTTTTTAGAGGAAAATAACAGAAAAAGAGCATTTCAGATAGGTGTTTCTTAAAGGGTAACAAGTCTAATAGGAATTATTGCGTACCAAAGACCAAAGACTAATAGCTAAAGTCCAGTTTAGAACGCTCTAATCAATGTAAGTGATATGATGTTATTAGCCGCAGGGTTTGACCCTACCCTTTTAAGTTTAGTAATAGTAGGTTTCGTGATTATCTGCTTAGTTATCCTATTGCGATTTTTTAAACAACCCTACATTATTGCTTACATTTTAGCGGGGGTGCTACTTGGAGAACATGGCTTTAATATCATAGAGGAAAAAGATACCGTACAACATGCTGGTGAGTTTGGATTAATTTTATTGCTCTTCTTCATTGGCATGGAAATTAGTTTACCGAATTTACTAAAAACGTGGAAAATAGCTACTATTGGAACGATGATTCAGATACTATCTAGTGTCTCTTTTGTCGCATTGATTGGTCCTTTTTTCAATTTAGAAATCAATCAAATTATCATTCTAGGTTTAGTTATTAGTTTGAGTAGTTCGGCAGTTGTCATAAAATTATTACAAGACAATGAAGAATTGGGGTCGATTACTGGACAAAATGTAGTTAGTATTCTTTTAATGCAGGATATTTTAATCGTCCCAATGTTAATTTTCACGAGCTATTTAGGTGGCGAAAACCCATCTACGGCTACGATACTAGGGCAAATATTTGGTGGTTTATTGATTATCGGGGGAATAGTATGGGTCGCTAAGAAAAAAGAAATCAATATACCCTTTAGTGAAGCCATTGAAAAAGACCACGAATTACAAGTTTTTTTAGCTGGAATTATCTGTTTTGGTTTTGCTTTGATTACCGCTTTTTTGGGTTTATCAGCAGCCTTGGGTGCATTTGTGGCAGGGATTTTCGTTCATGCTACCCGTTCTACGGAGTGGTTCCATGATAGTCTTCATGCTTTTCGAGTGGTCTTTGTTGCCTTCTTTTTTATTTCTATTGGCATCCTGATAGACCTCACTTTCCTAGTTGCTAATTGGCAACTTATCTTATCACTTTTGGTGGCAGCTTATCTTACGAATCATTTTATCAATGCTTCTATTTTGCATTATTATGGTAGAAATTGGCAGCTGAGTCTTTATGGAGGGGCATTGTTGGCGCAGATAGGAGAATTAGGTTTTATTTTGATTGCTACTGCTTTTAATACAGGTATCATTTCTACTTTTAGTTATCAATTAGGTATCATTATTATTTCTTTGAGTTTATTAGTTAGTCCATTTTGGATTACATTGACTCGACGGTTTGTAAAAAAAGACAAGCCTTTATCAAATACGAGTTCCCTTATAAAAATGACTAAGGAATAAATAAACTTGCAAGTTTATTTATTCAGTGTGCCAAAGTAGAACTAAGCAATTAAGTACAAAACTACCTAAATGAAAATATTACTAACAGGGGCAACGGGATACATAGGCAAAAGGCTATTACCCATATTGGTTGAAAAAGGCCATACAGTAGTTTGCTGTGTTCGAGACATCAATCGTTTCAATCCTCCTAAATCTCTGTTACCATACATAGAGATAATTCAAGTTGATTTTTTAGATTCGGAGACTTTAGATAACATTCCTTCAGATATTGATGCCGCTTATTATTTAATTCATTCTATGTCTGCCTCCTCCGATTATCAACAATTGGAAGAAACCTCTGCAATAAATTTTAAAAATAGTGTTAATCAAACAAGTGCTAAACACGTCATTTATCTGAGTGGAATCGTCAATGAAAATAACTTATCAAAGCATCTTAAATCCCGTAAAAATGTAGAAAATATTCTAACTGGTAACCGCTTTAATCTAACAACACTTAGAGCAGGTATTATAATTGGTTCGGGAAGTGCCTCTTTCGAGATAATTAGGGATATAGTAGAAAAACTACCAGTCATGATTGCACCAAAATGGCTAAACACAAAGTGTCAGCCAATTGGTATTAGAGATGTAATGAAGTTCCTTACAACTTCCTTATTGAATGAAAAAGTCTATAATCAAAATTTTGATATTGGTGGCTCAGATATTCTAAGCTACAAAGAGATGTTACTCGAATTTGCCAAGTTCCGAAAATTGAATCGCAAAATTTTTATTGTTCCAGTGATGACTCCTAAGTTATCCTCTTACTGGTTATATTTTGTTACGTCCACTTCCTTCAAACTGGCATCTTCACTAGTGAATAGTATGAAAGTGGAGGTAGTTTGTAGGGATCAAAAAATAAATAAGCTATTAGGCATCCATCCAACAGGCTATGAGCGAGCACTTGAGCTGGCATTTACAAAAATTGATAATAATGATATTGTTTCCAGTTGGAAAGATTCTCAAGTAAGTGGTGTAAAGAAATTCAATACTAGTGATTTTATTAAAGTACCTGTTTATGGTTGCTTTAAGGATGTTCGAGAACGGGAAACGGAATCAGTTGAAGTAGCTGTTGATAAAATATGGCGTATTGGGGGAGAGAATGGCTGGTATGCTGGTAATTTCTTGTGGAAACTTAGAGGATTTATAGATAAATTATTTGGAGGCGTAGGCTTAAGAAGGGGCAGAAAAAATGATAGTCAATTAGAATCGGGAGATGCCTTGGATTTTTGGAGAGTGCTATATGCCAATAAATCAGAGGGTCGATTATTATTATTTGCAGAAATGAAGTTACCGGGCGAAGCATGGTTAGAGTTCAGATTTAAGAATAACAAACTGATTCAAACAGCTACTTTTAGACCACATGGAATAATGGGTCGCTTGTATTGGTATGGAGTACTACCCTTTCATGGCTTTATATTCAATGGAATGATTACGGAAATAACTAAAAATAACAAAGTATAAAACGATTATGCAATTCCACTCAAGAAAATTAATTAAACCGGGGGATTTAAATGCCAATAACACTTTGTTTGGTGGGCAGCTACTCAAATGGATTGATGAAGAAGCAGGTATTTATGCGATGACTAAATTGGGTAATCACCGAGTGGTTACTAAATATATGTCGGAAATAAATTTCATAAGTACCGCTAAACAGGCAGACGTGGTAGAATTAGGTTTAGGGTTTGTCGATATTGGCACCTCTTCTATTACCTTCCGTTGTGAAGTACGCAATTTATTTTCAAAGACCATCATTATCTCTATTGATAAAATTGTTTTTGTGAATGTAGATGAGGCAGGTAAGCCTACGCCACATCATAAAACAAAAGCCGCTATTGAAGAAACGGCGACTATTATCCCGATTAGTGATTCCATCCAATCTTAGTTAATGATATTTTTCAAAACCATCCTATCCTTTTTAAAGGATGACGAATATCGCCAATTATTATATACGACGCTCGCTATTCTTGGTTTAGGAACAGTGGTGTATCGTTACTTGGAAGAGTGGAGTTGGATAGATTCGCTATATTTTTCCGTCATTACCCTAACAACTGTCGGCTATGGTGATTTTTCGCCTTCAACAGATGCAGGTAAATTGTTTACTATTTTTTATATCTTCGTGGGTATTGGGGTTATCCTTAGTTTTGTTGAAGCAGTGCATAAACATTATCAGAAGAAGATAGGATAGTCTTCCGATGAAGTAGAAGTAAAGCGGATTACCAATCCGCCGTAAATATTGACTGCGGATTAACAATCCGTTTTACCTTTAGGAATGCTGTAATAATAAATGCTTATTCTTGGGTAGATTATTTTGTTCTTAGTTTTCTCTTTGAAAACAAGAGTTATCTCCATATAATGACTGTTTTCAAAGAGGAAAATAAGGATAAAAGAATCAGCCAAGAATGAATATTTATTATTACAGCATTCCTTACAGGTATACTTCAAAAATAAAAAACTTTTGTGAAAACCCTTTTGTATCTTTTGTTCCTTTTGTGTTTCAAAAAAAACGTCTAGGAACACGTCATAAGTCTGACCTCTGACAGAAAAATTTATTTTTCGGTCTGACCTCTGACTTCTTTTTATTTGTATTTGATTTTAAAATAGCCTACTTTTGCAGTCGTTAAAAACCTGCTGTTCCTTTTCTCTTAGAGACTTTAAATATATTAAATTAATGTGTTATATTTGATTTTGTATTTAAAGAGGAATTAGGTGGGTATGGTTAAACCAAATAAATTTTAACAATGGCAGTAAAATTGCGATTGCAAAGAAAGGGACGTAAGAAACGTCCGTTCTACCACATAGTGGTAGCAGATGCTAGAGCGCCCAGAGATGGCCGCTTCATCGAAAAAATAGGGGTTTATAACCCAATGACTGCTCCGGCAACTATTGACATAGATAGAGACAAAGCGCTCGATTGGTTAATGAAAGGAGCTCAACCTACAGACACAGTTCGAGCTATTTTAGGCTTCAAAGGCGTGCTTTACAAGAAGCACTTAATGAGAGGCGTTAAGAAGGGAGCTTTGACAACAGAGGAGGCGGATGCAAAATACAAAGAATGGATAGATGTTAAAGAAGCTAAAATTGCAGCTCGTATCGAGAAAAAAGCAGCAGAGAAAAAAGCACGGATAGAGAAGATAGCAGGCGTTCCTGCGCCACCGCCACCGATTCCATCAGTTGTGGAAGAAGTAGCAGCGGAGGAAGCTGTTGAAGCAGCAGCAGCGGCTGCTACAGAAACTGTTCAAGAAGTTGTTGTAGAAACACCAGCCGAAACAGCTGTAGAAACACCAGCCAAGACTGTAGTAGAAACTGTTCAAGAAACAGTAGTAGTTAAAGGGGATGATCCTGAATGGGATAATGCCCCCGAAGCTCCAGCTGAAAAAGATGCTTAAAACTATAGTGCTTTATATATAAAAAAAGCGGTGTCAAATTTAATTTTGACACCGCTTTTTTATTGGAAACTCGTGGGTATTAGTAAATGTTCTTTGTCAATTTTACATTGAGTAATAGCCCGTAGGCTAACCCGTAACCCATTCTACTGCTTCTTCGATTTCCTAATCTTCTGCTGCTTTTGTCTGCCATTATCTTTTCGACGATTACTCTTCTCTAAGGTTTGAAAAGTCGCATATTGCTCTGCACTTAAAATGCTTTTCATTTTTTCATCAAAAGCTGCTTTTTCTGCTTTTCTTGCCTGTTTAGCTGCTGGAGATTTATCTTTTGCCGTTTTATAAGCTGGTTTATTTGCCTGTTGTTCCGTTACTACCGCCTTAATTTGAGTTTGTTGGGTCGAAGTCAATTCTAATTGTTCTGTCAATCTATCTACCTTTTGTTGGACTCTTTCTTCGGTACTTTTAAGACCTCCTTTTTTATGCTTGCTTCCTCTTTTATTTTCCATTTTCTCGTTTTGAAAAGTGGTATATTGTTCTGGACTTAAAATGCCTTTCATATTGGCATCAAACGCCGCCTTAGTAGCTTCTTTTGCAGCTTTAGCTTCTGCTTTTTCTGCTTCAGACCAATCTTTCTTTGAACCTTTCTTAGGTCTATTCGCTTCTTGTTCTTTTAGTAAATCACTTACTTGTGCTTGTTGAGTAGTGGTCAATTGTAAACGCTCTGTAAAGCCATCTATTCTTTTCTGTAGTTTTTCTTCACTAGACATGCGTCCTTCTCCCTTATGTTTGCCACGCCTATTTTTATTCCCTTTTCCGTAGCCTTTGTTTTTTTCAGCATAAGTAGCATATTGTTCTGGTGTTAGAATTTCACCCATCTTTGTATCAAAAGCGGCTTTTTCTTCTTGTTTTTGTGCTCTAAATGCATCTCGTTCTTCTTTCGTGTACTCCCCCATTTTCATACCCCCTGTTTTTCTGTTTTGACTTTGTTCTAAAAATAATGCGTAAATCTGTTCTTTTTGGGCATCGCTCAAATTTAAAGACGCTCCTAATTTATCTACCTTGGATTGTGCTCTTTCTGTCGGCGATTTATCTTGTTTCTGTGCTTGTGCGAACAATGCACTGGAAATTAATATAGCTAAAAGCAGTAATTTCTTCATAAAGGAAATATTGTATTTATATTTTTTTGAAATTTTAGACCCTAATTTAGCGGTCTATGGTATTTAGACTTTTTTTCATAGTAAAAGTTTAATACGATTATCTGTACTTGTTTAAGACGAAGAAAAAGGAAATAAATTTCTAATAGATGTGTTAAGATTCGTTAAGATATGTTAGGAGCTTTCAGCCAAATATACTTTTTACCATAAAAAAAGCCTGTTGAAAATATTTTCAACAGGCTTTTTTTATTGCTGCTTAGTGAATTAAACAAATAAACAGTCTAAACAAATAAACAATTCTATTTAAGCTCTACGGCCATTATTTTGAGACTGCATAAACATAACGACTAGATACAGCACTTGTGCTACTGCTGCTGCTGCTGCAACTACATAGGTCATAGCAGCCCATTTCAAGGCATCTTTTGCACCATCATATTCCGTACCACGAGTGATATTAGATTCATCTAACCAAGCCAAAGCTCTTTTACTAGCATCAAATTCAACCGGCAGCGTTATCACACTAAATAGAGCAGTAACTCCAAAAAGAGCGATAGCTATCATTAGAAAGTTACCGTTTCCTATAAATCCTATTAACATAAAACCCATCATAAATAAATACTTCTGTATACTAGAAGAAACTTGTATAATTGGAACGATAGCAGAGCGAAACTGCAACATCGCATAAGATTCTGCATGTTGAACCGCATGGCCACATTCGTGCGCCGCTACGGCAGCCGCAGAAACACTTCTACCTCCATATACTTCTGGACTTAGATTTATAATCTTGCTCTTAGGATTATAATGATCGGTTAACCGACCTTTTCCTTGAAGTACTTGAACATCGTGTATATTATAATGTTTTAACATTTGATCCGCAATTTCCTTTCCCGACATTCCAGAGCTTGTAGGTATTTGACTATATTGGGTAAACTTGCTTTGTAATCGCTTACTAACAACTCCACCAATAAGTCCAAACACCATACTAATTCCCATTAAACCATAAAATAACATCATAATTCTAAAAGATTTAATTGATAACTATTCCTTGATGTTTTGCTAAACATCTCTTAATAGTGGTTACGAATTTTAATAGAATGGTAACAGTTTGGGATTTTTTGATAGAAGGTATTAATTTAACAATCAAAAAACATTCCGACTATACTGATACAAATTTTGAATAAAAATGCTGTCTTTTTCTCAAACAATACATCTCAATAACACATTTTTATTTTACATTAGTTTAGACGATCAATAATTGTTAAAAGTTAGTTAATAGAAAAAATATTTAATTGAGAATTGAAAATGGAGAATTGAGAATTGCATATAGGACGCAATATGACGTTTCATCCTATGTGCAATTCTCAATTCTCCATTAGGGGGGTAAAAAGTATATTTGGCAGAAGCCTTACTTTAGAGGTAGTGAATTTGAGTTGTTTTTTGCAAAAAAACAACTCAAATTCACTGAAAATCTATCTAATTTACTATTTACCTGATGCCAAAAGTTCGCAAAAATAATATTTAAATATTTCTCTTAACACCCCCTAATGGAAAATTGAGAATTGCATATAGGACGCAACGTCATATTGCGTCCCACATGCAATTCTCAATTCTCAATTTTCCATTCTCAATTAATTAGTTAATCATATCAAAGCCAACATAACTTTGCAGCGCTTTTGGAATTCGAATACCATCAGGTGTTTGATGATTTTCTAATAAGGTAGCAATTATTCTTGCTAAAGCTAAAGCACTGCCATTTAGGGTGTGCGCAAATTGGCTTTTTTTATCTTTATCTTTAAAACGTAATTTTAGTCGGTTACTTTGAAAAGTTTCAAAATTAGAAACAGAACTTACTTCCAACCAACGTTTTTGACCAGCAGAATAGGTTTCAAAATCAAAAGTCAAAGTAGAGGTGAAGCCTAAATCACCACCACATAATCTTAATATTCTGTAAGGTAATTCTAATTTTTTGAGTAAACCTTCTATATGACCTAACATTTCTTTTAAGGTGTCATAAGACTTTTCAGGATGCACTAACTGAACAATTTCAATTTTATCAAATTGATGCACTCTATTAAGCCCTCTAGTGTCTTTTCCATGCGCACCTGCCTCTCTTCTAAAACAAGGCGTGTAACCAGTTAGTTTAATTGGAAAATCTTTTTCATTCACAATTACGTTCCTATATATATTAGTGATAGGAACTTCTGCCGTAGGAATAAGATATAAGTCATCTTTTTCTACATAATACATTTGCCCTTCTTTATCAGGCAATTGTCCCGTAGCTCTTGCAGATTGTTCATTGACTAAAAGAGGTGGTACAACTTCCTCGTACCCTGCTTTCATGGCCTCATCCAAGAAAAAATTGATAAGTCCTCGTTGCAATCTAGCTCCCTTTCCTCTAAATAAAGGAAAACCAGATCCCGTAATTTTTGTTCCTAATTCAAAGTCAATTAAATTATATTTTTTAGCTAAATCCCAGTGAGGTAGCGCATGGTCTCCTAAATCTGGTACTGCTTGATCCCATTCTTTATATACTTCATTGTCTGCATCTGTATTGCCAGGTGGCACAGAGTCATGAGGTACATTTGGTAATTGCAACAAACTATCGTCTAATTGTTCTTTAGTTGTTCGCAGGGCATCTTCCAAAGACTTCACTTGAATTTTGCGTTCTTCTACACCTTTTTTTAAGGTTTCTGCTTCTTCCCTTTTACCTTGTTTAAATAAACCGCCAATCTCCTTAGCTATTTTATTATTCTCAGATAACAGATGATCTAGTTTTGTTTGAGCTTCTTTTCTAGAATCATCTAAGGAAATAATTTGGTCAACTAAGGCAAAAGAGGATTCCTTATAATTTCTAGTTTTTAATCCTTTTACAATTCTTTCTTTGTTTTGTCTAATGAAATTAACTTGTAGCATAATTGAAGATAAAATGGTTGACTTAGGGAGTGAATAGTCTTATCCATTCCCCGAACTTATGTCAAAAATTAGGTATAAACCTTGGTTTTCGTTTATTAACTATTAAATAACAAAATAAGTTTCTTACATTTGAGTTTATAAATGAGCAAGAATGAAAGTCGGTAGATGGTTGTTCATTAGCCTAAATCTCAAATAAAACACAAAAAATACTGGAAAAAAAATAAAAAAGAATAGCAATAAAACTTGTGGTATTCTTTTTGTAATAGTATTTTTGTTTAAAATTTGCAAAG
>ENA-ORXT01002517-ORXT01002517.1-marine-metagenome-genome-assembly--contig:-NODE-2517-length-21901-cov-4.174670_pt1 | contig 21901 bp, 26 predicted proteins | sample MGYA00237868_ERZ511482 | MGnify/ENA metagenome assembly ERZ511482
CGAGCCGAGCCGAGACAAGCCAAGCCGAGACAAGCCAAGCCGGTTCTGGTCTCCAATGAGATCGGGCCAGCTCGGTGAGGTCTGCTCTCAGACGCCCAGGGGCCCGTCGCTCGATCTTGTCAACTTGCTTCGAAACGTGCATCGGCTTCCTCAGCCGTCGAGGCGTGGCTCGGGCTGGTTTGCAGCGCTCAAGCCGCGGTCCGGCTTGGCGGGCCCGTGTTCCGGACGATGCCGTCCGGGAAGCGAACGGTCAGCTCGCGTCGAGCGCCGAGTTCGAGTAACCAGTCATCGTGATGCACATTCGAGTGGTGCCGGGCGCAGAGCGGCAGCAGGTTATCCAGGTCGGTCCGCCCGCCGTGACGCCACCAGATGATGTGATGCAGTTTGCAACGGTCGTAGCGCACCGAGCAGCCAGGAATTGCGCAGCCCGAATACAACGCACGGAGCGCACGCCGCTGGGCCCTGCTGGCGAGTCGTGTCGTCCGGCCGAGCTGCAATTCGCCGGGCGCATGGACGACGACGCCATTGCGGACAACGACGCCCAAGACGTCGGCGGCATCGCCGTCGACCAACTCGGCGATGGTCCGCGCCGGAATCTCTACCGGAATCGACCACTCGGCGACCGGGCCCGCCCGGCCTGGGGCATCGGCATCGATGACCACGAGATACTCGGGTCGTCCGGAGCGGCCTGCCCCGACCACACCGTCGAGCATTTTCACGAGAGCGTGGCCAGCGAGGAATTTCTGCTTTTCGACCGGGTCGCTCGGACACAGGTCGGGCACCGACTCAGCGAACAGTGTGTTGATCGCCTGTTCGAGCTTCGAGGAGAGAGCAACGCCGGTGACGGGATCGAACCTGCCGCGCACATTCCACATCCCGTCGGAATCAGTCCAGGTATTGAGTCGAACCGATGAGCGTTGGCGTTCGAGGCGTTCGAGACCGTCGTCGGCCTGCAGGTTTCTGACCTCGGTCTTCACTCGCTTCGTGAACTCGTCGACGGTGGCAACGGCCGCGACATCGGTCAGCTGGTCGACGCGCTGGAACAATGCCGCACGTTGGCCAGCGTCCAGCTGCTTCGAGCCGCGGGTGAGCGCATCGACGTGACCTGCGGTGATCGCTCCGTCAGCGAGGGCGTCGGCCAGCTGTGGTGCTGCGCCGAGTGTGTCCGCGCGTTCGCGGCTCTTCGAAGCCTGGCCGAGCGAACATTTGCCTGCGTCGGCGATGGTCGGCTCGCAGAACGACTCGATCGCTCCGAGTTGAGCGATGAGACCGGCTTCCTGTGCGTCGGACCAGGCTCGGATCTGCCGCGTGGCGACGAGCGCACCCTTGATCTGGGCGGCTCCGCACCCGGCGTCAGCGCGCACGGCGGCCACCTGGCCAGCACGTTCGGCAACTGCAGTCGGAGTCATGTGACCATCATGCATGAGCGCTGTCACAGAGATACCTGACCAGGGACGATGCCTGAATCGATATCGCGCCAGGCCGTACCGCGCCAGGCCGTACCGCGCCAGGCCGTACCGCTCGCACGACGAGGAAGATCGCCGCACCAGAGAGTTCGTACGCGCGAGCGATCGATCAGTCCAAGGTGATCGTGACCGTGTTCAGCGGACCGCGAGTCACCGCTGCGCGCGCCGAACGACGTTTGCCGTACAGGTTGACGACGCACTCCTCGTTCGCCTCCAGGTTCGCGAGCCACTGCGAATCGCTCCGCACAGTGGACACCATCAGACGATCGCCCACTCGCGTCGCCAGCAGCGGTACCTGACGCGACTCACCCGACACTCGGCCGATCACTTCGAGCACGATCGCTCCGCCGCCGATCGGTAGCGGGTTGCCGACACCAGCGGTCACGGCCGGCTTGACGATCGAGTTGAGCGTGCGGAACGCCGTTCGCGTCACGTCAGCCTGGAGGGCTCGCATCGAAGTCATGACCTGACGTTACCGATTGCCCAACCGGGGCCGGCAAGTACCTACGATGCTCGCCATGGATGCCACCGAGGCCGAAGTTCGCCGGATCGTCGAGCAACTCGCCAGCGAGCGGCCCGAACTCGACGTCGAAGTGATCGACTGCGACCCGGGGCTCGCCGACACGGCCGAGTTCGTCGATGCCTACGGCTACACCCTCGACCAATCCGCGAACACGCTCGTCGTCATCGGCAAGAGTGACCCGCCGGTCTACGTGGCGTGCGTCGTGCTGGCAACGACGCGCCTCGACGTCAACAAGGTGGTCCGCAAGAAGCTCGGGGTGAAGAAGTGCTCCTTCGCCCCGGCCGTCGTCACCGAAGAGTTGACGGGTATGAAGGTCGGCGGCGTCACACCGGTCGGCTTGAGCGCGCACATGCCGCTGTGGGTCGACAGCCGGGTGATGGAGCAGGAGCGCATCGTGCTCGGCGGGGGCAGCCGGAGCTGCAAGGTGGTCGGTGCGCCCGGCTTGCTCACGGCGTTGCCGAACGTCGAGGTCGTCGACGCCCTGGCGAAGGACATCCCAGAAGCGCCGCCGACATGAATGTCGCAGTCCTCGTCACCGACGTGTTTGCGCAGGCCGCGTCGCCGTCTGGGTTGGAACCGACGCTCGAGCGATCGCTCGACCTGATCGGAGTGTTCGTCTTCGCTATCTCCGGTGGACTCCTCGCCGTGCGAAAGGGCTTCGAGTTGGTCGGGGTGACTTCGTTGGCGTTGGTCACAGCGCTCGGCGGGGGAGTCCTACGCGATCTGCTGCTCGGGGCCACGCCGCCCACGGCGTTCAGCGATGTGCTCTACCTCGTGGTCCCGCTGGTTGCTGCGGCTGTGGTGTTCACCGGCCACTGGCTGATCAATCGGACGATCAAACGCGCCGTGATGATCTTCGATGCTGCGGGGCTCGGGTTGTTCTGCGTGACCGGGGCGGTGAAGGCTGCGTCGTTCGGTGCGAGTGTCGTCGGCTCGGTGTTGATCGGTGTGATGTCAGCAGCCGGCGGCGGGATCATCCGTGACGTCCTGGCCAACGAACAGCCGAGCATCTTCCACCGCGACAGCACGCTCTATGCGATCCCCGCAGCCCTCGGTGCGGCTGCAGTCGTGATGTCGTGGCGCAACGACTTCTACAGCGGTGGACTGGCAATCGGTGTGGCCGTCGTCGTCTTCGTGATACGGCTCGGCGCAATGCAGTTCCGTTGGCGGGCACCGATGCCGGTGCGCTCCGACGACGGTGCGCTCCGATGACGGCTTCCAGCCGACCGGGTGAGCCCGCCACAGCTCATCGGTGACGACACGCGCCTCCGGTATCGTGCAGTCCGATCGGCAAACCGTGACGTCGAGTGTGACACGGGACGACGGTCATCCAGACGGCCTCTGTAGCTCAGTGGATAGAGCATCGGTTTCCTAAACCGTGTGTCGCAGGTTCGATCCCTGCCAGGGGCGCTCTGTGATTTCTCGGTGTCGGCCGCAACCTGGTCACGGGGTGCGAAGTCCTGTGAGCGTTTGGCCCAGCGCAGCCCCGGGCAGACCTCGCTCATGATCTGGTTCATCCTCATTCTGCTCGTCTTCGGTTTCGTGTTCGGCGCAATCGCTCGCGCCGTCGTCCCGGGCGATGACCCGATGTCGCTGTTTCAGACCTGGGCGCTCGGCGTCGGCGGTTCGCTGCTCGGAGGCTTCCTGGGATCGGTGCTGTTCGGTTTCGACCGAGACGATGGAATCGTCCAAGCGGGCGGCCTCGTTGGATCGATCCTCGGTTCGATCCTGCTGCTTCTCATCGTCCGGGTGGCACGCAGGTAACACGTCTGGCGCACCACGACACGTGGTGTTGCGTCGACGTGCAGAAGAGCTTGATCCGAAACCATCGTCGAGGCGCGAATAGAGCCTCTGGAACCGGGGTACTGATGCAGAGTCGCCGAATGACGGTGGCAGCCACAATCCCTCCGCGGAAGGTTTCACATGAGCAACTCCAAGTCCTATGACAACTGGATCGGTGCCGATCTCCACGACCAGACCGGCGACAAAATCGGTTCGATCGACCAGATCTATCTCGACGATGCGTCCGGCCAACCCGAATGGTTGACCGTGTCGACCGGCTGGTTCGGCACGTCCACGCAGTTCGTTCCGATCGCCGGCACCACGACGCATGACGACGGAATCAAGGTGCCGTACACGAGCGATCACATCAAGGGCGCGCCCTCCGTCGATGCCGACAACCACCTCGACGCCGACGAAGAGCGGCGCCTGTACGCCCACTACGGTCTGCAAGCAGACGCCGCTGATCACGAGACGACGTATGGCGGTCGTGAGCGTGCAGATGAGGGCTACGACTACAACACGGCGGCCGCCACAGGCGTGGACGGTGAAGTCACCCTCTCCGAAGAGCAGCTCGAAGTCGACAAGGTCGTGCGCGATGCAGGAGCTGTGCGGCTTCGAAAGTACGTCGTCGAAGAAGATGTGAACGTGACCGTTCCCGTGAAGAAGCAGGTCGCTCGGATCGTCCGTACTCCGGCCACAGGTACCGCTCCCGGCACGATCGCCGAGGGAGACGTCGTCGAAGAGGTCGGTTTGTCGAAAGAAGAGGTGGTCGTCGACAAGAACGTCGTCGCTAAGGAGACCGTCGGTATCGAGACCGAAACCGTCACCGAGCAACGTGATGTCGAGGGAACCGTCCGCAAGGAACGGGTCGAGGTCGAAGGCGAAGTGAGCGACGACCTGGTCTGAATTCATCGACCCGCTCGGTCAGAACACTGAGCCGAGTTGATCACAGGCTCTTGCCGGAGGCCGTCGCATTTGATCGTGCGGCGGCCTCCGGCGCGCCGAGGCGGCCACGCGACCGGGCAACGGCGGCCACGCGACCGGGCAACTCGCAAACCCAGAGCAACCGGGATCCTCCAGAGCGATCAATGATCAGCGCGAGACAGGTGCACGGTCTTGTCATACGAGCGCAGGGTCCACATCGAGGACGCATCATCGACTTCCCACTCGGTGATTCCTGTGTTGGTCGGCACCATTCGAGGAGCAACCATGCGAGTCGCGGTGGTCAGGTCGTTTCCGAACCGCAGCCGCAACGACGCTGCGATCACCCCGGCGCTGGTCACCGCAACGACCCGCTGTGCTGAGCATGTCGAGGCGAGGCGCGTCAGGACTTCGTCCACCCGAAAGTGAAAGCTGTTCCAACTGTCGCCACCTGGAGCGAAAGGACGATCGGGCTCGCCGGCCATGTCGAACGAGCCGAATCGAGCGCCGTATTCGCTCCAATCCACACCGTCGGCTTCGCCTGTGTGCACCTCGCACAGACCGCAATCTCTCTCGGCGTCGCCGAAGCCGAGAGCCGGAGCGATGATCTGGGCGGTTTCGATGGCTCGTGGCAGCATGCTGGTGACGAGGACATCTGCTTCAAGAAGCGCGTCACTCAGGATGTTTTGACGCAGCAATTCCGCTTGCCCCCGACCGAGGTCGGTGAGGCCTCGACAGCCGAGCGGCCCTGAGATGGGCCCGTGGAACCCTGCATGGGCGTCGCCATGTCGGATGAGGGTCAGAAACATCGGCGTTGCGCGGTTCCGACAGTGCACACGTGCACGTCGGCCTTCGTTGTCAGAACGGGGATCAGGCCGTCAGGACCGGAATCAGGTGGCCGGGTCGACCGGGTCACTCGGGTCGGCCTGCTCGGTGGACTCCCCGGCGAACTTGGCGGCTGCATCGTCCACCTTCTGCAAGTGGTCGGTGTGCTTGCCGCCGGTCTTCGAGTCGACTGCGTCGGTGGCGCGATCCACACCATCGGAAATCTTGTCCTTGTTGCCAGCGGCAAACTTCTTCGCTTTGTCCATGATGCCCATCGGGGCCTCCTTCAGATGTCGGACGCACGGTGCGTGCGTCGTCGTACCAGGGGCTTCCCAATGCAGGTGTTGGTCAAACTCTTCGCACCGAATCGAGTCGACGATGCTGTCACCGCGACACAGAGGTGCACGGCTCCAGCATCGTCGACATCAACGACTCGAAGTCGAATAATCGGAATCGACTTCTCGAGAGCGACTACTCGTCGACGTCGGCTTCGGCGTCGCCGTCTTCGATATCGACATCTCCGCCATCGACATCCACGTCGACATCGGGGACCTCGACGTCGACATCCGGGGCGTCGACATCGACGTCGACCTCAGGGACCTCGATGTCGACGTTGCCGGGGTCGACATCGCCGTCGACGTCACCGCCGAGCAGGAAGAATCCTGCGATGACGAGCGCAAGGATCAACAGCAGTCCGAGCAGCCACTTCCACCAGCTGTTCCCCTCGTCGTCGTGTCCATCGGCGCGCCGGACAGGCGTGGCGCCTCGAGCTGTGGGTGAGTTGGTCATCGGGTCTCCTTCAGAGGTTCGTGTGCTCCCGCAGGTTCCGGTACCCGATCGAGCACGACTTCATTCGGCTCTCCTGAAATCACTGGAGACCATCCACGGGCTTCCGACGCAGCGCTGGGTGCGGGTCGTCCGAGCGCGGCTCGTCCGTGCGCAGCTGTTCCGCGCAGCGGTGTGTCGACGTGCTGCTGTGCCGACGCGACAACGGCCTCCCTCATGATGAGGAAGGCCGTTGACGGCGTCATGTCGTCACATCGACGATTCGCGCGAGTTCAGTCGACTTTGAAAGCGACTTCGACTGTGACCTGCCAGCGGTCGACTCCGCCCTCTTCGTTGACATTGGCCCGGATGTCGTCGATCGTCATCCAGGTCTGGCCGTGGACCTTGTCGGCCGACGTTCCGAGTGCGACGAGCGCGGCGGCTTCGATTCCGTCGGGTGACTCTCCGACCAGCTTCTCCATCTTGAAAGTTGTGTTCGCCATTTCAGTTCCTCTCGAATCCGGCGGGCCGATCCCGCCAGTGGGCTGTGAATACCCCGATCAGTTCTCGGTGAAACCGAAGACAAGTATGTAGTCGTGTTCGTATGTGGTCGTGTCGGCATGTGGTCGAGCCGGTCGCCAGTACGAGAGAATGGCGGTATGGACGTTTCGAATGGTCTCCGCCCGCACGTCGTGATCGTCGGCTGCGGATTCGGCGGTCTCGCTGCCACGCAGGCTCTGGCAGATACCGACGTCGACATCACGATCGTCGACCGCGCCAACCACCACACGTTCCAACCGCTCCTCTACCAGGTTGCGACCGCGGGCCTGAACCCGTCTGACATCGCGCAACCGATTCGATACATCGTCCGCAAGCAGAGCAATGCTCGGGTGCTGCTCGACGAAGTGGTCGACATCGACCTCGGCGCTCATACCGTCGTGGGAAGGAACGCAACCATCGGGTACGACTACCTGGTGCTGGCGAGCGGAGCCACCCACTCCTATTTCGGCAACGACCAGTGGGCTGCCCACGCGCCGGGTCTCAAGACGATCGACGATGCGCTCGACATCAGGCGGCGCATCCTCATCGCCTTCGAACGAGCCGAAGCCACCGATGATCCGGCTGAGCGCGAACGGTTGATGACGTTCGTCATCGTCGGTGCGGGCCCGACCGGTGTGGAACTCGCGGGCGCCGTGAAGGAAATCGCCACCAGGACTCTGCGCAGTGACTTCCGCGCCATCGACACGACGATGAGTAGCGTCGTGCTCGTCGAAGCAGCGCCGCGCGTGCTCGGAGCGTTCCCAGAGAAGCTGTCGGCCTCGGCCGAACGACAACTGACCAAGCTCGGCATCGACGTACGAACATCGACTCCGGTGACCGGCATCGATGCCCAGGGGGTCACCACGCAAGCCGGTTCGATTCCAGCAGCGACGGTGCTGTGGGGAGCGGGAGTTGCTGCTTCGCCTCTGGGTCAGGCGGTCACCGACCATGCCGATCGGGCTGGTCGCGTTCCGGTCAACGACCAACTCAGCCTCGACGGGCACGAGAACGTCTTCGTGATCGGTGACCTTGCGGCTGCTCAGAGCGCCGGCGAGTTCGTTCCCGGCGTGGCGCCGGCGGCACAGCAGGGAGGCCAACACGTCGCGCGCTGCATCGACGCAGATCTCAGCGGGTCGGCTCGGCCGACCTTCGTCTACAAGGACAAGGGTTCGATGGCGACGATCGGTCGTTCCAAAGCAGTTGCAGATCTCGGCCCTCGATTGCAATTCGGCGGCTACGCCGCCTGGCTCATCTGGTGGATCATCCACATCTGGTCACTCATCGACTTCCGCTCGAAACTTCGAGCGATGTCCGGTTGGGGGTGGCAGTACTGGACCGGGCGTCGCAACGCCCGCCTCATCACCAACGCCAGCAGAACACCGACGCCAGGATCGCCAGGATGACCAGGATGACCAGGATGACCAGAACAACCACGATGAGCTCCGGCAACTCGATCGCCAACTCTGCATCTGCATACCCCGTCGCCGACGCCGGCCGGCGAAAGCAGTTCCGAGCGGATCGAGTCGCTGAGAACTGGGTACAGCCGGACGTGGAGAGAACTCAGTGATCATGGAGCCGACGTCGTGAACCTGCTGTCGATGACCCTGGGCGTGCTCCTGCTGCTCTGGACGATTGCAGATGTGTTCTCCACCGTGTTCGTCGTCGACGACGGCGCAGGTCGTCAGTCCGGTGTGATGACGACCTGGATGTGGCGCGCCGCACTTCGCCTCCACGACCCGTCGTCCGCTCGATCCCATCGCCGTCTCCGGACGGTCGGTCCGTTGATGCTGCTGCTGATGCTCGCCGTGTGGGTCGGGCAATTGATTCTCGCATGGGCACTCGTGTTCATCCCGTCGTCCTTCGGCGGTTCGACAGACGTGTCGTTTGCAGATCGGATCTCGTTCGCCGGTCGGTCGGTGATCGGACGATCGGTCAACTCGACACTGCTGCAAGCGTCTTCGGGCCAGTGGGAGGCGATCCACGGTCTTGCAGGCCTCTCCGGAATCACCATGGTGTCGATTGCACTGGCCTACGTGCTGCCGATACTGGCAGCGGTGGCCCACAAGCGGGCGATCGGCGTGTACGTCGACTCACTCGGGATCACCGCCGACGATGCGCGCACCCTCACCGCATCTGCGTCGAACGGGGGGAAGATGGATCTTCACATTCTGACTCTGGCTGCGATGATCGCCACCGCTGCGGAACGTCATCGGGCGTACCCGGTGCTGCACTACTTCCACAGTGTGGAGCGCCAAGCTGCCCTCGGTCCAGCGATCGCCAAGCTGTCTCTGCTCGTCGACAGCTTCGAAGAAGACGAGGTCGACTCGACAGTCACCCGGCCGCTCGCCCGGATCATCCACCAACTCCTGTCGGCGCTGTCCCAGATGGGCTTGGAACGGTACGCCCGCGCGTCAGCTGGCGACGCGATCGCCGACGAGCTGGAGGCATTGGGTTCGGGTTCGACCGGTTACGCCGACTACGAGTTCCCATCCGTCGAACTGCTGCAAACGTTCGTGGCCTACGACGGTTGGCGGTGGGACGATGTGACGGGTGGGCAAGATCGATTCGGAAGCACCCGCTAGAAGACTCGCGGCGTCACCATGCTGCTCGACCGACCTCCGTCAGGTCTGGCACGTCGCCTTCGTCGACGCTCGTCGACTGCTCGAAGACCGCCTCGACGCGATCGGTCCCGAACTCGATGACGCACATGTTGTTGGCGAAGTACGGCCCCGCCTCGACTGCGAGCCCGGGCCTCGTGTCAGCACCCCTGCTCGACCGGCGGAGCAGCGATCCCACGAATCCGCCACCGCGCGTCGTCGCGAATCGCATCGCTCCTCGTTCGTGAGGAATCAAGGCGTTGCGAATCGGTGAGCTGACGACCTGCCAGACCTCGGGGCCCCGTGTGCCGTCGAACTGCTCGACTCGGGCGGCGTAGCCGAAGTGGATGTCTCCCGATGCGACGACGATCGACGTCGGCGGATTCTCACGAGCCTGCAGTGTCGAGATCAGATCGCCGAACGCGGCGAACGATGTCGGGAATGCGGGCCAATCGTCGAGATCCAATGAGCGACGCACGCGTTCGCCGAGTCGTCGTCCCCATCGACCCCATGCATTTCCGTCGCACAGGCGCTCGCTCCAGGTGTGGAGATCATGGATCCCGTCTGCGAGGTAGACGGGAAGTGAGGTGACGAACAGGATGTGTCCGGATGCTTCATGTGCCGCCTGCTCGATCTGGGCCCACTCCGACGGCTGGACGATGAGCCGGTCGGCTGTGTCGAGCACTCGGCCGTTGCGACAGTCGACGTTGATGACCGTGACGTCACCGACTCGACGGACATGACTGAATTGCGCGCCGTGTGCAGAACCGGAACTGGCCACGCACTCCTGGGCCCACTTCCGAAGGATCTCGGTGCCGTCGTCGACCGCACTGATCCGCCGTAGGAGTTCATCGTCTCGCAGCTCCTGTGGCGAGAGGTTGCCGAGGTGCTGATAGACCCAGTAGGACATGTAGCCGTCGACTTCGCGAGTGGCCCATGTCGGTTCAGCCGCCATGTCGTCCATCCACGACGCCGAGATGTTCCAGCTGTCGATCATGTCGTGATCGTCGAAGATCATCGTGGTCGGCACGGTCGAGAGCAACCACCGTTCGGATTCCGCCGACCATGCCTCGTGGTACAGCCAGGCGTACTCCTCGAAGTCGTACACCCTGGAGACATCGAGTTCGAGGTCCTCGTCGCGCCGAGCCTCGATCCGCTCGCGTGCCTTCGGCGAAGAATCGTCGGCGTAGATCTGGTCGCCGGCGAAAACCGTCAGTGTCGGCCACAGCGCAGGATCCTGGGTCACCATCCGCTGAGCGTGCGCCCAGAGAGCGTCGACGCCACGCGCTTCGGGATCGAGGGCGAGTTCCTTGGTGTAGGGGACCTCGTGTGGAGCTGCGGCCCGGCACGAACCGAACAACACCCGAACCGATTGTTGTGTTCCGGTCGTTCGGATGACACTCGCCGGAACGTCGCTCCCCGCGTCAGGCCACACGTGACACCCGTCGAGGTGTACTTCGTAGGGCGTCGTCGAGCCTCGCGCGAGTCCGGTCACGATCACGATGGCGTAGTGCCGACCCTCCACCTGGAACGTACGGGTCGAGCAGTTCAGCACCGTGACGCCACACGCCACGGACGTCTCGACCCAGACCGTGGCGCTGTCCTCGTCCGTCCAGCGCAACATCGGCCCGAGAACCAAGGCTGGGGCGGCGGCATCGAGGTCGGTCACGTCGCGTTCGATCTCGGTTCGACGATTCCGGTCGCGATCGACGCTGCAGCGAGCGCACCCACGCCGAGCAGGAGACCAGCGACGACATCGATCGGATGGTGGACACCCTCATAGACACGAGCAAACGCCACCAGAAGACCGATGGCGATCGGAACCACCCAGAACCAGCGAGGCACCTTGTGCGCCGCCAGTATCCGGGCGACCAAGACCAGAGATCCGTACAGGACGAATGCTGCGGCAGCGTGGCCCGACGGAAAACTGGGCGTCGACGGCACAGAGTTCAATGCGTCCACGTCGGGACGCGTCCGGCCGATGATGGCTCCGACGACCAGGAACGTGGCGAGTTCGAGTGCGACGGCCAGCAAGATGGTCGCACCGTACCGCCCGTGGCCGCTCATCCAGAGCATGGAGACGGCTCCGATCAGGACACCGATCACGGTCCAGGTGTCAGACAGTGTCGAGGCGGTCGTGGCAACCGAGTCGAGCACGCTGATGCGCTCATTTGCAATCCACGAGACGAAGTCTGCCTCGGCATCGCCGACTGCGCCGTCGAACAACAAGAGCGACCCGATGCCGCCGAGCAAGCACAGGCCGGCCACGAGCGCGACGAAACCAATCGCTGCTCGCTGCACCACCTGCACCGTCGACGGCTTGTCGGCGTCCGCCCGTCCCTGTAGAGCTCTGTCGTCGCTGGTCATTGGTCGGCTCCTGACGTGCCCGCTGTCGAAAATTCGTACGACATCAATTCGTCGCCTTCCCATGTCAATCCGGTCAAGCCAACGGTGATGGTGTCGCCGTCATCGGTGATCTCGACCGTGGCGAACTGGCCGCCATCGCCGATCGCACCTTCGCTGTAGGGCCCACCCTTGACGCTGCCGGGCCGGTCGAGTGCTGCCGAATGCAGGAGCGGAAAGCCCGGGTAGCCGTTGGTCGAGTAGTCGGTGTTCGAGCCGTCGTCGATCGCCACCATGTGCGCGTCGCCAGCGACCATCAACAGGTTGTCGATCCCGTTGTTCGCAATGTGATCCGCGAGCTCGCGGCGCTCCTCGGGATAGCCGGCCCAGTTGTCGGAACCAGCGCGCGCCTCGGAGACCCAGGGGACTGGATTGACCCACACGACGAGCTCATGGGTTCGCGACGCTGCGACGATCTCATCTTTGAACCATGCCTTCTGTTCGGCTCCGAGCATCGACCTCGCCCCGGGTCCCTCGGCCGCATCCAGGTTTCGGGCCGATCGGGTGTCGGTCATCAAGAATCGGACCCGGCCGATCGTGAACGCCTGATAGATCGCACTCTCGGGGCCGCCGAGTTCGTAACTCGGGACGTGCTCGCGGTACGACTCCATGGCTGCTTGGCGACTTGGCGAGTTTCCGTCGGCATCGTTGGGACCGTAATCGTGGTCGTCCCACACGTAGGCGATCGGGGTGCTTCGGTAGAGCGCTGACTGCGCCGAGCGGGTGAGCGTGAGGTCCATCACCTCGCGGTATCGGTCGATGTCGTTGTCGCCGGTGTCGCCATAGTGGAAGTCGCCGGTGATCATGTACAGGAGCGGGTCGAGTTCACGAATGGTGTCGAAGATCTGACCGTTCGAACCGACGCGAGCGCACGCTCCGACTGCCACCGTGTACGAAGCTGCCCCGTCCGGGAATGTCGTGAACGTTGCGGTGCGAACGTCGTCAAGGGCCTGATCGACCTCGATTGCGTAGTGGTAGGTGGTGTCGGGGTCGAGGTCCTCGATGCGGAAGCCGACGACGCGTCCGGCCTCGTCGAACGGTTCGACCCACGTCGGATCGGAGAGACCCGGCTCGGTCGACACTGCGAGGCGAACGGAGTCGAAGTCGTCGCCGGCCGGGTGTGCCCGGACCTCGGCGCTCGTGGTGGTGACCGCTCCGGTCCACGCCCACTCGACGGGTGAGTCGGGGAGCGCCGCGTTGGTGGACGACGGGTGCGTTGGACCCCAGAAGTGGTCGTAGACCCCCGAGCCGACGAAGAAACCGGCAGCGGCTGTCAGCGTCACGACTCCGACGCCGATCAGGGCCGAGCGGGGAGAGAACTCGGCGAGGTCGACGAGCAGCCACAGGAATCCGGGCACGGCGAACAGCGCGACCACGAGCACTGCGTGTGTCGCGACGAGCTGTTGGGCGGCGAAGGCCACGAGGCAGGCAGCTGCGAAGGCTGCGAGCGCACCGCCGAGGATCTCCCACTTCAGTGCAACGAGGGTTGCGACGACGAACAGCCCGATGAAGATCGGGCTGATGAAACTGTCGAAGGTCGCGCCGCCCGGCCGGTAGTCGAACCACCTGAAACGCCGACCAGCCACGAGGACGACGATCGCCGCAACGGCCAGAGCGAACGCGAATCGCTTGATCATGGCCAATAGTGCCGGTGAGAGGTCGAGCAGCGGGGCGGAGGCGGAACCGTTCATGAGAGGATCGACCACCGTCAGTTCGGCGGCTCGAGGCGAGCACGCAGATCGGTGAGGTCGAAGTCGGGTTGAGGATACGACGCACCCATCGAGTCGAAGGTGGCGAGGAGCAACTTGGCGATGATCCAGTTCCGGTACCACTTGTGATCCGATGGGATCACGTACCACGGGGCGGAGTCGTTCGAGGTCCGCGCGATCGTGTTGCCGTATGCGGTCTGGAATGCGTTCCAGTGACGGCGGGTCTCCAAGTCGGCTTCGGAGAACTTCCAGCGCTTGTCATCGCGACGCAGACGACGCAGGAAACGCTCACGTTGCTCGTCGAAGGAGATGTGGAGCATGCACTTGACGATGGTCGTACCCGATGCGACGAGGTCGGCTTCGAACTCGTTGATCTCGTCGATCCGCCCATCGATCGTCGTCTTGTCTTCGGTGTCGAGCGCCATGGGGACGAGGACATCTTCGTAGTGGGAGCGGGCAAACACCCCCAGCTCGCCGGGCCGGGGAAGCTCGCGTCGGATCCGATCGAGAAAGTGTTGTTTGCGCTCTTCTTCGGTCGGCTTCTGGAACGCTGCGGTGCGCACGCCAGCTGGATTCATTGCAATCGCCACGTGTTTGATCGTGCCGTTCTTGCCGCTGCAATCGAGGCCCTGCAGAACGAGCAGGACCTTGCGGTCGTCCTCGGCGAAGATCAGCTCGTGGGCGTCGAAGAGTAGCTCGTGCATCTCGTCTTCGAGTTCGTCCTCGGCTTGATCTTCGGCATCGCCCTCGTCGTCACCGTCGATGAACGGGGTGTCCGCCGGGTCGTATCCGGCGAGGTTGACGTCGCCGCCGACGGGTCGGGCTCGGAATTCGCCGGACAGAGTGGTGAGGTCGAGGTTCATGAATGGTCTCCTGCGTGGTCGGGGTCGCCCTGATGGATCGTGATCGCTCGCTCCTGGATGGTGAACTCCAGGCGTTTCGCGGGCTCACGGTCTTCGCCGTCGAGTTGGTAGGGCCGAGCGTTCCTGTGCTCGACGACGATGTGCGAACCCTGGGCGCGGCGTGCGAGGTCGAGTTTCTGGGGGCGTCGAGCGACGAGGCGCCAGGCGACCGAAGCCCATTCGCGCAGATTCGATGCCGACATGACGGCGATGTCGAGGAGCCCGTCGTCGGGTCGAGCGTCGGGAAAGACTTCGAGGCCGCCCGAGATCTGTCCGAAGTTACCGACGAGCACCATGGTGGAGCGGCCCTCGAACCAGACGGAACCGTCGACGGACACCGTCGTGTGAACGAGATCGGATCGAAGGTTCTTGGCACCCGACAACACGTAGGCAACGGTGCCGACCTTGGACTTCAGTTCGTCGTTCGCATCGCGGATCATCAGCGCATCGAAACCGGATCCGGCCATGACTGCGAATGCTTCGCCATTGATCCGGCCGAGGTCGACGCGACACTGCTCGCCATGGCCGATGCGTTCAGCAGCGTCGAGGCCCGATGGAATGCCGAGGTTCGAGGCGAGCAGGTTGCCCGTCCCGAGCGGAACGACGGCAAGAGCGGTGCGGGCGTCAGCAAGCGGGTCGAGACAGGCGCGCACGGTGCCATCGCCGCCGCAGGCGACGACGATGTCGGCGCCGTCGGCGACGGCTTCGCGGGTCTGGCGCGGGCCGGGATCGTCCTCGGTCGTGGCGACGAGTTCGACGTCATCGCCGAGCGCAGCGCGAAGATCCGACTCGTCCGGAGCGCCGCCGCTCGCCGGGTTCCAGATCGCAACGATGTCACTCATGACCGGACCTCCCGGGTCCGGTTCTGGCTGGTGTCGCCGCTCACGTTCACGTTGGTTCCTTCGTCGGTTGTCTCGTTGACATTTGCTCCGTTCACGCTCATGCCGCCGACCGCGCCCGGCGGTGGTCCGAGAATCTGAGCGCAGATGAAGATCGAGATCAGCCCGAGCAGGACCCCTGCGATCACGTCGCTCAGGAAATGCATGCCTTGGTAGGCGCGAGCCCAGGCGACGGCGAGGGAGGCGATCGCGGCGATTGCCACGGCGAGGGACCGAGCCCAGACGGCGCGGGTGTGCCAGAACACGATGATCGCCAGTGCGGCGTACACCGTCGCGGCGGCCACGTGGCCGGAGGGGAACGACGTGTCGACGGGTGATTCGAGTAGCCGTTCGACGTCGGGGCGAGGACGCTGGACGATGTACGTCGTGACGATGAACGCAATTGCCTCGAAGATCAACGGAAGGCCGATCATGACCGCCTCGTGCCAGCGCCGGTAGCGCCAGAGGAACAACCCGGCAATGACGACCGATGCGGCGATCTTCACGGGTGTGTCGGCAATGAATGAGCTCCAGTGAGCGAGGTCGGTCTTGGTGGCGGTGCGGCCATCAGCGAGGTCCTGCGCCACGTTCTTGTCGGTTTGGACGATCCCGTCCAGGACGGACCAGTTCGTCAACAGTTCGCCAACAGCCACGTAGACGGCGATCACCGATACAAGCGCAATCGCCACGGCGATCCAGTCGGCGCGATGCAGCGGCCAGGTACTGGTCCACCAGGAAGTTTCGTTCTCGGAAGGGTCCATTCCGCCCGTGGTGTCCATTCTGTCCGGGGTGTCGTCTCGATTGTCGTTGTCGATCGTCATGGTGTTCCTGTCTCTCTGCGGACCATCCGTTGTCCGGCTCTGCTCTGGTTGGCTCGGCTCTGGTTGGCTCGGCTCTGGTTGGCTCGGTTCTGGTTCAGGTCAGGTGCGGTAGCGATCTGAGCGGCGGGTGCGCCCAGACGTAGCGACCGGCCGCCGACCACGATGGTGCACACCAGGAACCAGGCCCAGCCGACGAAGACGCCCGCCACGACATCGCTGAGCCAGTGCACTCCGAGCAGCACTCGTGTGGCAGCCACAGCGGCCGCGATGAACGCAGCGAGTGCACCGGCGAGCAGGCGGGTGTTGGGGCGCGCTCGGCGCGCGAGTACGAGGGCGATCGCAGCCCAGCATGCTGCTGCGGCCGCGCTGTGACCGGACGGAAACGATGCTCCGGCATGGCCGGTCAGCTGAGCGATGTCCGGACGGTCACGGTCGACGAGAATCTTGAGCCCGTTGTTCAACAAGGTCACGCCGATGCCGACGATCGCAAAGTACGTCGCAGGTCCGCGATCGTCGTGGCGGACCGAGTGGTACACCCCGATGAGGACCATCACGACGACCAGCGCGATGGTGCCACCGAGGTCGGTGACGGCGTCCAGGAAAGCGGTCGACGCCTCGGTTGCGTTGTCGCGGCCCCATTCGGCGGCAGCGACGTCCCATCGGGCTGCGCCGCTCGCCTCGTCGATGCCGGAGAAGATCCAACCGACCACCACGGCTGCGCCGAACAGGATGACGAACGCCGTGCCCATGAGCGCCCCTCCAGCGACACTCTGGTCGAGCGAGCGAAGCGGCCGGTCGAGCCAGGATGGTGAGTGAGCGAAGAACCATGGTTCTGAGCGCTCGGCCTCGGAGCAGCCGCCGCCGGGGTCAACGTCGCGCCCGAGACCCAGGAGCACGGCGGCGACGACGAAACCGGCGGCGAGGACGATGGCAATGATCACAGGCGGCTCAGCCTTCGAGGTTTCGGAAGCGGTAGCTGGCGAGACAGAAGGCTCCGTACGCGATGAGCCCGAGCCCTGCGATGACGACGAGGGCGGAACCGATGCCGGTGCCGGCAACGGCGCGCAGCGATTGGTCGAAGCCGCGTGCGTCTTCGGGGTCGAACTGGATGGCAGCACCCACCACGAAGATCCCGACGAGCGCCGTCACGATGCCCCGCCCGATCCAACCGAGGACGCCGGCGACGACGAGTACACGGCGTTTCGGTTCGTTCTCGCTCGGCACCGGACCAACACTGATCAGGTGCTTCGTGAACGACCGTCGAATGCCTTTCTGTACGGCGAAGTAGGCACCGACCCCGATGGTCACCAGTCCCGCGAGGCCGACCATCGTCCGGCCGCCGGTGACCTCCATGACCGACTGCGAGAGGCTTTCGACCGTTCTGGTCTCGGCGGGGTCGACGCCGGTGAAGGCCGCCTTGCCCGCCGAATAGGCGAGCACCAGGTAGAAGGTGCCCGAAAAGGTGTAGCCCACGCGGTCGGCCCACGCACTGATCTCGTTCCCACGGATGACGGCGACGCTCAGGATTCGCCAGAGAAAGTAGAGCACGAGGCCGACGGTCAGGACAGCCAACAGGAGCCGACCGACCGGTGCGTCGGCCACCGCAGCGACGGAACCCGCGGGCGAGGCTTGGCCGTCGGCCGGCGCGTCCTGCCGGGCGATCTGCAGCGCCGCCACACCCATCAGGGTGTAGACCAGTGCTTTCGCGAGCCACCCGACCTTGAGCACACGCTCGACCTGCGGGTTCTCGTCGAGCGCTCCGTCGACGGTGTCGGCCACGGCGTCGGTGGCATCAGAGAGGGAATCGGTCACCAGGTGTCCTCGCTCCGGGCCATGTCGAGTCCGATGTCTTCGTGGCCGACGTCGACGTCGACGTCCCCGCCGACGTGAACGTCGTCGACGTGTACACAGGGGGACCAGAAGGTGAACACCACGTTGTGACCAGTACCACGCGCACGGAATCGTCAAACCACGCCGTCCGATCGCGCGGAGTTGACACCCTCCGAGTCGCTCTGCTTCGATTGCGCTCCACGCAATACGACCCGGCTCTCGCCAGATCGACGCCGACATGACGACCAACAGAGCAATCGAGATGACGACCAGTTCCGGACTGCAGCTGTGGTTGCGAGCGCTCCGCCCGAGCGATGCTGATCGGCTCGAAGACGGGTTCGACAACTTGTCGGCCGAATCGCGTTACCTGCGCTTCTTCACACCGATGCATGACCTCGATGAGCGCATGATCGACCGTTTCGTCAGCCCCGATCAACGGGACCACGTTGCGATCGGAGCGCTCGACTCGTTGGGCGTCGTCGGCGAAGGGCTCGGCGTTGCTCGGGCGTTCCGGTCCAGCGACGATCCGACCGAAGCTGAGTTCGCCGTTGTGGTGATCGACGATCATCACGGCAAGGGCATCGGATCGTTGCTGCTCGACGCCCTGGGTGCGGCCTGCGCTCGGGTGGACATCGAGACGTTGACGTCAGATGTCTTGTCGACCAATTCGTCGATGCTCGCTCTCGTGGCCCGTCGAGGCGGTACGAGCCGACATGTCCCCGGTGACGCATCAGTCACGAAGGCCACGATCCCCGTCAGTGCCTTGGCGAGTCGGCTCAGTGCGGCCGATCGCCAGCGCATCACCGACCACCTCGACGACGAGACCCGATATTTGCCTGCGGTCACCAACGGTTGCGTCGGGCGCCTCGCTCACGGTGAGCCGTCTGCGCCGCCATGTGCGTCGGGCTCGGGCACCGTCGGACTTCCCGCTGGATGATCGTGCGTGTGGCGGCGTGACCGTTTGATGATCCACCAGGCAACGACGCCGAGCAAGACGGCGAGAATGGCGAGTCTGAACATGCGAGAGACCTCCTGACGTCGGGCCCTCGGGCGAGGGCGACTCAGACAGGTACCCCGTCGAAGCCGGTCTGATGCACGTGCGACGCCGGGCCCACGTTCTCTGCCGCGACGTTCGCTTGATCAGGTTCAGGCGAGGGTGCGGTCGAGCCAAGCGAGCACGTCGGAGGTGACGGCGTCGCGGTTGGTCTCGTTGAGGATCTCGTGGCGGGCATCCGGGTACCTGGCAACGGTGACGTTCGTGATGCCGGCATCGCGATAGCGCTGCGCCACGAGTTCGATCAACTCACCGCCGCCGGCGAGGGGGTCGGCATCACCCGACATCAGATAGATGGGAAGGTCGGACCGCAACTGAGCGAGTTGCGCCGGGTCGGCGGCCACCGCTGTGCCTTCCAACATCGATCGTGCCGCAGCGGCGTCGATCCCGAACCCGCACGCGTCGTCGGCGACGTACGCATCGACCTCGTCGCGGTCGCGGCTGAGCCATTCGTACTCGGTCGGTGCTGGTTCGAAAGGGGCGTTGAACGCGCTCAGATCGACTTCGGCATCCGGGTCGATTCCTGCACCGATGACGTCGATCGCCGACGTGCCGCAGAGAATCGCAGCGTCGGTCTCGGCAGAGCCCTCGATCAGGAACTGCTGGAGCGCGAATGAGCCCATCGAGTGCCCGAACATCACCAGTGGGGTGTCGGGATGCTCCCCGCGGGCGCGCTGGTTGAGGCTGCCGAGGTCGTCGACCAGGCCGTTCCATCCAGCTGCACCCAGGTCGCCGTGCCGCTCCGGGCCGCCAGCCGTTCGGCCGTGCCCGCGGTGATCGTTGGCATAGACGACGTAGCCGGCACCGACCAATGCTTCGGCGAAGCGGCGGTAGCGGGCGGCGTGCTCACCCATACCGTGCGCCAGGTTGATGATCGCTCGCGGTGCCCCGTCCCCACTCCAGCGGTAGCCGTGGACCGACGTGCCGTCGCTCCCGGTCAGGCTGTAGTCGTTCTCGTTCATCTTGTGTGACCCTTCCGGTCTGCCTCGCCGATCCGATGACGAGCGCTGCTGGAGTCTCCCACGTCACAGATTTCAGCTCAGCTTTCGGAGGCAACGGCGTAGTGTCCGTCCATGGCAGCTGTGCGTCTCGAGATCCTCGTCGAACCATTCAAGGAAGACCAGCCGGGCCCGCATGTCGCGGCCGCCGTGGGGGCGTTCGAGCAGGCCGGGCTCGACGTCGAGATGGGCCCGTTCGCCACCACCGTCGACGGTGAACTCGACGCGGTCGTCGACGCCCTCGCCATTGCGCTCAAGTCGAGTTTCGCAGCGGGTGCCGACCGGATCAGGGTGAGTCTCGAGGGGCCATGAGCAGCAACGTCGAAGATGTCGCAACGAGGATGGGAGTCAGCAAGGTCACGCTGTACAGCTACCTCAATGTCATCGTTCGTCAGAAGCCCGCAGGGTCCGAATCGTGGGCACGATCCACGTGAGGTCCACGCCCCGGCTCGCGTGACTGTCGAGCTGACGAGCAACGTCGCAATGGCTGATGGAGACAGCGTTCCGGCAGCTGACTGACCTTGACAAATTGTTAAGGGGGTCTGGTACGGTCGGCGACTTGAACGTTGCTGCCTCGACACTCGCCGTGAACAACGACCGCCTCGGCCGTCGGATTCTCGCGCTCGGCGAGATCGGTGCAATCCCCGGCACGATCGGGTGTGCGCGTGTGGCCCTCACCGATGCCGACAAGGCCGGTCGCGACCTCGTGCTCACCTGGATGCAGGACCTCGGCCTCGAGATCCGGGTCGACGGCATCGGCAACGTCGTCGCGACGACTCCGGCCAACTCGCGACACGACTCGGGCCGCGCCCCGGTGATGACCGGGTCGCACATCGACACCGTCGCAACCGGCGGCCGCTACGACGGCAACCTCGGCGTCCTCGCCGGACTCGAGGTCATCGAAACAGTACTCTCCGCTGGCATCGAACTCGCACGGCCACTCGCTGTCGGCTGGTTCACCGACGAAGAGGGCGCCCGCTTCGCTCCGGACATGTTGGGCAGCCTCGTCTACGTGGGCGGCATGTCGGTCGAGGACGCACTGCTGATCGAAGACTCCGACGGGATCTCCGTCGGCGCCGAACTCGAACGCATCGGATACTCCGGTGCCGCACCGATTCCCGGCCCCACACCGCACGCCTTCGTGGAGTTGCACATCGAGCAGGGTCCGATCCTCGAAGACGAGGGCATCACCATCGGTGTCGTCGAAGGTGTGCAGGGCATCTCGTGGACCGAACTCACACTGCGCGGGCAGTCCTGCCACGCCGGCACCACCCCGATGCGACTCCGCCGGGATCCCGGTGTCGTGGCGTCCCGGATCAACGTGTTCGTCCGCGAGCTCACCGAGCGGTTCGGTGGCTCACAGGTCGGCACCTGCGGCGTCGTCACCCACGTCCCGAACCTCGTCAACGTCGTCCCGTCCGAAGTGACCATGACCGTCGACCTGCGCAACACCGATGAGGAGGCGTTGCAAGCCGCCGAAGCCGAGTTCCGTGCCTTCCTGGCCGACGTGACCGCAGCGGAGGGTGTGAGCGTCGAGATACGAACGCTGGCGCGTTTCGAGCCCGTCGAGTTCGATCAGCGCGTCAGTGAGATCATCGAACGGACCGCCCGAGGGGCGGCGATGAGTTCGCGGCGGATGCCGTCAGGTGCCGGACACGATGCCCAGATGTTCGCCCGCGTGTGCCCGACTGCGATGGTGTTCGTGCCGAGTGTCAACGGCATCAGCCACAACGTCACGGAGTTCACCGAGCCCCACGACATCGAGGCCGGCGCCACCGTGCTGCTCCGCACGATGCTCGAACTGACGGAGACCGAGTTCTCATGAGGACCATCAACGTCGCTGCGGCACAGCTTGGCCCGGTCGGCCGCCACGAACCGCGTGCGCAG